>Ga0209156_10000412_pt1 | contig 35820 bp, 33 predicted proteins | sample GraSoiAngelo_124_FD_185881 | JGI IMG/M metagenome (GOLD analysis project Ga0209156, IMG submission 185881) | Grasslands soil microbial communities from the Angelo Coastal Reserve, California, USA - 14_0927_05_20cm (SPAdes) (version 2) | ecosystem: Environmental > Terrestrial > Soil > Grasslands... | reverse complement strand
GCCGCGGGGAGCCGGTAAAGCCGGTATCGGCGAAACCCGGCGGCGCGTCAAGCCCGATGCGCGTCTCGCCCACCTGCACCGCGAACGGCGCGGCGGCGCATTGCAGTGAAATGGCGGCGAGGGCGGCGGCAAGGGTGCGCACGGCGGCATTCTATCCTCGGCTATCATCCCTTACTTTCGGAGGCTGCAAGCTTGGCGGCGATCCTCAGCACTCTCCCGAAAGGGGAGAAGATCGGCATCGCGTTCTCGGGCGGGCTCGATACGAGCGCCGCGGTGCACTGGATGCGCGCGAAGGGCGCGATTCCCTACGCGTACACCGCCAACCTCGGCCAGCCCGACGAGCCCGACTACGACGAGATCCCGCGCAAGGCGCTCGCCTACGGCGCCGGCCAGGCCCGCCTCGTCGACTGCCGTGCGCAGCTGGCCGCGCAGGGCATCGCCGCCCTCCAGTGCGGCGCGTTCCACATCGCTACCGGCGGCGCCACGTACTTCAACACCACACCGCTCGGGCGCGCCGTCACCGGCACGATGCTCGTAGTCGCGATGCGCGAGGACCAGGTCGGCATCTGGAGCGACGGCAGCACCTTCAAGGGCAACGACATCGAGCGCTTCTACCGCTACGGGCTGCTCGCCAACTCGGCGCTGCGCATCTACAAGCCCTGGCTCGACGCGCGCTTCATCGAGGAGCTCGGCGGCCGCAGCGAGATGTCGGCCTACCTGGCGAAGGCCGGCTTCGACTACAAGATGAGCGCGGAGAAGGCGTACTCGACCGACTCGAACCTGCTCGGCGCCACGCACGAGGCCAAGGACCTGGAGTTCCTCGACAAGGGCATCGCCATCGTCCAGCCGATCATGGGCGTCGCCTTCTGGCGCGAGGACGTGAAGGTGAAGGCCGAGAAGGTGGCCGTCGGCTTCGAGGCGGGCATGCCGGTCGCGCTCAACGGGCAGCGCTACGCCGACGCGGTCGCGCTTCTTTCCGAGGCGAACGCCATCGGCGGCCGCCACGGCCTCGGCATGTCCGACCAGATCGAGAACCGTATCATCGAGGCGAAGAGCCGCGGCATCTACGAGGCGCCGGGCATGGCGCTCCTGCACATCGCCTACGAGCGCCTGGTTACGGGCATCCACAACGAGGACACCATCGAGCAGTACCGCACGAACGGGCGCCGCCTCGGGCGGCTGCTCTACCAGGGCCGCTGGTTCGACCCGCAGGCGATGATGCTGCGCGAGACCGCGCAGCGCTGGGTGGCCAGCGCGTTGACGGGCGAGGTGACGCTGGAGCTTCGCCGCGGCAACGATTACTCGATCGTCGACACGCGCAGCCCGAACCTGACCTACAAGCCCGAGCGCCTCACGATGGAGAAGGGCGAGGCGTACTTCACCCCGGCGGACCGCATCGGCCAGCTGACGATGCGCAACCTCGACATCGCCGACACGCGCGACAAGCTGCGCGTCTACGGCGAGGCCGGCCTGCTCGGCGATGCGGCGAAGGGCGGCGTGCCGCTGCTCGGCGGCGACAAGCCCGCCGGCAAGAAGAAGGGCTGACCTAGCCCTACAGCTTGCCGAGCACCAGGAATTCCAGCAGCGCCTTCTGCGTATGCAGCCGGTTCTCGGCCTCGTCCCAGACCACCGATTGCGGGCCGTCGATCACCTCGGCGGCGACCTCTTCGCCGCGATGCGCCGGCAGGCAATGCATGAACAGCGCGTCCTTTTTCGCCACTCGCATCATCTCGGCGTCGACCTGCCAGGTCTGGAAATCGCGCCTGCGCTCCTCGTTTTCGGACTCGAACCCCATCGAGGTCCAGACGTCGGTGGTGACCAGGTCGGCGCCCCGGGCCGCGACCATGGGATCGGCGAAGGTCGCGCAATTCTTGTTGATTCTTTCGGCTTCGACCTCATACCCGGGCGGCGTCGAGACGTTCAGCTTGAAATCGAACAGCGCCGCAGCCTGCAGCCAGGTATTGCAGACGTTGTTCGAGTCGCCGATCCAGGCCACCGTCGCGCCGCGGATCGGTCCGCGGTGATCGATGTAGGTATAGACGTCGGCCAGGATCTGGCAGGGGTGGTACTCGTTGGTGAGGCCGTTGATCACCGGCACGCGCGAATGCCGCGCGAAGCGCTCGAGGATGCCCTGCTCGAAGGTGCGAATCATGACCACGTCGCACATGCGCGATACGACCTGCGCGGCGTCCTCCACCGGCTCGCCGCGCCCGAGCTGCGAGTCGCGCGTGCTGAGGAAGATCGCGGCGCCGCCGAGCTGGTGCATCCCCGCCTCGAACGAAAGGCGCGTGCGCGTCGACTGCTTCTCGAAGATCATCGCCAGCGTGCGGTCCTCGAGCGGCCAGTAGCGCTCGTAGCGCTTGAAGCGGTCCTTGATCGAGCGGGTGCGCGCGAACAGGTGCTCGTGCTCCTCGCGCGAAAGGTCCGTGAACTGCAGGAAGTGGCGCAGTTGCATCGCCGTCGGTTTTCGATCAATGCGCCGCCGCCCTGGGCAGCGCGCCGCGCGCGAGGAAGTTCTGCACCAGCGGCGCCAGCCGCTCGACCACCAGGCGGCCCTCGGCCGGCGTCATGACGAGCGGCGGCAGCATGCGGATGACATTGTCGGCGGTGACGTTGATCACCAGAGCGGCGTCGAGCGCCTCCTTCACCAGCTCGCCGCAGGGCCGCTCGAGCTCGACGCCGAGCATCAGGCCCATGCCGCGGATTTCGGTAATGCCATGGACTTCCGAAAGCCCGTTACGGATGACTGCGCCTACCTTTTCGGCATTCGCGAGCAGGCCTTCCTCCTTGATTGTGTCGATGGTCGTGACCACCGCGGTCATCGCCAGCGGATTGCCGCCGAAGGTCGAGCCGTGGTTGCCGGGCTTGAGCACGCCCCTGGCGCGCCCGCCGACGACGCAGGCGCCCACCGGCACGCCCGAGCCCAGGCCTTTCGCCAGCGGCACCACATCGGGAAGGAAGCCGGCGTGCTGGTAGACGAACCATTTTCCGGTGCGCCCCAGCCCGCACTGCACCTCGTCCGAGATGAACAGCCAGTCGCGGCGCTCGCAGATCTCCTTCAAGCCGCGCAGGTAATCGAGGCGCGAGACGTTGATGCCACCTTCGCCCTGGATCGGCTCGACCATCACCGCCGCGACGTTGCGGTTGTGCTCGGCGAGGGTGCGCACGGCGTCCAGGTCGTTGAGCGGCACGCGCACGAAACCCGAGACCAGCGGCTCGAAGCCGGCTTGCACTTTGCGGCTTCCCGTGGCCGAGAGGGTGGCCAGCGAGCGGCCGTGGAACGCCTTCTCCATGACCACGATCGCCGGCTCGGCGATGCCGCGCTCGTGGCCGTACTTGCGCGCGATCTTGATCGCCGCCTCGTTGGCCTCCAGCCCGGAATTGCAGAAGAACACCTCGTCCAGCCCGGTGATCTCGGCGAGGCGGTCGGCAGCCGCCTCCTGGAGCGGGATGCGAAACAGGTTGGAGGTGTGCATCAGCCGGCCGATCTGCTCGGAGAGCGCGCGCGTCAGCCTGGGGTGCGCATAGCCCAGGGTGTTCACCGCGATGCCGGCGAGGGCGTCGAGATACTTCTTTCCCGCCTCGTCCCAGAGCCACACGCCTTCGCCGCGCACGAAGGCCACCGGCTGCCGGGCATAGGTGTTCATGACGTGGGACATAGTGGGCTCCCCAAATGCAAAACGGCGGCCCGCGCCGCCGTTCAGGAAATGCTAACAGAAAATCAGGGACAGACCACCATTTCCCTAGCGCAGGCGCTGCAAGGATTTCTCTTCTTCCGGCTTAAGGACCCTGATGCACGGCAGGTAACCTTCGTGCACCACCCCGTGCATCTCCATGCGCTTGTGGGAATGCAGCAGGTCGGCGATGTAATCGACGATCTGGGAGGTGACGAGCTGCCCCGGCACGAGGACCGGGATGCCGGGCGGGTAGGGCACGATCTGGTCGGCGCAGATGCGCCCGGCGAGCTTCCCGTTGACGCGCTCGCGCTCGTCGAACACCTGAACCAGCTCGCCGCCGCAGTAATAGGCGTCGCGCGGCAGATACCGCAGCCTGGTGAACGCAGGGATCTCCGGGGTCTGCACCAGCCGTCTGGGAGCACGGTTCTCGCGCGCGATGCGCATCAGCGCATCGTAGAGTCGCGATACCTTGGAGCGCGTGGTGCCGATGGTCAGCAGCAGCGTGAGCGTATTGAAGGTCGATTTCTCGACCTGGATGTTGTAGCGCTCGAAGAGCAGCCTCTGCAGGTCGTCGACGGTATAGCCGCAGCCCGAGATGTCGATCGTCACCTTGGTGGGGTCGAGCCGGATGCCGTCGTGCCGGACCTCGTCGGGCAGCAGATCGTCGAGCTCGAGGACGCGGAACACGCGTGTCGAATTTATGAGATTCCTGACCTCGCTGGCCAGCTCGAGCGTGCGCGAGAGCAGCTTGTAGCCTTCCATCATCGCCTGCTTGCGCGCGACGTCGAGGCTGGCGATGAGCCCGTATTGCGGGCTGGTCGAGGTATGCATGTTGAAGTTCTCGCGGAACAGGTGTTCCCTGAACCCCGGATCGTTGATGTGGATCATCGACGCCTGCGAGAACGCCGACAGCACCTTGTGCGTGGACTGCGTGGCGTAATCGGCTCCCGCCTCGAGCGCCGTCGGCCGGAACTCCGGATGGAAGCGCGCGAAGCCGTACCAGGCCTCGTCGATGATCACCTTGATCCCCTTGGCGTGCGCCGCCTCGATGATCGGGGCCAGGTCGTAGCGCAGCCCGTCGTACGTGCACGAGGTGAGGATCAATGCCTGCGCGTCGGGATGTTTTTTTATCGAGCTCAGCAGGATTTTCTTTGGCACGGGGCCGTACAGCCCGTATTTGCGGTTGAGCGCCGAGTCGAGGTAGACCGGGTGCGCGCCGGAGAGCACCACGCCGTGGTGCACGCTCTTGTGGCAATTGCGGTCGAGGAGCAGCTTCTCGCCCGGCGCGAGCAGGGTCTGGAAGATCACCTTGTTGGCGGTCGAGGTGCCGTTGGTCGCGAAATACGTCCGCCGCGCGCCAAACGCCTTCGCCGCCATCGCCTGCGCCTCGGCGATCACGCCCTTGGGCTCCATCAGCGAGTCGAGCATCGGCACCGACACCGACAGGTCGGCGTCGAACACGTGCTCGCCCATGAACTCGTAGAAATCGTTCACCCAGGGGCTGCCGCGCAGCGACTCCCCCGAGGAGTGGCCCGGCGTGTGCCACTGGTCCTTCGCCATCCACACGTAGTTCTTCAGCTGGTCGTAGAACGGCGTGCGCGCGCGCTCCTGGATCTGCGCGTTGAGGATGCGGTAGATGCCGCGGTAGTCGCGCTCCTCGCGGTAGAAGTAGCCATCCACCGATTCGGTGAACAGCTTGTCGACGACGTCGTCCTCCTTCTCCTGCGCGATCAGGATGTAGACGTCGAGCTCGGGCCGGAAGCGGGTGATGCGCTGCACCAGCTCGAGCGCCGACATCTGCAATTTCTTCTTTGAATTGGAGCCGTTCCTGGCCAGGCTGTAGAGCCGGTCATCCACCAGCACCGACTGCAGGTCGCGGTCCGATTCGATGAGCGAAAGCGCTTCCTTCGCGGTGGTCACGCCGGTGAAGCTGATGCCGAGCGGGTTATCGAGCGTGCGCGCGGCGGCGTTGAGCCCCTTCACGAACTCGCGCAGCACCAGGGGCTCGTCGTTGATGACGAGGATCCGGCTGGTCAGCTTGGGCATACCGGGTCAGTACAGGCGCCTAGGGAAATCCAGAAGTCGCGCACTATAGCGCCAAGTCAATGCCTGCGTAGTTCCGCCGCGATCCTGGCAGTTTTTTCTCATGCATGAGGCGAGCTCGCGCGCCTGCCACGAAGACGCCCGGCATCGGACCATCATCAATCGCCGTACCAGATGATCCGTAAGTTCGGCGACAGTACTGCGCAGGGATCTCGTCAGACGTCATACGTAAGATTATTACGCCGTACTTTGCAGCGTTTCCGGCCGTCCCCTAGCAACCACTAGGGACGGCCTTTTAATTTCGAATCGCGTTGTGTCCTGGACACGAGGCCAGCCGAGCGTAGGAGGTTCCTATGCCTCGAACATCCACATTCTTAGTTGCTCTGGCATTCGCCGCTGCATCCTATGCACGCGATCTACCAGACCCGAAGCTCACTCCCGGGGCTACAAATCCTCAGGTTACCCAGAACAACATCAAAGCCAATATCTGCAAGAAAGGCTGGACCAAGACTGTTCGACCTCCAGTTCAATTTACGGCCTCCCTCAAGGTGAAGCAGATAGCCGAATATCACTACACAGACACGAATCCTGCGCACTACGAGGAGGACCACCTCATCTCATTGGAGCTTGGTGGTGCCCCGAAGAATGAGAAGAACCTATGGCCGCAGCCACGTAGTGGGCCCTGGACCGCGAAAATGAAGGACGATCTGGAAAACGTGCTCAACAAAGGATTGTGCTCGGGGGAGATGACGCTCGCAGTCGCTCAAAAGGCGATTCGCACTGACTGGGTTGCCGCCTACAAGAAGTACGTCATCCCCGTGGCGAAGACAAAAAAGGGCCCAACCTCTGAACGCAAGAAGTTATACGGCCAGTAATTAAGGACGTGCAGTTCCCGCGTGGCCCGACAGCGGCCGCACAGCTGCGGAGCCTGCAACCGGCACAGACCCGACGAATAAAAAAGATCCAGCCGAAGCGCTGGGCGTGACTGGATCAAAGGCTTGGCAGCGAGAAAGGCATATCGGGTCAGTATAATTTCGCATGCCCGACGCGAGCGCAGTGCAGTTCGTCTTCCAGGGGACGACTCTCGACGGCAAATATTCGCCCTTCGTCAGTTTCTCCAGGGACAACGAATTGCGCGTCCGTGATGGACGCGTTGCCGAGCGAAGCAAGCTCGCCGAGCTGCAGCGTGTCGGGGATACCGCTTAGTTGTTACTTCATGCCCTTCAGGGCATGCGCCAGGCGGCTCTTGTGCCGGTCGCCGGCATTGCGGTGCATGACGCCTTTCGCGACCACGCGATCGATGAGGCGCTGCGAATCGCGCAGCGCTTTGGCAGCGGCGTCCTGGTTGCCGGCGGCGACCGCCTTGTTCACGTTCTTGATGGCGGTGCGCACGGTGGTGCGCAGCCTCATGTTGTGGATGCGGAGCTGCACCGCCTGGTGGGCGCGCTTGCGGGCGGACTTGATGTTTGCCATGAAGGGGTGGGTCCGGAAAGGGGCCGAATTCTAGCATGAACCTCCTGCGCGCCCTGGCCACGGTCAGCAGCCTGACCCTGGTCAGCCGCATCCTGGGCTACCTGCGCGACTTCATCATCGCCCGCGCCTTCGGCGCGAGCCTCGCCACCGACGCCTTCTTCGTCGCCTTCCGCATCCCGAACCTGCTGCGGCGGCTGTTCGCCGAGGGCGCCTTCTCGCAGGCTTTCGTGCCGGTCCTCGCCGAGCATAAGAACCGCACTTCCCCCGAGGAAACGCGCAGGCTCGTCGACGGGGTCGGCACACTCCTGTTTTTAGCGTTGGTCGCGGTGGCGGCGCTCGGCGTGGCGGCGGCGCCGATCATCGTCTACATCTCGGCACCGGGTTTCGCCGCCGACACCGTCAAGTTCGGTCTGACGGTCACGATGCTGCGCATCACCTTTCCGTACATCGCGTTCATCTCCCTTGTAGCGTTTGCCGCCGGCATCCTGAACACCTGGAACCGCTTTTCGCTCCCCGCCATTACGCCGGCCATGCTCAATATCGCGTTCATCGTCGGCGCTTTGTTCTTTGCTGACTACTTTGATCCCCCGATCCTGGTTCTCGCTTGGGCAGTGTTCGTCGGCGGAGCCTTGCAGCTGATCCTCCAGATTCCCACTCTCGCAAGACTTGGACTGCTCCCTCGCCCTCGGCTCAATTGGTCGCATCCCGGCGTGCGGCGCATGCTCAAGCTGATGGCGCCGGCGGCATTCGGCGTCTCGATCAGCCAGGTATCGCTGCTCATCAACACGATCTTCGCTTCCTTCCTCGTCTCCGGCAGCGTGTCCTGGCTCTACTACGCCGACCGGCTGATGGAATTCCCGGCGGGCGTGCTCGGCGTCGCGCTGGGGTCGATTCTCCTGCCGAGCCTGTCGAAGTATCATGCCGACGCCAGGCACGCCGAATATGGCGGGCTGCTCGACTGGGGTCTGCGCCTCGCGTTCCTCCTTGCCGTGCCGAGCGCCGTCGCCCTCGCCGTGCTGGCTTTGCCGCTCGTGGCGACGCTGTTTCACTATGGCCGCTTTGCAGCCGAGGACGCGTGGATGACCCGCCAGGCGCTGGTCGCGTATAGCGTCGGCCTGCTGGGGATGATCCTGGTCAAGATCCTGGCGCCGGGGTTTTACGCGCGACAGAACATCGTCACCCCGGTCAAGATCGGCATTCTCACCCTCGTCGTCACGCAGCTGCTCAACCTGATCTTCATCGTTCCTCTCAAACATGCAGGCCTCGCGCTCGCCATCGGCCTGGGCGCGTGTCTCAACGCGGGGCTGCTATACCGCTACCTGCGGCGCCATGGCGTCTACACGCCGCAGCCCGGCTGGCCGGTGTTCCTGCTCAAGGTCGCCGCCGCGGCGGCCTGCATGGCGCTCGCGCTGTTCGCCACCATGGGCGAGTCCGGCTGGTGGCTGTCCGCGCCCTGGCAGCAAAAGCTCCCCGCGATCATCGGTCTGGTGCTGCTTGGAGGCGCCGCCTACGCCGGCTGCCTCCTGGCATTCGGCATGCGGCCGCGCGACTTCTCGCGGCGCGGAGCCGCGTGATGAGCCATTCGCTCGAGCCTTTCGCGCAGCTGCTCGGAGGCGACGATTCGCGCATCGACCTGGCGCGCGCCTGCCTGATGATCGCGCAGGACGCGTATCCCGGCCTCGACGTCGACCGCTACCTGGGCGAGATCGAGCGCATGGCGATACGCCTGCGCGCGCGCATGCCTCAGGCCAACGCCGCGGAGGAAAGGGTGGTGGCGCTCAACCAGTTTCTCTTCGATGACCTCGGGTACTGGGGCAATACCGATGACTACTACGATCCGCGCAACAGCTACCTGAACGAGGTGATCGACCGCAAGACCGGCACTCCGATCAGCCTTTCGATCCTCTATATGGAGCTCGGCCGGCGCATCGGGCTGCCGCTCGAAGGCGTGTCCTTCCCCGGGCACTTCCTGGTGCGCCTGCGCCTGCGCGGCGGCACGCTGGTGCTCGACCCCTTCGCGGGCGGCACGCCGCAATCCGAGGCCGAGCTGCGCGAGCGCCTGCAGCGCGTGATTCCCGAAGGCGCGGCCGGCGGCGTCGCGGTGGGCGAGCTGCCGCTCGACCAGTTTCTCGAGCCCGCGTCCAACCGGCAGATCCTGGCGCGCGTGCTGCGCAACCTGAAGGGGATCTATCGGGAAAAGGACAAGCCCGAGCGCATGCTCGAGGTGCTCAACCGCATGCTGGTCGTCGCGCCCGACGCCAGCAGCGAGCTGCGCGATCGCGGCTACGTCTACCGGCGGCTCGAGTGCTGGCGCCCGGCGCTGAAAGATCTCAGCGACTACGTCGAGCGCGAGCCCGAGGCGCCGGACCTCGACGACGTGCGCGTCAAGCTGATGGAGCTCTCCGCGCTCTGCGCGCGGCTGAATTAGCCGTTACAATCCCGGGCCTCATTCGCTGAGGAGCAAAGTCGTGGAGCGCAGATCGTTTCTTAAGAAAGCTGCTGCCGGAGTCGCCGCCGGCGCAGTCGCCGCGCCGGCCATCGCGCAGTCGCAGCCGCCCATCACCTGGCGCATGGCGGCGAGCTGGCCCAAGAGCCTGGATACCCTGTTCGGCGGCGCCGATCTGGTCGCCAGGCGCGTCGGAGAGATTACCGACGGCAGGTTCCAGATCCGCACTTTTGCCGCCGGCGAGATCGTCCCGGCGCTGCAGGTGCTCGACGCCGTGCAGGCGGGCACCGTGGAGCTCGGGCACACGGCGACCTATTACTACTTCGGCAAGGATCCGACGTTCGCGCTTGGCACCTCGGTGTGCTTCGGCATGAATACCCGCCAGAACAACGCCTGGTGGCATTTCGGCGGCGGGCGCGAGGCGATGGAGCCGCTGTTCAAGGAGTACGGCTGCATCGCGATCCCGGCAGGCAATACCGGCTGCCAGATGGGCGGCTGGTTCCGCAAGGAGATCAAGTCGGTCGCCGACCTGAAGGGTCTCAAGTTCCGCATCGGCGGCATGGCGGGATTGATCCTCGCCAAGCTGGGGGTCGTGCCGCAGCTGATCGGCGGGCCGGACATCTATCCGGCGCTCGAGAAGGGCACCATCGACGCCGCCGAATGGGTCGGTCCCTACGACGACGAGAAACTCGGCTTCAACAAGGTCGCGCAGCACTACTACTACCCGGGGTTCTGGGAAGGCGGCCCGACGCTGCTAACCCTCGTCAACGAGAAGAAGTGGAACGAGCTGCCGAAGAGCTACCAGGCGGCGCTGACAGCGGCGTGCGGCGAGGCAAACGCGTGGATGCCGGCAAAGTACGACGCGCAGAACCCGGCGGCGCTGCGCCGCTTGATCGGCAGCGGCACCAAGATCCACCCGTTCCCCAGGTCGGTCCTGGAGGCCGCCGAAAAGGCCTCCTACGAGCTCTACGAGGAGCTCAAGGCGAAGAGCAAGCACTGGGCGCGCGTCTATCCCGAGTGGAAGAAGTTCCGCGACGAGCAGTACCTGTGGTTCCGCGTCGCCGAGTCCACCTTCGACAACTATTCGTTTTTCTCGAAGATCGGCGCGCCCAGGTAGCTTACTTGCTGAACTGCTTCTGCAGATCGTCTGACGAGTCCGTCCCCGGCCCCGCGCCCGGGGCGGCGCCCTCGCGGTTGAGCTCTTCGCGCTCGTACTCCGGCGTGGGCACGATGATCTGGACTTTCGAGGGATCGAACTTCAGCTTCTCCACGTTGCCCGTCACCAGGCCCGGGAACACGATCACGACGCCGACCATGATGACCTGGATCACCACGAACGGCACCGCGCCCCAGTAGATCTGGCCGGTCGTGACCGGCGGCGTCGATTTGCCCGAGATCTTGTCGAGGTACTCGCGCGCCGGCGCCACGCTGCGCAGGTAGAACAGCGCGAAGCCGAACGGCGGGTGCATGAACGAGGTCTGCATGTTCACGCCGAGCAGCACGCCGAACCAGATCAGGTCGATGCCAAGCTTGTCTGCAACTGGCGCCAGTAATGGCACGATGATGAACGCCAGCTCGAAGAAATCGAGGAAGAAGGCGAGCAGGAAGGTAAGGACGTTCACGACGATGAGAAAGCCGATCTGGCCGCCGGGCAGGCTGGTGAGCAGGTGCTCGACCCACAGATCGCCGTTCACGCCGCGGAACGTGAGGCTGAATACGGTCGCGCCGACGAGGATGAAGACCACGAACGAAGTCAGCTTGGCGGTCGAGTTCATGGCCTGCTTGAGCAGCGCCCAGCTCAGGCGCCGGTTGATGAGCGCCAGCGCCAGCGCGCCGGTGGCGCCCATCGCGCCGCCCTCAGTCGGCGTCGCGATGCCGAGGAAGATCGTGCCGAGCACCAGGAAGATGAGCGCGAGCGGCGGGATCAGCACGAAGAGCACGCGGGCGACGAGCTTCCAGCCGCGCAGCAGGCGCGCCGCGGGCGGCAGCGCCGGCACGGCTTTGGGATAGAACAGAGATACGCCCAGCACGTAGGTGGCATACAGGGCGGTCAGGACCAGGCCCGGGACGATGGCGCCGGCGTACATGTCGCCGACCGAGCGACCGAGCTGGTCGGCGAGCACGATCAGCACCAGGCTCGGCGGGATGATCTGCGCGAGCGTCCCGGAGGCGGCGATGACACCGCTCGCGAGCCTGCGGTCGTAGCCGTAGCGCAGCATGATCGGCAGCGAGATCAATCCCATCGAGATCACCGACGCGGCCACCACGCCGGTAGTCGCTGCGAGCAGCGCGCCGACGAAGATCACGGCATAGGCGAGTCCGCCGCGGACCGGCCCGAACAGCTGCCCGATGGTGTCGAGCAGGTCTTCCGCCATGCCGCTGCGCTCGAGGATCAGGCCCATGAAGGTGAAGAACGGCACCGCGAGCAGGGTGTCGTTCGACATGATGCCGAAGATGCGCTCGGGCAGCGCCTGGTACAGCGCCGGCGTCAGCAGGCCGAGCTCGACGCCGATGAACCCGAACGACAGGCCAAGGGCGGCGAGAGCGAACGCCACCGGATAGCCGAGCAGCAGGAACGCCACGAGCGTGGCGAACATCAGCGGCGCCATGTTCGCGACCAGGAAGGCGCTCATTTCGCCGCTTTGTCTTCGATGCGCATCAGCTCAAGCGCCGGCTCCTCGTGCTTCTCCACCGGGTCGGGGATGAGTCCACGCAGGTATGCGAAGCGCTTGATCAGCTCCGAGATCCCCTGCAGCGTGAGCAGGAAAAATCCCACCGGCACGAGCAGTCGCGCCGGCCAGCGGACCAAGCCGCCGGCGCTGCCCGAAATCTCGCCGCTGGTCCAGGCGTTCATGAAGACCGGCCACGACGACCACATCATGTAGAGCGCGATCGGCAGCAGGAAAAAAGCCGTGCCGAAGATGTCGATCCAGATCTGCTTGCGGCGCGAAAGGTTGGCAGCCACGACGTCGATCCGGATGTGCTCGTTGTGGAGCAGCGTATAGCCCGAGCAAAGCAGGAACACGGCCGAGAACAGATACCACTGCAGCTCGAGCCAGGCGTTCGAGGCGATCGAAAGCGCATAGCGCGAAATGGCGTTCGCGGCGCTGACCAGCACCATGATCAGCACGCACCAGTAGACCAGGCGCCCGATGCGCTCGTTGACGGCATCGATCGCGCGCGACAGCGCCAGCAGCGGTTTCATGGAGCCCTAGCTGGGGAAGTTATTTTTGTCGCATGCGAAGCGCGCGTTGCTGCATGTCCGCATGCAGTTCGGGTTTGTAGCCTAGCGCAAAGGCGAGCTCCGCGCAGAGAAAGATCGGCGCGACGAAGATCTGGAACAGGTTGTCGGCGAGCGCCGGCTTGCGGCCCTCGAACACATGGCCGACGAGCTGCAGGATCCAGCCGCCGACGAACAGCACGCCGAACCAGACCCAGCCCCGGGCCGCGCCCTGTCCGGCGATTCTTTCTCCCGCCAAAACAAGAATGCCAGTAATCAAAAGCATGGCGAGCGCCAGCGGCACGTCGAGCAGGAAGTAGTAGACCAGCACCGCGGCTGCGAACAGCATCGCCGCGCTGATCGCGACGCCGCCGAGCTCCAAGCGCAGCCAGGCGAGTGGAATGAAAAGCGACAGCATGATCGCCGGCACGCCGATAAAGTGCGTCGCTTTATTGCGCGCGTCCTGATGGTACGCCGCATAAAACGCCATCTGCTCTTCGAGAGTTTTCATAAACACACTATAATTCAATATTTTAACCGTCTCCATGGTCGTCACGCACGGCGCGTTGCAGGCCACCCGAGGCCGGTGCGCGCTGACCATCGGCAACTTCGACGGCGTGCACCGCGGCCACCGCGCGCTCATCGACCGCGTGGCCGCGAAAGCGCGCGAGTTGAAGCTGGCTTCCTGCGTTCTCACCTTTGAGCCGCACCCGCGCGAGTTCTTCTCGCGCGACGCGGCGCCGGCGCGCCTGAGCCGCCTGCGCGACAAGCTCGAGCTGCTGGCGACGACGGGCATCAAGCGCGTGCACATCGTGCGTTTCGACGCGCGCTTTGCATCGCTTGCAGCCGAGCGCTTCGTCGAGGACGTGCTGCTGCGGGGGCTCGGCACGCGCTGGCTGCTCGTCGGCCGCGACTTCCGCTTCGGCGCGCGGCGCGCCGGCGATTTCGGGACGCTCGAGGAGGCGGCGGTGCGCCACGGATTCCGCCTGGAAGCGATGCCCGATGTGCTGTTCGAAGGCGAGCGCGTCTCGAGCTCCGCGGTGCGCGGCGCGCTCGGCGCAGGCGATCTGCGCCGCGCCGAGCGGCTGCTGGGACACCCGTATACCCTCAGCGGCCGGGTGGCGCACGGCGCGAAGCTGGGCCGCGCCCTGGGATTTCCCACCGCCAACATCGCGTTGCGGCGGCCCCCGCCGCTCGGCGGCATCTTTGCCGTGGAGGTCGAAGGCCTCGGCCCGGGGGTCGCCAGCGTCGGCAGGCGACCGACGGTGAACCCGGTCCCGGTGCCGCTGCTGGAGGTGCATCTGTTCGATTGCGACCAGGAGCTTTATGGGCGGCACCTGAAGGTTTGCTTCCTCGAGAAGCTGCGCGACGAGAAGAAGTACGACGGGCTCGATGCCCTGAAGCAGGCGATCGCGCAGGATGCGGGCCGGGCCCGGGAATATTTTGCGAAACATGGCTGATTACAAGGACACGCTGAACCTCCCAGAGACGCCGTTCCCGATGCGCGGCGACCTCGCGAAACGCGAGCCGCAGTGGGTGAAGGACTGGAAGGAGAAAGGCGTCTACCGCCGCTTGCGGCAAATCGCGAAGGGGCGGCCGCGCTTCGTGCTGCACGACGGCCCGCCGTACGCCAACGGCGACATCCACATCGGCCAAGCGCTTAACAAGATCCTGAAGGACATCATCGTCAAGTCGAAGACCCTCGCCGGCTTTGATGCGCCCTATGTCCCGGGCTGGGACTGCCACGGCATGCCGATCGAGGTGCAGATCGAGAAGAAGTACGGCAAGAACCTGCCGCCAGAAGAGACGCTGCGGCTTTGCCGCGCGTTTGCCGCCGAGCAGATCGAGCGGCAAAAGAAAGACTTCGAGCGCCTCGGGGTGATGGGCGACTGGGAGCACCCTTACCTGACGATGGCCTATGGCAACGAGGCCGACGAGATGCGCGTGCTCGGCAAGCTGCTCGAGAAGGGCTACATCAATCGCGGCCTGAAGCCGGTCAACTGGTGCTTCGATTGCGGCTCGGCGCTGGCCGAGGCCGAGGTCGAATACGAGGAGCGCAAGGATCCGGCGATCGATGTCGGCTTTCCGTTTCTTGAAAACGAGAAGATTGCAAAGGCGTTTGGCCTCCCCGGGCTCCCTGCGGACAAGGGCTACGCTGTGATCTGGACGACGACGCCGTGGACCCTGCCCGGCAACCAGGCGCTCAACGTTCATCCCGAGCTGACCTACAACCTGGTCGAGACGGAAAAGGGGCTGCTGATCCTCGCCGCCGAGCTGCAGGAAGCCTGCCTCAAGCGCTACGGGCTGGCCGGGAGGACGCTCGCCTCGTGCAAGGGCAGGGCGCTGGAGCACATCCGATTCCGCCACCCGTTCTACGACCGCGAGGCGCCGATCTACCTCGGCGAATACGTGACGCTCGACAGCGGCACCGGGATCGTGCATTCGGCTCCCGCCTACGGCGTCGAGGACTTCGAGTCCTGCCGCCGCTACGGCATGCGTGACGAGGACATCCTTACTCCGGTGATGGGCGATGGCCGGTTCGTGGCTTCGCTGCCGCTCTTCGGCGGAATGACGATCTGGGAAGCGAACCCGAAGATCGTGCAGGAGCTGGGGAAGCGCGACGTCCTGTTCCATCATGAGACGTACACGCACAGCTACATGCACTGCTGGCGGCACAGGACGCCAGTGATCCTGCGCGCGACCACGCAATGGTTCGCGGCGATGGACAAGGAAGTCGGCGCCGAAACCCTGCGCGCAACGGCATTGCGCGGCATCGAGCGGACCGAGTTCTTTCCGACCTGGGGCAAGGCGCGGCTGCAGGGCATGATCGCCAATCGCCCGGACTGGACGCTGTCGCGGCAGCGCCAGTGGGGCGTGCCGATGCCGTTTTTCCTGCACCGCGAGACTGGCAAGCTGCACCCGCGTACGCCCGGGCTGCTCGAGGAAGTGGCGCAGCGCGTCGAGCGCGCCGGCATCGAGGCCTGGCAGTCGGTGCGCGGCGAAGAATTGATCGGCGCCGAGGCAGCGCAGTACGAGAAGAGCCGCGACACGCTCGACGTCTGGTTCGATTCCGGCTCGACGCATTACACCGTGCTGCGCGGCTCGCACAAGGAAGAGACCGGCTTCCCGGCGCATCTGTACCTCGAGGGCTCGGATCAGCACCGCGGCTGGTTCCACTCGTCGCTGCTGGTCGCGTGCATGCTGGATGGCATCCCGCCCTACAAGGCGCTCCTCACCCACGGCTTCGTCGTCGACGGCGAGGGCCGCAAGATGTCGAAGTCGAAGGGCAACGTAGTCGCGCCGCAGCAGGTGTCGAGCACGCTCGGCGCGGAGATCCTGCGGCTGTGGGTGGCGAGCACGGACTACTCGGGCGAGCTGTTCATCTCCAACGAGATTCTGAAGCACGTGGTGGAGAGCTATCGCCGCGTGCGCAACACGCTGCGCTTCCTGCTCGCCAACACCGCGGGCTTCGACGCCGCGCGGCACGCCGTGCCGGTCGACGAGCTGCTCGAGATCGACCGCTATGCGCTCGCCATGACGGCGCGCACGCAGGCAGAGATTGCCGGGGATTACGAGCGCTACCAGTTCCACCTGGCGGCGCAGAAGCTGCAGGCGTTCTGCGCCGAGGACCTCAGCGCGTTCTTCCTCGACATCCTCAAGGACCGGCTCTACACCTGTAAGGCCGACTCGCTTCCCCGTCGCGCGGCGCAGACCGCGCTCCACCACATCACCCACAGCCTGGTGCGGCTGATGGCGCCGATCCTGAGCTTCACCGCCGAGGAGCTCTGGCAGGTATTTACCGGAAAGCGCGACGACAGCGTGTTCTTCCAGACCTGGCACGCGCTGCCGCGCCCGAAGGACGGCGCGCAGCTGCTGCCGAAGTGGGAGCGCCTGCGCGAGCTGCGCAACCCAGTGCGCAAGAAAATCGAGGAGCTGCGCGCGGCCGGCCAGGTCGGCTCGTCGCTGCAGGCCGAGGTCGATTTCCACGCCGGCGGCGGCGACTGCGAGCTGCTCCGCAGCCTCGGCGAGGATCTCAAGTTCGTGATGCTCACCTCCGCCGCCCGCGTGCATCGCGCGAGCGCAGAGCTGCGCGTGGAGGTCGCGCCGAGCCTGCACCGCAAATGCGAGCGCTGCTGGCATTACCGTCCGGACGTCGACGACGAGGCGCTCTGCGGCCGCTGCCGCAGCAACCTGCACGGACCCGGCGAAAAACGGCTGTATGCCTAGAAACTGGCGCTGGTTCGCGACCGCAGCGGCGATCGTCGTCGCAGACCAGGCCGCAAAATGGGCCGTGCTTGGCAGCTTCGCGCCCGGCGAGCGGCGAGCGCTGAGCGGCTTCTTCAACCTGGTCCTGGTATTCAACAAGGGCGCGGCGTTCAGCTTTCTCGCCGACGCGCCCGGCTGGCAGACGCCGCTGTTCGTCGCTTTCTCTCTGGTCGCCGCCGTCGTCGTCAGCGTGCTGCTTTTGCGCTCGCCGCCGCAGCCGATGTTTTGCGGCGGGCTGGCGCTGATCCTGGGCGGGGCGCTCGGCAACGTAATAGACCGGCTGCGCTTTGGCCAGGTGGTCGACTTCCTCGATTTGCATGCCTTCGGCTGGCATTGGCCGGCGTTCAACGTCGCCGACTCCGCCATCACGGTCGGCGCGGGGCTGCTGATCCTCGAGGGGTTTTTCCATGAAAAGCGGCGCTGATCGAGGCGATCTGGCCCTGCTGCTCAAGGCGCTCGCCTTCGCCGCGCACAAGCACCGCGATCAGCGGCGCAAGGACGCCGAGTCCTCGCCGTACATCAACCACCCGATCGCGCTCGCCGACGTGCTGATCAACGAGGGCGGGGTCACGGACGTCGAAGTGCTGTGCGCGGCGCTGCTCCACGACACGGTGGAGGACACGGCGACCACGCACGAGGAGCTGGTGAACGCCTTCGGCTCGAAGATCGCGCGCATCGTCGCCGAGGTGACCGACGACAAGGCGCTGCCGAAGGCGGTGCGCAAGCGCCTGCAAATCGAGCACGCGGCGAGCTTGAGCAGGGAAGCCAAGCTGGTGAAGCTCGCCGACAAGGTCTGCAACCTGCGCGACGTCTCCGACCATCCGCCGGCGCACTGGGACTCGCAGCGGCGCCGCGAGTACTTCGACTGGGCGAGGCGCGTGGTCGACGGCGTGCGCGGGGCCCATCCGGGCCTCGAAAAGGCGTTCGACGCCGCCTACGCGCGGCGCCCGGCGTGAGAAAATCGCGCATGGACGTTCTCCTCGCCAACCCCCGCGGCTTCTGCGCCGGGGTCGAGCGCGCGATCGAGATCGTCGAGCGCGCGCTCGACCAGTTCGGCGCGCCGATCTACGTGCGGCACGAGATCGTGCACAACAAGTTCGTGGTCGAGGACCTGCGCTCGAAAGGCGCGGTGTTCGTCGACGAGCTCGAGGAGGTGCCGACCGGCGGCACGGTTATCTTCAGCGCGCATGGAGTGTCGAAGGCGGTGCGCGCCGAGGCCGGGCGGCGCGGGCTCAAGGTGTTCGACGCCACCTGCCCCCTGGTGACCAAAGTACATGTCGAGGTCGCCAAGATGCTGAAGGCCGGCTACGAGATCGTGATGATCGGCCATCGCGGGCACCCGGAAGCCGAGGGCACCATGGGGCAGGCCGAGCGCGCCATGTACCTGGTGGAGACGCTCGGCGACGTGGCCGGGCTCGAGCCGCGCAATCCGGCGAAACTGGCCTATGTCACGCAGACCACCTTGTCGGTCGACGATGCCGCAGTAGTAGTGGCCGCCCTCAAGGCGCGCTTCCCGGACATCCGGGGCCCCAAGCGCGACGACATCTGCTACGCGACGCAGAACCGCCAGGACGCGGTGAAGCTCATGGCGCCGCAGTGCGACGTGGTGATCGTCGTCGGCTCGCCCAACAGCTCGAATTCAAACCGCCTGCGCGAGGTCGCGGAGCACATGGGCGCCGACGCCTACATGGTGGACAGCGCCGACGACCTGCGTCCCGAGTGGCTCGCGGGCAAGCGCCGCGTCGGCGTGACCGCCGGCGCCTCGGCGCCCGAGATCCTGGTGAGCGAGCTCATGCAACGGCTGAAAGAGCTCGGCGCCGAGAGCGTGCGGCCGCTCGAGGGCATCACCGAGAACATGGTGTTCAGCCTGCCGCGCGGGCTAGTGCCGCGCGCGGCGGGCGGCGGTCGCTGAGGGAGCCCGATCAGCGCTCGCGGTAGGAGAACCGCTTCACCCCCGCGCCGGCGGTGTTGATCTGCACGTCCACGGTGGTCTTGCCCCCCGGCACATCGGTGACGATGCCCTTGATCGCGCCCGAGGGCAGCTGGATGATCGCCATGCCGACCGCGATCGTGCCGCCGAGCGAGACGCCGACCACGCCACCGATGGCGGTTGCGATCGCCGACCCGGTCCTGAAGTCGAAGTCGTAGGCCCTGCTGCTGCCGCCGACCGCGCACGCGCCGCCCGCCGACGGAATGTTCGTGATGACCTTTACCGTGCCGAGCACCAGCCTCGGATCGATGTTGATGCGCTCGCCCGGGGTCGGGTCCACCGGCGGGTTGAAGTCCACCAGCCAGCCGTCCTGGGTGTTCCAGTCCACCGGGTTGCTCGAGATGCCGCGAGCGGTGGCGCTTATCTTGGTCAGGGTTTTCGTGACCAGGGTGGCGCCGGTACGGATGTTGGTCCCGTAGTCGACGTTCTTGTCCTTGAACCCATACATCGTCTGCTGCCAGGCGATCCCGCTCGCCGCGCCCGGATCCGTCAGGTCGGCACTGCCCAGGTAGCGGCCGGTGCCGACGTACATCACCCGGCTCGTGCCGATATGCGTCAGCTGCATCCGGGTGGTGATCGGCTGCGCCCGTCCGCTTCCGTCCTTCAGCGTGGCGATGTGCAGCACGGTCGCCGGGTTCGTGCTCACGTCGAGCCGCACTACGTTGCCGAGCTGGTCCCCGGCGTACGCAAAGCGGAAGGTCGCGTCCGTCGCCGGAGAATCGTAGAAGGCCCGAATCTTCATCAGGCCCGAGGGCGTGCCGACCGTGCCGGCGCCGGTGCTGACCTTGTTGAGCACCGCGCCGGTGATCGCGTCCAGCACGTAGAAGTAGCCGATGCCGCTTCCCGGGCTGACGTTGTTCAGGCCGGAGCTCAGCACGACCACCCATTTGCCGTCGAAGGAGCGCTTGCCGACGACCGGATTGCCGTAGCTCAGGCCCAGGTCCGGGTCGTTGATCGCGCACAGCGTCGAGTCGTTGCAGAACTCCCAGAGTCCCTTCGGATTCACCGGATCGGTGATGTCCAGCGCGAAGTAGCCGCGCCCGCCGCCGTTCAGGCCGCTGATGAGGATGGTCTTCCACGCGGTAGCGGCGGAGTCGTACACGTCGAAGACTTCCGGCGAGCCGTCCACGAAATAACGGTGCTGCGAGGGGTAGCCGGTATCGGCCAGCGCATACATCGCCGGTAGCACGAACCGCGGCGCGTAAGCCCAGGACTCGTTGCCGGTGTTGCTGTCGAAGGCGTGCAGATAGCCGTCGTTGGCGCCGACGTATACGCGCGATGCCCGGTTGGCGTTGGCGCTCGCGAAGGTCGCATAGCTCGGCGTGACCGCGTCCACGAAGCTGTTGGTCGGGTTGCGCACGAACACCGGCTGGGCCGTGATCGTGTCGCCCAGCACGGTGTTCGAGGTCGCGCCGGTAATCGGGTCGACGACCACGCGGTCGCGGAAGACGCTGCCTTCGTTGGCTTGCCAGCCGCGCAGGTAGCCGACCATCTGGCTGCCGTCGTTGGCAGTGACCTGCTGCGCCGGCGTGAGCAGCGCGCACTGCGTCATCGTGCTGAGCGGCGTGCACTTTTTGTCGAAGAACGCCTGCTCGGTCGCCGTGAGCGAGGCCCAGGCAAACGGCTTGACCTTCGAGCCAACGCCGGTGTCGTCGAGCGTGAGGAGGTTGCGCGAGTCGCTAGAGGCGGCGACCTTGGAGAGCAGCTTCTGGTCCCCGTCCCACTGATGGCTCAGGTTCACGGCGCCCGTGACGGGGTCGATCGTCTGGGCGAAGAGGTTGCCCGACCAGGTATTGGTCTCGTAAGTGGTGCTGAAAACCTGGTTGTCGGTCTCCGTGACGTTCGGGCTGGAAGTCGCCGAGGCCGCCGCCGCGGCGAACGTCGCGCTGAGAGAAGTCAGCGCGGCGGAAATTCCCTGCCGCAGCGCGTCTGGGTTCAGCGCCTGGTAGTACGTCCCCCGGCCGTTGACGGCGGCGTGCCACAGGTCGTCGAGGTTGGCGTTGGTGTCGTCCGCCGGCGCCGGCCAATTGCAGGCTCCGGCCGCCCAGAAGCAGCCATTGAGCGCGCTGTTCTTTATGTTGGCGAAGTCGCCGGTCGAGGCCGTCTCGTAGCCCGGCTCGAAGCGCATCAGGCCGTCGGCGAGGCCGATGCCGAAGGTCACCATGTGCTGGTACGGAACGAAGTCCTTGGCGCCGCTCTTGACGTCGATCGAGTCCGTCGAAAGGTCGACCGTATTGGGCGGACTGGTATTCGGGCCGAACTGCGGCCCGGTGGCGTCGCCGTAGACATCCTTGCCGCCGCGCAATTTCGTCTGATAGTAGTACAGCGCGACGTCGGCTACCGTGGAGGCGGTCCCGCCGGCCGTGAACGTCGAGGTGACCGTGCCGCCGGTCGTCGTCTGCGGGTTTGGACTCCACAGGGTCAGCGCCGTGCCGCTCCCGCTCGTACTGTTCACTGGCGTGTTGTTGGTGGTCAGCGGGTTCGGGCTCAGCGTGATTGCGATCGACGAGCTCGCACAGGAGCCACCGGAGGGCTGGGTACCGCTGAAATTCGTGCCGTCCGTGCTGTACGTGTAGGCGGGCGTGCCTATAGGAGTAGCGCTGTTCTGCGTCTGTACGCTGTCGGCGGTAATGACGGTATTGGTCTGGGTTTTTGTCTGGCGGATGATCACATACTTGTTGTTGGAGCACGGGCTGCACGACTTCGTGGTGCCGTCGGCAAACGTGACGCTGCTGCTGCCGCTGTCCTGGCAGAGCTTGTCCTGCTGCACCGTTTGCGGCGTGTCGGTTTGCGTCCAGTTGGCGGCCTGGCAGCCGCCGGGCGTGGTAACCACCGGGTTCGTTGCCGTCGTGCTGCTCACTAGAACGCCGTTGTTGAAAACGTCGGTGCGCGCCGTCTGGATGTTTTCCTGCCTGATCGCGTGCTCCTTCGGCTGGCAGCCGCAAGTGACCGTGCCGCCAGGGTTGCCGATGCCGAAGACCACATTGTTGTTGCCCTGGCAGATTTTCTGTTCCGAGTTCGACGAGATGGGAGTGACGGTGGTCGATGAAGAGCCCGAGCCGTCGAGCGTCACGGTCTGAGCGCGGTCGACCAGGGTCGAGCCGAGGAGGCTCGAGGGCGAGGCGTCGAGATTGCCGATGGTCCTTGCCGCCGGAGTTTGCGGCGGATAGGTGGCAAGCTGGTTCCAGAAGCCGTCCGTCGTCAGCAGGGTGAAGTTGCGCTGGCAGGCCGCCTGGATCGGATCGTCGGCCGCCGGAATGCCCGCGGTGAGGCCGGTATTGAGCCGGCCGGCGTAGATCCATCCGGCGCGCGCGAGCGCTTGCTGCAGCGGGGTAAAGCTGCCCGCCGTCTGCGTGTAGAACTTGGTGTAGAAGTTCGACGCCTGAGTGGTGTTGAAGTCGGTGATCTTGAGATATTTCGCCGGTATGACGCTGCCGGAGTCCTGCGCGTGCATGGTGATCAGCCCGATGCGCAGGGAGTTCGGCTTCGGCGGCGTGCCGGTCGGGTTGCCGATGAAGGAGAGGAACGACGTGCCGACCGAGGTCTTCATCATCCCCAAGCGCGTGCGATAGTAGGTGTACCAGCGCGCGTAATTGTTGATCTCCTCTGTGTATGTGCAGGTGGGCGCGCTGAGGCAGTCGGCGCGACTCGGCCGGTTGGTGTAGCTGCCGACCGTGGGCTTGATGATGTCGCGCTTGAACCAGCCGTGACGGGCATAGAGGTACTGCGTGATGCCGGCCGTTTCGTTGTACTTGGAGCGGCAGCGGGGGGTGCCGGATGAATCGCTGACCGCGCCGGGCGCAAGCGCCTGGGCCTGCGTCTGGCAAAAGCGCACGTAGGCCGGGAAGGTAAAGCCGGCAGGCGGCGTATTCCCGGGAAGCACATAGGCGCAGTTCGTCAGGTTGGCGTCGGAGCAATACTCGACCGGAATGACGGCGTACGCGTTTGCCGTGCCGGTGACCGAGCTGGCGACGTTGTACAGCCCGGTGCGTACCCAGAATCCAGCCGTCGCGCCAAGCGCGCCACTGGTACCGGTTGTATAGGTGAAAGTAGTCGCAGTTACCGCCGTCACGTTGGCGTTGGTTACGTTCATCGCGTTGCCGCTCGCGATGAAGGTGGTGATGATGTCGTTGACGGCCAGTCCGTGGCCGGTTTGGGTTACTGTCACGGTGGTGGCGGCGCGAACGAAGCTGCCGGCGTCGCATTTGCGGTACGAACCGTTCGTGGCTGCGACCACCGTCGATGCGGCCGTTAAATAGGTAAACGTGTTGCCGGTGACGCCGGTGACCGCAACGCAGGTGACGCCGACGCTGGCCGGGCTCGCAACGTAGACCTTGTCTGCAGTGGTGAGCCCGTGGGCTTCCACCGTGGTCGCGGTGACTGTAGTGCTACCGCTGATGCGGGCAAAGCTCGCAATCGGCATCATCTCCGGCAGGCCGAAGATCGCACTGCTGGCGTTGGCCGGATTGGTGCGGTAAGGGAATTGCCCCGCGGGCATGGTGTTGCCCGAGCTGCTGCTCGACGAATCGAACGCCGTGCCGGACACCAGGTTTGCGCCGGCGCTGTCGGCGCCGTTGCGCAGGCAGACGTTGTTGCTGTTGCAGTACTTCAACTCACCGATTTGCGTGGCCAGGTCGACGTTGGTCACGCTCGCGCCAAAGGGGGCGTGAAAGTAGATGTCGTCGGCGACGAGGGTGGTCGTCACCGGGTTGCCGAGCGGCATGCCGGAGGGCGGATTGATCAGCGGCTGGCCGGTGGAGCTGAGGCCCGCGCGATAATAGAAATTGGGATCGTAGGCGACGCCGTTGAATCCGTTCGCGCCCCCCGCCTGGTATGGCGGACCGCCGGCGGCGGTGCACACAAAGCCGCTGGCGCCGAACGTGCAGCCGCTGGAGCAATACGCGTTGCCGCTGCTGTCGACCATGCAAGGCTTGGACTGGGGCAGCGCCGAGGCGAGCGTGTTGGGGCTGACGTAATCGGGCATGAAATCCCACTGCATGCTGCCCGAGTCGTCGAGGTCGAACAGCAGGTTCGGCAGGATGTTCGCGCCGCCGCTCGTCGCGAGCGGAATGCTGGAAATGTCGGTGACGGCGGCGAGCGCCGCCTGGCTCGCCATGCAGCCGAGCACGCCGTAAACAAGCAGGCGTGTTGCGAGCGATTTCTTGGAGCTCATGGAATTCTCCCTAAGCGCTGTCATTGGGCGCGCAGCATTGTTTGGACGTAGGCGATCGAGGCGCGCGGGCCGGTCGAGCGCACCGTGACGCGGTAATGCGTGGCGGGCGGCGTGGTGAAGAAGTTCGCCGCGCCCTGCTCGACGCCCTCGCCGCTGACCGCGGTGCTCGACAGCGTCTGGCCGCAGACGTTGGTGACGCCGTCGCAGGTCGCGTTCGGGGCGCACTGGCGAACCGGGCACATACGGTGAATGACGTAGGACACGGTGTTTCCTGCGCAGTCCGTAGTTGTTGAGCCTGTCGCAGGACAGCTAAGCGCCAGGTTAAAGGCGTTTGCCCAGCTGGCGGAGTTGGTGTACCAGTCGGGCGCCTCGCCTGCAGTGACGCTCGAGAAATAGCCATTCGGTGCGTCGTCGTCGTTGATCGCTGGGGTTTTGAAGGTCGCACCGAGCCAGGCATAGGCGGCCTGGACGCCCTGGTCGGCGGCGTTGACCGCGGATTGCCGGAAGCCGATGTTGCCGGCGACCACGGTCGCGGTATCGACTGAGCGCATCATGGCCACGGCGGCCATGGTCATGGCGACCAGCACGATCAGCGCGATGAACAGCGTCACGCCGCGCTGGCAGCGGCGCATCGGCAGACTGATTTGGGCGTGTCGTTTCATGTCAGCTCGACTTCCAGATCCAGTTGCGCAGCGGCACTGTCGTTTCGAACACGCGGTAGCGGAAGCACTGCCAGGTCACCCCTGCCGGCAAAGGAATGGTCGACAGGTCGAACGACCGGGCGGCCCCGGTATTGCCGGACCATGTCGGAGCCACAGTCGTCGTGTCGCAGGGCGCTCCGAGGCCGGCAGCCGGTTTTTCGGCAAGGGCGCTGCGCGCCACCACGGCGACCCGCACCGCGATGACCTGCGACCAGTTCGGCGCCGCGGAGATGTAGCGATCGACGATGCCGTCGTTTGGAGCGTAGACCGTGTTGTAGGTGACCGAGCCGTCATTGACGCCGTCATCCACGCCGTAGTCGGCGCGCATGTGCACGATGTTGTCGGCGACCGAGCTCACGGCCGGCACGCCGCCGGAGATGACGAACGCATTCGATACGGTGAGCGTATTGTTAGCTATGGAATACAGGTTGTAGACCGGCAGCGTCACGTTCTGCGATGCGGGAAAGTTGACGTCGTCGTGCAGATTGCCGAGATTGAACACGCGCGTGACATTGGCCGTAATCGCGCCGCCGTAGGTGACGCCCATTCCTGCGGCAGGATTGAACCGGGCGGTGAACGAAGCGCCGTAGGCACCGGGATCATGATTCACCTGGTTGCTCGGTGTCGCGGGAAGCGAGGTCACTTCCATGAACGCGCAGTTCTTCCCGCTGCCGGGCTCGAGCAGCAGCAGAAGATCGCCGGGGCGGAAAGCGAAGCGCGACTGCACGGTCAGCGGCGAGGTGGGCAAGACCATGTTGGCCACCAGCGTGGTGGAATTCGCGATCTGGTTCTGCGAGCCGTAGAAAACGGCGAGCTGGTCGGGAGTCTGGGCGTCGACGCCGGCCGTGATGAACGCCGGCGCCAGGATCATTGGCGGCAAGGTGGGGGTGGTGCGGGCCGAGTCGGAGCCGATCATGTTGCAGCCCGCATAGATGGTGTCGTTGATGCCCATGCCGGCGTTGCGCAGGTCGCGCTCCATGAAGTACAGCGCGACCGCGCCGTTCTGCTGCGCGTCGCCGCCGCTGGTCGAAGTGCGCCGCACGCCTTCGGAGGTCTCGAACACCTGGAAGATGATGATTACGCCGATCAGGCTGATCACCATGGCGACCATCAGCTCGACCATGCTGAAGCCGCGGGACAGATGTCGGGCGAGGAGGCTGTGCATGGTCAGCTTGTATAGACTGAAGTGACGACCGTGTAGTTGTGCGGCGGCAGCCCTCGCGACTGTTCCTCCGGCAGCTGCCAGCGCACCTGGATTGTCACCGTGGCGCCCGCCGCGCTCCCGCCGGTGATGGTCACGATCGGCGGGGTGGCGGCGGCAGGCAGGCGGGCATTGATCTGGTCCATCCACCCCCCCGGCGCCCCCAGCCGGCTCGGAACGACTCCGCTTCCCGGATAGGCATACAACGCGATGTTGCCCGCGTCGGTCCACATCTGCGACAGTAGCTTGTTGGCGAGGAACGCGGCCTCGGTGCGATGCTTCGAGTCGGTGACGTTCTTGATACTGACCGCCTGCAGCCCGACGACGGCCAGGATGCCGATCGAGAAAATGAGGATCGCGATCAGCGCCTCGAGCAGCATGACGCCGTCCTGCCGTTTCGGTGCTTGAGAGTGAGTTCGCATGGCGCTTTGCGTCCTTAGCATGACCGCGGGTCCGTCACGCCGACGACCGGGTCGCACATTCGCAGGCTGCCGCCGCCGGAGACCAGTACCCGCAGGCAGCGCATCGGCCCGGCAGGCTGGCAGCTGCCGCCGGCGGGATTGCTGACGTCGAACTGCGTCACCGTAGCCGAGCCATCTGCGTTTGCGACCACGCTTCCCAGCGGCGCGAACGTCACGGTGGTCGCGGCGGCCGGCGTTATCGTGAGTACTGCATTGGGCGAACCTTCCTCGTGCGCCCGGCTCTGGACGACGACACCGGTTCCCACTTCCGTCACGGTCCAGGCCGTGGCGGGTCCCGAGACGAACCGCACCGGCACGTTGCGCCGGATCGCAGCCCCTCGCGCGACCTGCAGCCCGTTGAGGGTCGCCTCGCCGGCGGCGCGCAGCTGCTGGTTCTGCAGCCACTCGCTGAAGTTCGGCAGCGCGATCATCAGCAGGATGCCGAGCACGGTGAGCGAGATCATGATCTCGATCAGGGTGAAGCCGCGCAGACCGTGTCTCAACATGTACCGTTCTTCCTCATCACCCAGCAGTTGGTGGCGGGAGGGGTCCAGCTGGGGGGCTGGCCTGTGGTCACTCGGTTGTTTCCCTGATCTATCGTGAAGGAGAACAAGGCCATGTCGGTGCCGGCGACGCCGGTCGCGGTGACCGTGTAGGTGGTCGAGGACAGGTTGCTGCAGCCGACGGTGAAGTATTTGAGCCCGGCGGGCAGCGGAGCGACCGTGTTGGCAGCGCATGCGCCGACGTAGGTGCGCTGATCCTGGAAGTACTGCTCCATCTTGGTCCGCATTGCGAGCAAGCTGCTGGTCGCTTCCTGGATCTTGCTGCGCGTGATGTAGTCGGTGTACGAAGGGATAGCAACGGCGGCGAGAATCGCGATGATGGCGACCGTGATCATCACCTCGATGAGAGTGAAGCCTGTTGCGCTGCGCATGATGCCTCCCTTTATCTAGAGTGCATGCTACGGAAGCGTCGACGCAGGCGGCAACAGCGCGCGACCGGCGGCGGTAATCGCGGACCAGGCGGCGCGACGCGGCGCAACATTGCGTGAAATACATCACGCGCAGCTCGCTGCAGGAAATACTCCCTGCGGCGCGCTGGCTATCGCGCCCAGAATGACCGCATGGCCGGCGAGGAAGCGCTGCCCGTAATCGACGAAGATGTCCTGGTGCTCACCGCGAAGGGCAAGGCGGAGCTGTGCGCGCCGGGCACCGCTCTCTCCGCCGCGGAGCTCGAGGTGCTGGTCCTGGCCGACGATCGAGGCTCAGTCGCCGCCGTCGTCAACAGCGCCGTGTGCCTTGAGGCCGAGGCTGCTCGTGAGGCGCTGCGCAAGCTGCTCACCGCCGGTCATCTGGAAAGCGCAGCGGATAGGTACAAGATCTCCGTAGTCGATGCCAGAGACTTCTTCAAGGGCGGAACAGGCAATGCGTCCCGGGCCGGCAACCACCTGGCGCTCGCGCGACGCGCCGCCACGCATAAGCGCGAAGCCGGGCGCAAAGTCCATGTTCTTACCGTCGCCAGTGCGCCGGAGTTCGTCAAATTGCTCCGCTCGTACTTCACGCTGGAGGGTTTCGTGTCGCGCGCGGCCGGCAGCGGAGCGGAGCTCGTTAGCGAGCTGCACCAGCCGCCGGTGCCGGATGTCGTGCTTCTCGGCGCCGCGCTGCCCGACGTAGACGGCCTGAAGGTGCTCGCCAAGATGCGCTCGCACCCGGTGCTGAAGGACGTGCCGGTCATCGTGCTGGCTCCCGATGCTGCGCGCGACAGGCTTCTCAAGGCATTGCAGAGCGACGTCCAGGGCTACTTCACCGAGCCGTTCGAGGTCGACGATCTGCTCCTGGCGGTAAAAACGGTGCTTGGCCTCCCTGGCACCGGCGCGGGGGCGGAACTGACCGTCGACTGGGGCGATGATCGAAGCGTCCCGGGCGCGCGCTGAATCCGCCGCTATAATCGCCGTTGCGTTGCGATCTCGCTATGACGGGGCCGGAAAAAAAGCTGGTGTAGCTCAGTTGGTAGAGCAACTGATTCGTAATCAGTAGGTCGCCCGTTCGAGTCGGGCCACCAGCACCACCTGACGAAGCACGGGAGGGATCAATGAAAAGCTCAACACGCCTCGCGTTCGTTGTCCTCTTGTCGCTCGGTCTGCTTCCGGTCCCTTCGCCCGCTGACCCGCCGCCCTGGGCACCTGCCCACGGCTGGCGCAAGAAAAACGACCCAAACTATGTCGGCTACACCGGCAAGAAATGGGATAAGGACTACGGCATCATCGAGGGCAGGTGCAATAGCGCCGCAGTCGGCGCGGTGCTTGGCGGCGCGCTCGGCGGCGTAGTCGGTTCGCGCGCCGCCAACAAGGAAGACCGCCCGGTCGCGATCGTCGTCGGCACCGTGCTCGGCGCGGTGATCGGCGCCAAGATCGGACAGAAGATCGACGAAGGCGACCGTGGCTGCTGGGGCCACGCGCTCGAGCTCGCCGGCGAGAAGAAAACGGTGGTGTGGACCAACAAGGCGACGGGCGTCAACTATCGCCTCACTCCGACGCGCAACTTCCAGGAAGGCAAGCTGCCGTGCCGCGAATTCTCGACGGTTGTTTCGGCAGCGTCGCGGCAGGATACGGTGAAAGGCGTCGCTTGCCGGCGCGGCGAGGGCGAGTGGGAAATTAGACGCTAGGAGCATCGAAATCGCGCCTCGATGGCTGCCAGCATTCTCGTCGTCGACGACGACGAAAATATCCGTGAGCTGCTCCGGATGCATCTCAGCGCGGCCGGCTACGACGTGCACGTCGCGCGCGACGCGATCAGCGCCGGCTACATGGTGCTGCGCAGCCCGCCGGACCTGATCATCTCGGACGTCAACATGCCGCACATGGACGGCTTCGAGTTCATCGCCGCGCTGAAAGCCGACAAGTCGCTGCCTCACATCCCGGTGATCTTTCTCACTTCGATGGAGGAGGGGGACCAGCGCGGCAAGGAGCTCGGCGCGGTCGGCTATGTCACCAAGCCGGTGCGCGCCGACCGGCTGCTGTCGCTGGTCGCAAAGCATGTGCCCGGCGGCACGCACCCCATCGGATAAGAGCGCGCTACAGAAGCGCTAAGGGCATTCCTTCAGCTCGCTGCCCTCGAGCTGCCGCGCGAGGTCCTTCAGCCGCGCCTGCAGCGGCGCGTCGACGCTCGTCACCTGGTACCAGAGCTTCGCCGCGACGGTGTCTCGCGGTCCGACCTCGGCAGTGCGCACGCCCTGGCCGCGCAGCGCGGCGAGCCGCGCCTGCGCCGCTTCCACGCTGCGAAACACGCCGAGCGACACCGCCCAGCGGTGATCGCTGTCATCCTGCACGATGAAGTAGTCCTTGACGCCGAGCGCCCTCAGCTCGGCGGTCTTTTTCAGGGCGGCCTGCCGGCTGCTTTGCGGCGGAATGAATACCCACCAGCTTGTCGTTTCCTCGCTGCGCCGCTGAGTCAGGCGGGAGCCGAGCGCGAGCGGCTCGAGCGCCTTCTCGACGCGTCCTGCGTCGGCCAGGGTGAAGCTGCCCCATTCGAGGCAGGCGACCGGGGGAGGCGCAGGCGCGGGGGGAGGAGGAGCGGGCTTTTGCGCCACCGGCGTGGCCGGCAGGTCGGCCGGGGAGATGATCTTCAGCTTTTCCGGCTCGATCTGGCGACCTATCGGCAGCGGGTCGCCCCCGGCATCGGGTGCCGCGGCGAAACGCCACCAGGCGAAAAACGCCAAGTTGGCGAGAACCAGCAGGAAGAACAGCGTCCTCATCGCGTCACGGCGCGCTCGCTCAGAGCGATGCGCGCCAGGCCGTCTAGCACCAGGTTCTCGATGTAGCGCGACGGCAGCCGCAGCAGCTCGAGCAGCGAGCGAGCGGCGCCTCCCGACACGATGCACAGCGGATTTCCGCCCATCGCGCGGTGCATGCGCTCGACGGCGCCGGCCTGCGCGTGCCGGCAGCCGGTCTCGATCGCGTCGAGCGTATTGCGCGGCGCGTCGCGGTAGCTGCCTTCCTGGAGCGGCAGGCGGCCGGTGTGCTCGTGCAGCACGAAGCGCATCAGGTCGATGCCCGGGGAGATCGCGCCGCCGAGGAACACGCCATCGCCCGACAGCATGTCGATGGTGGTTGCCGTGCCGGCGTTGACGACCAGGCAAGGCCCCGTATGCACGGCGCGCGCGGCCACCAGCGCCGCCCAGCGGTCGGGCCCGAGCTGCTCCGGGCGGTCATAGTGGCTGCGCACGCCGCAGCGCTCCGCTTCGCCGTGCAGCCACAGCGGCTCGGCGTCGAAGATGCTGGTCCAGTTCACGAGCAGCTGGTGCGCGCCCTCGCCGGCGACGTTGGCGATGACGATGCGCTCGGGGTCCTCGTGCGTGGTCGAAAACGGGTTGATGTGGTCGGTCGAGGCGGCGAACTCGATGAGCGACACGGTGGCGATGCTCGCCCAGTCTGCGCCGTCATGCCAGCCCCACTTGACGCGCGAATTCCCGGCGTCGATGGCGAGGATCACGCGGGCCTCGCGGAGAGCACGCGGCCGTTGCGCACAGCGCACAGCCCGTCGCGCGTCAGCAGCCGCAGCCCGCCGTCGTCGGCAAGGCCGCTCGCCACGCCGCTGATCACGCGGCCGTCGGCGAGCCGCACGCGCAGGCGCTGGCCGGCGTGCGCGTCCATCGCCTCCCAGTCGCGCCGTGCGCTGTCCAGACCTTTGGTTTCGAATTCGTCGAGCGCAGCGACGAGCGAGCGCGCAATGCGAGCGATGATTTCGTTGCGGTCCATTTCCTCGATGAATTGATCCAGCGCCCCCAGCCTGCGGCGCAGGCGAAGCTCAAGACCGGCGTCATGCCGGCAGTTGAGGCCGACGCCGATCACGGCGTGCGTCGCGCCTCTCTGGCTGCGCGTCTCGACGAGGATCCCGCCCAGCTTCGCGCCGTTCACCACCAGGTCGTTGGGCCATTTGAGCGCCGCCTGCGCGACGCCGAGCGCGCGCAGCGCGCGCGCCAGGGCGACGCCGGCGACGAGCGACAGGCCCGCCACCTCGCGCACCGGGCGCTGCAGGCTGCGCGAGAGCGAAAACGTGATGCCTGCGCCCGGCGCGCTGTGCCAGCGCCGGCCGCGGCGCCCGCGGCCCGCGGTCTGCTCCTCGGCCGCGAGCAGCACCGGGCCGGTACAGGGACCTTTCAATAAAACGGAATTCGTCGAGGTGCAGCGCCCGAGCACGCGCACCTGGACGCCGGGTACCACGATCGCGGCTGGGTCAAGACGGTCCATGCCCGCTAGTTTACGCGGCGCCGAAAGCAGGCAGCGCCCCGAGCAAGGACGCCACGGTTCATGCGAGTATCTCCCTCGAAAGGGATCGATTGGCGCTAATCGGAGAGCCGCTCAGGTTGCCGTTCGCGTTTTTCGCCTCCGGCGCGGCGGCGCTGCTGTTCGAAGTGCTTTGGTTTCGCGCGCTTGGCCGCGTGGTCGGCAATACCGTGTGGACGGGGGCGCTCGTGCTCACGGCTTTCATGCTCGGGATGGCGCTCGGCGGCGTGTTGGCCGCGCGCTGGGCGCGGCAGATCCGGCGTCCCGCGCGCGCCTTTGCAGCGGCCGAGATCACAGTCGCGGTCGCGGGATCCCTGCTCGTCTGGGCCCTGCCCGGATTGGAGGCCTTGATCGGCCAGTGGCTCTCGCCTCTGGTGGAACATTCCACGGCGCTTGCAGGGCTGCGCCTGCTGCTGGCGCTTGCGGCGATGCTGGTGCCTACGACCGCCATGGGCATGACCCTCGCGTTCGGAGTACGAATCCTCGCGCACCAGGACACGACCCGGGCATTGGGCATCCTGTACGCGGCCAATACCTTCGGCGCCTGCGTGGCCCCGCTTCTTGCCGAGTACTACTTGATCGGCGAATTGGGTCTGCGCGGAACGGCGCTGATCGCCGCGTGCCTCAATCTGCTGGCGGCGGTCCTCGCCTTGCAGTATCCGCAGCTTCCCCGCGCCGCTGCACCGGGCGTAGCGACGATCTTTCGCTCGCCAGCCCGGCTGCTTGCCGCAGCCGCAGCCGCCGGTGCTTTGGCGCTGGGGTTGGAGGTCATCTGGTTTCGCCTGCTGATCCTGTATGCGCCGGGCAGCGATACCGCCTTCGCCCTCATGCTCACGATCGTATTGCTCGGAATCGCGCTGGGCGGCGCGCTCGCGCCGCTGCTTGCCCGAGCGTCCTTCGCCTGGGTCGCGGCCGGGAGCAGCCTGGCCGTGGTCGCCGGTTACCTGGTCGCCGGGCCGCTGCATATCCCCGGACCGCCCGAGCTCGTCCACTACGCCATTCCCCTGATGCTGCCGGCGGCGGTGCTTTCGGGTTCCCTATTTACGCTGCTCGGCGCGGAGCTGCGCGCCGGATCGGAAAATCCCCAACCGGCGATCGGCCGGCTTACGACCGCCAATACGCTCGGCGCGGCGGCAGGGGCTGCTTTGGCTGGCCTGGTTCTCCTGCCCCGGCTGGGCATCGAAGGGAGCCTGTTCCTCCTGGCTGCAGGCTACGCGCTGCTGCCCGTGCTGCTGATCGACACTCGCGCCGTGTGGCGGAGCCTGTGGCCGGTCGTGCCGGCCGCGGCCGGACTGCTGTTCTTTCCGTTCGGACGCATGGAGATGCATCTCGCCGAGGCGGCGTTCCCCTATCGATTGAGGAGTGACGCGAAGGTCGTGCAGGTCACCGAGGGCCCGACGACGACGCTGCAGATTCTGCGCTACGAGCGCTTTGGCGGAGCCGCGGCCTGGCGGCTGCTGACCGACAGCTATTCGATGACCGCCATAGACCGTTACACGCTCCGTTACATGCAGCTTTTCGCCTGGCTGCCTCTAAGCTTGCACCCGGAACCGAGGCGCGCGCTGCTCATCAGCTACGGGGCTGGGAACACCGCGCAGGCTCTATTGAGCGAGCCACGGCTGACGCAACTGACTGTCGTCGACGTTTCTCCGGAGATCCTCGCCGCCAGCCGCTTCATCCACGGGGACCGCGACCCGCTGCAGGATCCGCGCGTGCGCCTCGTGAGGGAAGACGGCCGTCACTACCTGCGCACCCGGCGCGAGCAGTTCGACATCATCACCGCGGAGCCTCCCCCGCCCGTGATCGCGGGCGTGGTCAATCTCTACACGCGCGAATACTTCACGGCGCTCGCCGGGCGCCTTGCGCCGGGCGGGCTCGCGACCTACTGGTTGCCGGTAAAGCAGCTCGACCCCTCGGGCGCCCGCGCGGTCATTGCCGCTTTCTGCCACGCGTTCCCCGACTGCACGCTGTGGGTTGGCTCTAGCTACGACTGGATCCTGATGGGGGGCCGGGAGTTCAAACACCGCCCGAGCGCGCAGCGCTTTGCGCGGCTATGGCGGGACCCGGTCGTGGCGCCTCGTCTGGCGGCCGACGGTTTCGAGCAGCCGGCCCAGCTGGGGGCAACGTTCCTCGCCGATGCCGCGGCGCTGCGCGGCTGGTATGGCGCAACGCCTGAACTGACCGATGATCATCCCAAACGCCTGGCCGCAGAAGTGGTGTTCGATCGGCCCCTTGAAGAATACCGGCAATGGCTGCAACCTGAGCGCGCGCTGCGGCATTTTGAAGACTCGACCTGGGTTGCAGCGCACTGGCCTGCCGAACTGATCCGTCAGAGCCTGCCGTATTTCGCCGTGCAGCCGGTGCTCAATGGGGAGATTCCAGCCGACCCGGTGAAGAGCCTGCGCGACGTCGATACCTTGCTGCGACATACGGACTTGCACATACCGGTCCTGTGGCTGCTGGATAGCGACGTGACCGAGCAGGAAATCGTGAATCGGCGCCTGGCGAACGATGGCGCTGAGCGCAGCCTGCGCCCGGAGTACGCCTACCGGCTTGGCGTTCGGGCCCTCGCGGACCGCGACTATGCCCAGGCTGCGGCGCTGTTCGCCGAGGCCGCCGAGCGCGACCCCGGGCAGGCGGGCGCGCTCGCGGCTTATGCGCTGTGCCGCGCCGGATCGCCGCGGCGGGCGGCGGCGGTGAAGGGCGCAAGCTTCCTGATGCCCGAGTTGCGTTGCTGGCGCTCGCCCTAGTGCGCTGGCCCTACCCCAGAATCGTCGCCCACCGCGGCGGCGGGTCGCTCGCCCCCGAGAACACGCTCGCCGCAATTCGGCTCGCAGCGTCGCTCGGCTTTCGCGGCGTCGAGTTCGACGTAATGCTGGCCGGCGACGGCACGCCGGTCCTGATCCACGACGAGACGCTCGAGCGCACGACCGGGGTCAAAGGCGAGGTCGCGGTCACGCCGTACCGGGAGCTCGAGAAGCTCGATATCCCGCGCTTTCAGGACGCGGCCCGGCTCTGCCGCGAGCTCGGGGTTTGGGCCAACGTCGAGATCAAACCGGCCCAGGGGCATTCGCGCGCCACGGGCGAAGCCGTCGCAGGCATGGCGAGCGAGCTCTGGCGCGGCGCGCCGCTGCAGCCGGTGCTGTCGTCTTTCTCGAGCGTCGCGCTCGAAGCCGCCCGGGCAGCGGCCCGGGAGCTGCCGCGCGGTCTCCTCGTGGACGAGGTGCCCGCAGACTGGTTGGGCCAGTTGCGCGCGCTCGACTGCGTAGCTCTGCATTGCAATCAGCGGCATCTGGGCGAGCACGAGGCCCGGGCGATCAAGAAAGCGGGCTATGGCTTGCTTTGCTGGACGGTCAATGACCCTGTCGCCGCGCGGCGACTGCTGGGCTGGGGCACGGACTGCCTGGTGACCGACGCCCTTAAGCTGATCGGACCCGTTTTCAAGTAGCGTCATCGGCGCGGGGTTTCGCGCGTTAAACCGTTCCGCAGCAACCACCAACAAGGAGATGACGCATGAAACCCGTTAATTTCGTTACGGCCGCCGCATTCGCGGCGTTCACGCTGCCTGCGCTCGGGCAGACGAGCAGCACACCGCGCATCGACCAGCGGCAAGCCAACCAGGAGCGGCGCATCGAACAGGGCGAGAAGTCCGGGGCGCTTACGAACAAAGAGGCGGCGCGGCTCGAGAAAGGCCAGGCGCGCGTGCAGAAGATGGAAAACAAGGCGCTTGCGGACGGCAAGGTGACAGCGAAGGAGCGCGCCCGCATCGAGAAAGCGCAGGACCGCCAGAGCAAGAAGATCTACCGCGAGAAGCACGACAAGCAGACCGCGAAGTAGCGGTCTAGCGGCCGCCGAGGAATTTCTCGATCGAGGAGAGGAGGCGCG
>Ga0209156_10000410_pt1 | contig 35914 bp, 43 predicted proteins | sample GraSoiAngelo_124_FD_185881 | JGI IMG/M metagenome (GOLD analysis project Ga0209156, IMG submission 185881) | Grasslands soil microbial communities from the Angelo Coastal Reserve, California, USA - 14_0927_05_20cm (SPAdes) (version 2) | ecosystem: Environmental > Terrestrial > Soil > Grasslands... | reverse complement strand
GATGATTCCTGCGAGGAGTCGTATGAGTGGAGGCATTATGGGTCGGAAATTGTCCATCATGCTTGACTGCCTTGACATCACGAACACTTTTCCATAGGCTATGGAGGCTCGTCAGGAATTACACGTGACGGAACTACTCCAAGGTCAACTCCTGTTACACTATCCAGTTAGGCGTCGTCCCTTTAGTGGCAAGGGAGGAAAGGTCCAAGCGATATGGCAGAGTTGAAGGTCTACCTTTCAGACAGCTTGAACGAGAAGTTCAGGAGGGCGGCCATGAGCGTCTATGGCTATGGCCGAGGATCGATTAGCAAGGCTGCAGAGGCGGCTCTCACAAGATGGTGTGTGGAACATGAGCCTCCAGCAACCGCGAAGACGGCAGACTCCTTCAAGGGCGAGAGAGGTCAAGCTGGAAGAGCAGAAACTGGCATTGACCCGGATGAGCGCAAGAAAACCCGATCAGAACACGAGCCAACTGGCAAAAATGACTCACTAGGCCAAATCGGGTCGAGCTCATAGAATCTGTGGACAGTCTCAGGGCCAAGGGTTAGGACATATCTATTAGTCCCAAGCTGCAAATACGATCAAGGTCGGTATTTGATGGCTGACTCTCTCACGGTGGATGGCGTGATGAACGCCCTCCGCAACTGCTACGACCCCGAGATACCAGTCAACATCGTAGACCTCGGGCTGGTATACAATGTCGCGATAGACGAGGACAGTGTCAAAGTCCGGATGACACTTACCACCATGGGTTGCCCAGCCCACGCCTACCTCATGCACCAGGTACAGACGGAAATCGAGAAGATACCCGGGGTGAAGAAAGCAGAAGTCGAGATTGTCTGGGACCCACCGTGGACTCCCGACAAGATGAATCCCGAAGCCAGGAAACGGCTAGAGGCTGGAGAGGAACCAGTCACAATCGAGTTCAACCCCGCGACCTTCAAGCCGAAGAAGAAGGGACACATTGCCAAGACCCCGGACGGGAAAATCGTTCTGATCAACGAGGCCAATGCTCGCTATTTAGGAAGCGATGACATTGCGAATCTCTGGGAGAGAAGCAACGGAGAGAAGACTTTGGAAGAGGTCATTGTCGACATTGCCGGAGAGAAGAAACTAGCGCCCACCGAGATTCGAAATCAGGTTCTGGAAGTTGTCACGCAACTCATTACGATCGGCCTTCTGCGACCTGAGGAAGCTCTAGTCTTGCCTCTTCACCAATAGATTCTGCGAGCAATCAACCTCGTAGCCGTGATGTTCCTCGACATTGTACGGTAGATCCGCCGTCTATTACGACGCGATCTATAGCCGGAAGAACTACGAGAAGGAAAGCAACAAGCTCCACCAGTTCATAGAACGTTACAAGAAGGCAACGGGCAATACGCTACTCGATGTAGCCTGTGGAACCGGAAACCATCTGAAATATCTCAAGCAGTGGTATGATGTCGAAGGCCTCGACATCAACCTCACGATGCTGAAACAGGCGAAAAAGAAGCATCCGAGAATAACCTTCCACCGGGGAGACATGTGTAGCTTCATTCTGAGGAAACGATTCGCGGTTATCACATGCCTCTTCAGTGCCATCGGACACGTCAAAACCAAGACGAGGCTACGAAAGGCGGTAGAAAGAATGTCTCAACACCTCGAGCCCAGAGGATTACTGGTGCTTGAACCATGGATCACACCTGATCAGTGGATCGTAAGACACATTTCGGCCAACTTTGTGGATCAGCCTGGTCTGAAGCTGGCCCGCATGAGTATCGGCAAACGCAGACGCGGACTTTCAATCAACGACGAACATCATCTCGTCGCTTCGCCCGGAGGGATTGAATACTTCGTGGAACGTCTTGAGCTAGGGCTCTTTACCGATAGAGGGTATCGGAATGCCTTCAAGGACGCTGGATTAGAGGTTAGGCATGACCGCGAGGGGCTTATGGGGCGCGGCTTGTACTTCGGGTCAAAGCCATCAGAGTAGCTTTCCGCTTTCTACCATTTCTACTCCGCAAGGTAACTTCACTACCATTTTACCTCCTCTGAGTATCGACGCTTCCAATGACAACCCTCTACTAGATCTCGGGCTCTTATGCAACTCTACAAATCCACAGTTCTTATACCGCCGGATAGCAGAAGCTATTCTATGAGCAGTGTGTTAGAAGTAAAGATGATCGACGAAGCCAACAAGGTCAGACTAGTGGTTCCCAGGTCGTATCTGCAGCAACTTGGCCTCGAGAGAGGGGACACTCTCCTTGTTACCATCGAGGAGGAGCGGGCCAAGGCTCGAAGGAAGCATGGAAAGGCCCACGCTCAGAGACAGCGTCGCCACAACTAGCGACTCCGGTCCCGCACTATCGAACAAGCACACGTCTCCTTGGGCGAGTAATCGTCTAACTCGCGGGCAAGGCCAAAACCCGGAGAATAGACTCAAAACGGGCTCGGATCAGCTTCAAACCTTCGCTCCGTGCAGGAATCATAGGAGAATACCCATTATTATTTCATCATGGTACTTCCCATCTTCTCCCAGATAGTTCTCTCTCTTCAAACCCTCCCGCTGAAATCCGACCTTCTCATACAGGCGGATGGCACGGTGATTATCCGCTACGACCGTAAGCTCGACTCTATGCAGGCGTCGTTCGCGAGCCAAAGTAATAGCCTGATTCATTAGCGCCGCTCCTAATCCGACATTCTGATACTCCTGATGGAGGTAGACGAACAGATCGCCCATTTCTCGAAATCTTGGGCTGGTACCGATGGATATCTGTAGATGTCCCACAACTCTATTCTCATCATGCGCGATCAGCGCTATCGTGTTTTCCATATTGGAGATCCAACGTTCAATCCTCTGACTGTTGTATGGGGGCATACTCCACCGAAGGGCCTCCTGCGACAGGCCAGCGTACATCGAAATCAGTCCCTCCTTATCGGCCGGACGGTAGAGTCGAATCCCGACTCTCCGCCCATCCTTGAGAACAACTGGCTCTGTTTTCGTCGTAGTTTCCAAGTTCTTCATTAACTCTCAGCTTAGATGGAATTCTCTGGCTTAATGTTCATCCAAGAACTAAAACAGTTGTGGAGTGAAGTGTTATAGTTCGACGGTTGAGCCTTTGGTTCCCAGCTCGACCTTGGTCAAATCCTTTACGAATAGCCTGTAGAGTTCGGGCTGTTCGGTGTGGATCGGAACCAGTCGCTTGGGTTGGATCTGTCCGATTGTTTCTCGGAGTTCTGTGGGCATCATGTGGCCCGAGCTGTGTATCTGGTACATTGGAAGCCCAAAATGGTTTAGCCAGTTGATGAACCGTTCATGGTCAATCTCCATCTCCTCATTGAACGGTTCGGAGCTGCTGTTGATGAAAGCACCGCCTGGACCCGGTTGGATATCCAGGACCTCGTTCATGTCGTAGGAGCTTGAGGCAAGGATCACTTTGTCCTGCATCTCGCGAATATCCTTTGACGTCTTCACGCTGGCTTGTCCGAGGATGTCTTTCTCCCAGTGATAGTAAGTCTTCTTTGTCCGTTGATAGACCGTGATGTGAGGATCCTTCAGAACATCGGGAACCTCCAAGTGTTTGTCCTTGGATAGGGACCGGAGAAGATACGCCTGCTTCATTGACAATGCTAGGATCCTATCGCTCTTCTCGGCGATCTCATGGAACGTTCTAAGCCTGTCAATGTCTGCCGACGAGAAGCTGGCTAGAACTAGTCCCGTGGTCTTTCTGATAACATGTTCTGATTTCTCGAGGACTTCTTGTTCTGTCCGGAGGTCTCCTCTTACGAGGTTTGTTCCTTCGCAGAGAAAGATTTCATGGGGCGATTTCTTGGCGTTGTCAACAAAGTCGGTAGTTAGTGTCGATTTCGAGCCGTGAGCTCGAAAGTCCCCGCTATAGGCAATGGTTCCGCTCGAGGTGTGAACCAGGAACCCGTAGGATCCCGGCACGCTGTGGTCCACATGTATCGGTTCCAACTGAATGTTTCCAAGGCTGATCTTGTCCCCGGTCCTGAAAGTTCTGAAGTCTAGCCCATCGAGATCATTCTCGAATCCTTTCTGTCGCATCTCCGAGAGTGTTCGTAGGATCGCGAGTGTGGTCTCGCCGCAGTAAACAGGAATCTTCCGGTTCAAGAGTGAGATGCACATAGCATGGTCGATATGTGAGTGGCTGAGGACCACGGCGTCGATAGGAGGTTCTTGTCCGTCTCGGTAGAGGTCGTGGATGTCAGGGAGAATCCCTAGAGAGATGAGTCCTTGCCCGTCCCTCGGGGCGAGGAAGGGCTCGGAGAAGAACTGGCCTCGTAGTCCGAGGCTCATTCCGAAGTCTAGCAGTAGCTTGGAGTCTCCGTCTCGTATGAGAAACTTGTTTCCGCCAATCTCTCCGACTCCGCCGAGAAGCTGGATATTCACCATGATGCGACCAGTTCGCGGATTGTGGAGGCTGATTAATGAGCTAGGCTCTGCGGGGGTGATGCTTGACCTGGAGGAAGTAGCGAGGAGCTCCTTTCACATCTCTCTGAATGATGACTCTGTCCCCTGCTCTGAGACCCGGTGTCCGGACGAAGTAGTGGGAATGGGGCTGGTCGGGTCCTCTGCAAGTGCATGGATATGACTCGACTCTCGCCTTCTTTGGCTGCCCGTTGTGGATTAGCCGAAATGCCTTCCCGTCGAGTGGGAAGAACGAGAGACGGTCTTTCAAGATCAGCACAAAGCGCTTCTGCTCCTCCTCTGAGGTTATCTTCTTCGAGTAGACGTCCTTCTGCATCAAACTCTGCCGCCAGGTTCGGAACCTTGTTTTTGAAGCCTACGCCGTGCCACCGTACATCCTTGACAAGTTCAGATAGCTTTTCTAACATGAGCTGGGCTAAAAGATGCTACTGTCATCATGTTCTTCCTTGTGGACTGGATCAACTGGATTGTAACGCTATTCTCCGGCAACCCACTGCTCCTCGTCTTCATACTCGGACTCGTAGGGAACATTCTCCCCTTTGTTCCGACCCCATCGCTTCTCATAATAGTGGGACTTGTAGCAAGCCCCGGATCCTCCTTTCAAGGACTTGGAATCGTCGAAATTGCATCAATAACTGCGCTGGGGGCTTGCATTGGAAAGCTTGCGAGCTACGCGCTGGGCTATGGATCGAGACGAGCTATCGGTAAGACAGAGAGATTCGATTCCCTCCGCAAATTTCTTGGAGGAAGCACGTTTCTCGTAGGCTTGGTCTTCGCAGCTTCTCCACTCGTGGACACAGCCTTCATTCCTCTCGGCATGATTCGGTACAGTCTGCCCAAGACCCTCCTCTCCCTTTACACTGGTAAATTCATCTGGATATTGACCGTTCTCTACTTTGCTCGGCAACTTGGCGAGTCGATCGTTCAGTCTTTTGGAGCAGGTACCTACACCAGCATTCTCTCGGTTGCACTCCTGATTCCCATTGCTTACTTCTTGGTGGGCATCGACTGGGAGAACCGTCTGTTGGGACGAAAGGATACTCTGCGCAACAGAATCATTACAAGACTCCGGGGCTATTTTTCGAGGGAGCAGACCAGCGAATCTGCCTCCGTCGCCAGTTAGCGACAAGCTTCAGAAGACCTTCTCTCAAAGGTCCGATCGTCTACAAAGTTAGACTATTAGTAGCAGTCTTTGAACACTCGAACACGGATCTCTCGATGAAGACGAAGGCTCAGAAAAAGAGTGCAATCGCTGTCAAAGATCTAATTCTCGACCAGAAGAAAGGGACTCTGAACGCGTATGGTGAGAGGTTCCTCCTCATACCTGTCAAGCTGATCCACTCTATAGAAGATAGGTTGACTGAGAGCCTCGGATCGGTTACGGCTACCAGTTTCGAATACGAGATTGGCAGAGAAGGAGGCTCCAAGTTCATTCAACTAGCCCAAAAGGCAGGTCTCGGAATCAAGACCGCCCAAGAGATTCAGCGCGTTGCAGATGTCCTCGGGACCATGAGCGGCTGGGGAAAAATAGATGTCGTAGATTTCGATTTCTCTAAGAAGTCTACCAGGATAAGATGGAAGAACGGGGTTTCAGTTAGAAACAGGACGGGCAAAACACCCGTCTGCCATTTTGGACGTGGAATCCTCACGGGAGCCGTCGCAGCGATTCTCAGGAGTAGCTGTGAGTCGATAGAGGTCTCCTGTCAGGGGAAGGGCGACAAGTTCTGCGAGGCGATTATAGGCGAACCGAGAGAGATCAATCGTCTAGCCGACACCATACGGTAAAGGAGCCATCAGAACCCTCGGACCCCGTCGATTTTCATGGCTCCCCAACAGAACGCGTCTCCGAAGAAGGTAGACGACTACCTGGCGCGCGTCCCACCCAGATTCCGGGCCACCTTACAACAGCTACGGAGGACCATCAAGGCCGCTGCACCCGGAGCAGAGGAGATTATCAGCTACAAGATGCCCGCGTTTCGAGACAACGGGATGCTCGTCTATTATGGCGCGTTTAAGGATCATTGCAGCTTCTTCATAGCAAGTGCCAAGGTCCGTCGCCAGTTTTCCGCCGAATTGAAGCCGTTCGAGACTGGGAAGGGGACCCTCCGCTTCACGCCCGATCGACCTCTGCCCTCTGGACTGGTGACACGCATTGTGAAAGCGCGCGCGGCTGAGAATGCCAGCCGTCCCCAGGCCAAGTAGACGCGGTCGGTCTGCGCAGCTTCCGACCAGTGTGACCACAGATCTAGGGGAGATCCGCACAGCATCGCTGTATCGGCGGTCTGCGCCGCTGAGATGAAGAGCTTCTGGACAGGTTTTGGACCGGTTAGGAACGAGGGGTTGTGCTTGAAGGCTGGACGAGGAGTCCTATGCTCTTGAAGCCTTGCTTCTTGTGCTTCGTCCCCGGCTCCGTAATCTTGTAAATCCTTCTGCTCCGTCGGTTTGGAGAATTCCATTCCCCTGCAACTAGTTTCTGGTCCTCCAACTCGTAGAGGAGTGGATATAGGGTCCCGGCTCCGATTCTGGCGCCGGTTCTGTTCTTCAGCTCGCGCATTATCTCATAACCATGCTTCGGGCCATCGTCGAGCAAGTCGAGAACGAACAGGTCGAGGAAGCTTTTCACGAATCGATCGGAGACAGCCTTGCTCATGGTCCCAGAATCTATCGAAATACGAGAATATCGCGTTTCGATATAACCCTACCTCTCGAAACCCGCCGCTTCGAGAGAAACAGCGGTCGGGTCAGGAAGCTGATTAACCCCTACCGGCCTGTCCAGCTGAGGAAAAGCTTCGAGTGGCACGTTCGGAGCCCTACAAGGGTCTGCGTTGCAATGACTGCCGCTCCTTCTTTGAAGGCGAAGAGCCCCTTGAGAGGTGTCCGAAATGCAGCGGTCTCTTGGACACTGTCCTCGATGAAGACACACTGACCGAGTATTCTAGAAAGAGGCTCGATGAGGGGGGTCGATCGATGTGGAAGTTCAGCATGTTTCTCCCTGTTCGTCGGGGATCAATCCCGGTAACGGCTGGGGAAGGAGGTACGCCTCTCCGTCCAGCCAAGTCGTTTTCGAAGAACGTCTGGGTGAAGGATGAGACCCGGAACCCGACGGGAACTTTCAAAGACCGCGGGGCCTCGGTGGCCGTCACTCGTCTCTCTCAACTGAAGGTTCAACAATTGGTTCTCGCCTCAGAAGGGAATGCTGGCTGCTCCTTCGCCCTGTACTCCCAGATGGCACGAATCGGCTGTCACGTCTATCTTCCAAGACAATCGAACCCCGCAAAGATCCAGCTCACAAAAAAGCTTGGAGCCCACCTTACACAGGTGCCAGGCACAATCGCAGACGCGGGCCGATACGCGGCCAGATCTGCTAAGGCGGCAGGTCGATACAACGCGTCAACATTCGTGACACCCTTCCGTCACGATGGTAAAGGGACGATGGCACTCGAAATCTCGCAGCAGTTCGAGTGGAAGAGTCCAGATTATGTCGTCTATCCGGTCGGAGGCGGAGTCGGGCTGGTTGGTATGTGGAAAATGTTCAAGATTCTAGAGAAGATTGGCTGGACAAGGAGCAACCCACGCATTGTCGCCGTTCAGCCTTCAGGATGCGCACCAGTCGTTGAAGCCTACAACCGAGGAAGGGAGGATGTGGAGGAGTGGAAGTCTCCCCGGACGATCGCAAACGGGCTAAAGATTCCTAAGCCTCTAGCCGGCAAGTGGATACTCAAGAGTATCCGAGAGTCAAAGGGAATAGCGTTGAAAGTCAGGGACACAGAAATCCGAAGGGCAATGCGTCAGGTCGCAACGAAGGAAGGAATGCTAATGGAACCATCCAGCGCCGCAGGGTTCGCGGCAATTCCCCGTCTATACGAGACAGGATCAGTCGACCGGGGCGACACTCTGGTTGTTATCGCAACAGGGTCAGGCTTGAAGACTCTAGAACAGCTTTGATCAACTGTCGAACGTGGCCTGTCTCAGCCTCAGACTTAAGGACCACGACCAACCTATAGCTAGATGGCTAGCTTAGTAATAGGGAACATCTCTGACAATTCAAGTTGACGACGCGGGTGTGGGCGACCTTCTATTCGGAGCGATTGTCGGAGCCCACCGGAAGGAGACCGGCGAGTTCCACTATGATGTCATACCCGTTGGCTATTTTCAGCCCCCCGACTTTCGAAGGAAGCTCTACCTCAAGAAAGCGACTGAGCTGACTCTACGTCTCCTCCAGCAGATGAAGCTCGGAGAGGGAGAAGAGATCGAGATCTGCGGCAGTTTCCTGTTCGACGAGACCCGGCCAGAGCTCATGAAACAATACGGCAAGGAGAGAGTGCACGTATCAGTGATATCTGGAAGAGCCCAGGACAACGTGGAGACAGCTTATCTTGATGAGATCAGAAACTTGGGCTACAAACCACTTGTTGATAGAGACGAGAAGAGGGCTCGCAGCTTCTTCCACATGCTTCGCTGGGTCAAGAGCGATCCTGATAGGCTGAGGCTTGCGAAGACTGGATGGCCTCGCTTGAAGAGATACATGAGGCTTGGCTGAACGAGATCGAGATCAAATGCCCGAGCATCGCTGTTCGGTTCTGCTGAGTCCAGCCATGTCGCCCATAACAATTTGGGCTCAACTTCTGCTGTAGTGAACCCGGAAAGGGACATAAGACTGGGCCTCACGAAGAGTTGAGCCGAGATGGGCTTTCTAGACATAATCGTCGCCGAGATGCTGCTTGTGCCGGGCGTAGAAGCAGACGATAGTGGCCAGGACGATTTCGAGCTGCGTGTGGGAGGGAAAGCTTTCGCTCATGTCCACAAACCCGACAGAATCGACATCCGGCTCCCTCCTGACATCAAAGAGAACGTGTTGGCTCGGGGTATGGCGACTCGCTCGCCAGACCCTCACGATAGAGAGGGCTGGGTGGCATTGAAGCTGGGCCCGAACCCTCAGTTCCCGACACTTACGAGGCTTCTACACCAGTCGTACCGGTTTACCTCATCGATGCTGTAGGAGTAGTTGTAGCAAATCCCGCTCCCCGAAACGGCCGTTGAGAAACCATTTTTCAAGTGATCTCTAAGAGGATTATCTGACCCTGCTGGGCTTCCGACTATTCCGAGTCCGCTTTCTCATCCTGTTCTTCTTCCTCTGTCGACGATTACTGCTTGAGTGCTGGCCGGCCCGTGGCAATGTAGATCGACGGCCACAGCCTAGGCACTAGTATTTCAGAGTTGGAACTAGAGTCCTACTAGAGACTATGCGGTCTGGAGAGTGGCCTTCGAATCCTTGTCACCAGGCTCCCCTTGGGTCCTCTGTTCTTTCCAAGTAGAGCCACACACGTGACAGTTGTGATACCGATATTGGCCAGTCTCACCAGCGGACCGAGTGCATGGACCAGTGTGACCGCAGACGGGACAAGTATGAGTTTCCGCCGCGAACGCCCCTCTAGAGCTGATAGACAGTATCTGCTATTTTAAGAAAAGGGTTGATTTCAGGCACGCCTAGAACTCTACCTGTTTGACTCGTAAGTGTGTGGATAACCTTCTTAGCTTGACGCGTAGAGGGCGTAGCGAACCGGTTTGGAACCAGCGCGCGAAGCTGAGGAAGAAGAGATCGACGTCATATGGGACGAGAATGGTACCGCTCGATACCGGATTCTCAAAGACAACAGAATCGTCGACTTCGACGGACACAATCTAGCCTGGCTCGACGAGCAGGGGAACGTCATCGACTATGATGGACGTCACATGGCCTTCTATGAGAATGGGATAATGCGTGATCCAGAGGGCTCGGTCGTAGGACTAGGAAAAGATCCAATAGGACCCCATCCCGTCCTCCCCAACAAGGGACTTATTCCGCAGGCGATCAAAGCGGCAGCCGCTCCCAAAAAATCGAAGCCCCAGAAAGTCTTGAAGAAGCCACAAGCGTCATTGCTCTGGTCCCGGAAGATGCTCGAAGAGCTCTAGCGAGACTCCAAGAGACGTAACGGGCCGAGACGACCAACTCGCCGAAGCTTTCCCGTGATACATAATCTGGCGCGGCTGGTTGTCGCTAAACTATCTCTCCATAGCCATCTTCGTAACAGTCTACCTCCTCATAGCTCTCCGCAACCTGCGTTGGTTCAAGATCCCGATCTGGACCATCATGCTCACCGGAGCTGTCGCCATGATCCTTTCAGGGGTCATACCACTCCAGACGGCTTACAGCGCCATCAACTTGGACGTGATATTCTTCCTACTCGGAATGTTTTCGATCGTCGCGGCCATGGAACTTTCAGGGCTCCTCGAATACCTTACAGCAAGAATGGTCCGGCTCTCCAAGACGCCACAGCGAGCCTTGGCTATGGTACTGTTCGGGATGGGTCTACTCTCAGCCTTTCTAGTCAACGACACCCTAGCACTCACCGCAACGCCCATAATGCTAGGGCTCTCCAAACAGATGAGGATCAGGCCGAGTGTCCTGTTGATAACTCTCGCACTGGGCGTGACAATCGGCAGCGTGATGACTCCCGTCGGTAATCCCCAGAATCTGCTCATCGCCCTGTCGAGCGGCATTCCAAACCCGATGCTCGACTTTCTCTATTTCCTGGTCCCACCCACGATCATAGGACTCTTAGTCACATTTCTGATCCTCAAGTTCTACTATCGAAAGGACCTTGCAGAATCAGCAGAGAGCTTCGGGTCCATTCCGCTGCCACCAGTCAGAGACGGAAGGCTCGCGAGATTGTCAGCGTGGGCCGGCGGCATAGTCGTTGTTGGCTTCTTCTCTGTCGGGATTGCGCGGCTGTTTGGGGTGCAAGGAAATCTCAACCTTGGGACCGTGTCGCTTCTTGGTGCGACGATCGTCTACCTGTTGAGCGGTAGGCGGAGAGAAATTCTCGCATCGGTAGACTGGGGCATCGTAATTTTCTTCATGTCCCTCTTCATCGTGGTCCAGGGCTTCTGGGATTCGAACGCTCTCCAATCATTGCTGCTGTACCTGCCAGCACTCAACACATCGGAGATAGTCGTCTCTCTCGGTGTCATAATTCTGATCAGTCTGATCTTCAGCCAATTGCTAAGCAACGTGCCATTCGTCGCCGTCTACATTAGAGTGATGCAGAGCGCTGGGTTCACAGGTAGCAATGTCAAAGCCTGGGTTGCATTGGCCGGCGCGAGCACCCTGGCAGGAGGACTCAGTCTGCTCGGAGCGGCAAGCAATGTTATCATTTTGGAAGCGGCAGAGGTCCGAGGCTCGGGTTTCAGTTCGCTGGAATTCTCCAAAATTGGAATACTGGTGACTATCCCGAATATTCTGATCCTCTACCTCTTCCTCAGAATCCTGTGACACTATATCGGTTTCCGATATGTACATTCAGCTCCTGAAAGATTTCAACATCTAGTCGTCACAAATTGACAGGTTCCTTGGTGTTCAATTCGTTGAATAATATACTCTCCCGAGGAATGGCGCCCCCAAGCAAAAGGGGATAGAAAAAAAGAATGAACATCCCAAGCAGACGTAGACTGGGAGCTGCAGCGCTCATCGTATCGGGAATCGGCGCCTTCCTCGTGCCGTTTCTACTCCACTCGCCCTCACCACAAGGGACCAGCCCTTCGCCACCAACGCCTGGAGGAAACGGTGGCGGCGGCACGACTCCCACGACACCATCTGGTGGCGACAATAGCGGTAGCGGGGCTTCCTGTAGCGAAGCAAAGTCTCACGGTCCAAGCTCGCACGACAACGCAAACGGTAATGGCAATGGCATCGGCAACGCCCTTGGAGTCATGAAGAACAAGCTGCACACTACAGTCGCCTTGGTCAAGGCCATGGGCGGCTCTAACCCGGCCTTCCACTTACACCACGACACGGACAGCGACAATGACACGACACACGGCCATTCGGGCGTCCACGGTCACGGCGATCACGACTCTTCATGCGCAACCGCCGAAGAAGAGCACGAGCAGGAATAGACTAGGACAACCAATTCTACTCCCCAATCCTTTTTTCTAAGACTCCAGTCCCGCGTCTAGAATACTTGCTGAAACGTGTGACCGGATTGGTGTAAGGTTTAGAAACATCGAGAAGACCGCGGACCTTGGGTCAGAAATGGTCAACCAGGGAGAAAAGGCTCCGAACTTCACACTTCCAGATCATGAGAGGAAGCCGCATAGTCTCCAAGAACTCTTGAAACCAAGAGGCGCAACGCTAGTGGCATTCTTCCCCGGAGCTTTCACTAGCGTCTGCACCAAGGAAATGTGCGCTTTGAGAGACAGCCTCTCAGAGTTCAACAAACTAAACGCTCAAGTCGTCGGAATAGACGTCAATGATCCTTGGACAAACAAGGCGTTCGTGGAGAAGAACAGTCTAAACTTTCCAGTCCTCAGCGACTACACCCGGGACATCGTCCACCAGTACAACGTGTATCATGAGAATTTTGGAAACTTGAAAGGCTACACGGTAGCGAAGAGGAGCGTCTTCATACTCGACCAGAACGGCGTCGTGACCTACAAGTGGGTCACAGAGGACCCGAGCAAAGAGCCCAACTATGAAGAGCTCAAGAAGGCTGTCGCGAAGACCGCCTGACGAATCCGATCTAGTTTTTTATCTCTTCTTTTAGACGGACGGCGTGCGAAGCATTCTCCCCGGTCTCGTCATGACGTAGGTACACGTAGGCTTCTCTGGCATCCTTGACGAGAGCTCTGATCCGGGTCGACCACTCATCGATACTGTTGCGATCATATGAGTCTCTTCGAAGCCTGAAATATGCGACTTCTCCAATGACTTTCAGAACTGGTTTCATGTCTTCAGTCTCGGCAATACAGAATCCGGCCTGATACTTGTCTAGAAGAGCGTAGGTAGGGTCTGACAGCCAGGATTCGTGGCGAAACTCGAAGACCCTCTCCTTCAATCCCGACGTGTCCCGCAAGAAGGACTCTAGGAGTTTCAGATTCTGCCGCATGAAGGGAGGAAGCTGAAAGAGGATTGGACCGCGCTTGGAGCCTAACAGGTTAAGGGTCTCGCCGAGCCGTTTGGCCGAATCGGCTGATCCCTCTCCCAGCTTGAGGATGTGGGTTATCTGGCGAGGCGATTTAACCGAAAACCGGAAGTCGTCCCGGGTCTTTCCCGACCAAGACTTGACCATCATCGCGCTCGGTGGGGCATAGAAGGAACTGTTGATCTCCACGCTGTTCAGCTTCTGGGAGTAGTATCCGAGGAAGTCTTCGCTCTTCAGATCTTTAGGGTAGAAGTTTCCCTTCCATCCCGGATAGCTGAATCCTGATACGCCGACATACAGGCTTCTTACCATAACAAATCCCAGAACACTTGTGCTTGTTTTGTGGTACCCGCGAAAGCTTTCTAAGGCCTTCCATCGTCAGACCGATCATGTCATCCTCGACGACGCTTGGTTCAGTAGGACTAGCGCTCGGCAGCCCGGCAGTTGACTTTCATCTAAAGGCCGTAGACGCCAGGTCGTACAGTTTGAAAGATTTCGGGGATCGCAAGGTGTTGGTCATTGTTTTCAGCTGTAATCATTGCCCCTATGTTCAGGCTTACGAGGATCGGATGGTTCGGATGCAGCGAGACTATTCAGGAAAAGGCGTTACACTGGTTGCGATCAACAGTAATGACGATCATGACTATCCGGAGGATAGCTTCGAGAATATGATTCGTCGGGCGAAGGACAAGGGCTTCAACTTTCCATACCTGCGGGACGAGACGCAGGATGTGGCTCGCAAGTACGGTGCGATCTGCACGCCCCACGTCTTCGCCTTTGATGCAAAGCAGACTCTCCAGTACAAGGGGCGGATTGATGATAATCGCAACGCGGCCGATGTGAAGACTCATGATCTCAGGAATGCACTTGACGCGATCCTAGCTGGACGGAAACCCTTGGTCCAGGAGACTAGGCCCTTCGGCTGTTCCATCAAATGGAAGCACTAGATACAGGCGACGCTTTCACCAGCGAAGTATCTTGGAGCTTTAATATGGAAGGGACGCGCTAGGAGAGTGAGAAGATGGGAAAGCGCAAGGTTCTCAGCGAGGCCAACCTGAGTGAGATGCTTACTCCGGGTCCCGGCCAGATGTACGGGATAGTCAAGAACCTCCTTGGCTACGATAGAGTCCTAGTCGAGTGTTCTGATGGGGTTACGCGGGTCTGCAGGATTCGGGGAAAGATGAAGCGCCGGGTCTGGATCAAGATGGGTGACACTGTCCTTGTTGCCCCGTGGGACTTTCAGCAGGAGAGGGGCGACATCATGTTCCGCTACACTGCCGGGCAGGTCGAGTCGCTGAGGCGCTCGGGCCAGCTAAAGATGTAGAACGCTCCGAATAACTTATCCCCCTACCTCTTCTAGACCAGCGGCCTATGCAGGGTCTTCCCTACCCGCTCAGCTCCTGGGCTATAGTTGACGAGTCCTTCTCAATTCTGTCGGGACACGAGAACTGGAAGATGTACAACGGGCTAGAGTTCGACGAGGAGTTCATGAAGAACATTGCCGAACAGAAGGCGCGACACGCTGAACTCTTCCTATCAGCGTCACGCCGCCCGAGACGCCTCTTCATCAAGTGCGTGACCGACGTCTCCGAGTCGAAGAAGACCCCTCTCAGCCTCGAACTGGACAAAGCACGCGCCGAGAAGATTGTCTCACGGACGAAACGCTTCCACGGTCGCCGGGTCAACTGGAAGAATTGGCGCCAGTTCAGTGCTGTAGCCGACGCGGACAGCAGGAAGCAGGTCTACGACGAGCTGGTCAAGAAGACCCCCGTGATAAGGCCCCTCATACGGGCGATGTTCGAAAAGTCTTGGAGTGTCCACAGAAAATACGGCACTACGCCGTTGCGGAGTTACCTTGAGAGCGAGAGGATAACGCTGGCGGACCTGAAGGAGCTGGTCCAGAAGCTTGGGGCGGCGGTAAGGAAGCCGTTCAGAGAAGCTCTACAGGATTTCGCGATGCAGATCAAGAGGGCTCCTGCCGAATACTACGACGATTTCTACTACTTCCGGGGACGAATCTTCCGTCCTCTAGACAAGATCTTCTCGAAGTTTGATCCTGCAGAGATGCCCGTGAGGCAATTGAAGCGGCTTGGCTTTGACACGAGGAGGATCCATGTTGACGTCGAGGACCGGCCCAAGAAGACACCATCTGCGGTAGCTTTCTTCGTACAGATTCCAAACGATGCGCGGGTCCTGGTCAAGCCGATCAGCCCGTACACCGATATGGAAGCGGCCTATCACGAGTTCGGCCATGCAATGCACTGCATCTCCGTCGACCCCAACCTATCGCTCTGGGACAGAGAGTCCCTCTCACACGGCGTCGCGGAGATATTCTCAACATTCCTCGAGAGTCTGGTTGAGGACCCGAGATACTTGCGCAAAAAGTTTGGACTGTCGGACGATCAGATACGAGAGGTGACGGAGCGACGCAGGTTCATGGAACTCTTCTTCGTCGCCTTCTACGCGGCGAACAGTCTCATGAAGATCAGCTTCCAGGAAAAGAAGCTCACGATGGACCAGGCCTCAGAACTCTATGCGAAACTGTACAAGGAGTACGTCGGCTTCGAGATACCGGGCGAGTACTGGCAACTCCACCACGTAATGCCCGACTATGATCTCTACTCGCCTAGCTACCTCATAGCGGCCGTGAGAAAGTCGGAATTGATCAAGAGGCTGCAGAGCAGACTGGGCGAAGAGTGGTGGGACTCACCAAAGACGGGCGAATATCTGAGGGAGATAATGCGCCCTGGCGCCAACATCGACCTCGACGAGTTCTCAAGGCTCGACACTGGTCCGTTCCTCAAACCCATCCTCCACCCTTAGACAATAGCTCGTGCGGGCATGGGCTAGCTCTATCTCCAAAGATAGCTGTTTGTAGCGGAAGATTTTCAACTATGCCACAAAACCGGGCGCTTTACATACCCGGCTCTACAAGACCGGAACGGGCGCGGCCTTCCTTGGACACACGACAGGTTGAGGAAGAGTGGAGACTCGGAAGATGGAAGGGAATCACCCGGCCATATACTCCCGAAGCCGTGGAGAAGCTCCGAGGATCAGTAAGGATCGAACACACACTAGCCTCGATGGGGGCAAACAGGTTCTGGCAACTACTGAACAGTAGACCCTACATTCCAGCGCTGGGAGCCTTAACAGGTAACCAGGCAGTCCAGATGGTCCAGGCGGGACTGGAGGCTATCTACGTAAGCGGATGGCAGGTCGCCGCAGACGCGAACCTGTCTGGAAACACCTACCCCGACCTTGGGCTGTACCCTTCAAACAGCGGTGCACAGATCGTGAGGAGGATCAATAGGGCGCTTCAGAGAGCTGACCAGATCAATCATGCTGAAGGAGAGAACGGCGCGTACTGGTATGTCCCGATAATAGCGGACGGGGAAGCCGGATTTGGCGGACACCTTAACGTGTTCGAGTTGATGAAAGAGATGATCGAAGCGGGTGCGGCGGGAGTCCACTTCGAAGATCAGCTGACCTCGGAGAAGAAGTGCGGGCACTTGGGAGGCAAGGTACTTGTCCCTACAAGCCATTTCATCAGAACGCTAGTAGCCGCTAGGCTGGCCGCTGATATCCAGGGCGTCCCGTCTATGTTGGTTGCCCGAACAGATGCGGAAGCGGCCAAGCTCATCTCAAGCGACGCGGATCCGAGAGACCAACCATTCATAACTGGAGAGAGAACTACTGAAGGCCACTTCCTGTTCAAGGGCGGCATGGAAGCCGCGATAGCCAGGGGACAAGCCTATGCCCCGTACGCTGATCTAGTCTGGTGCGAGACTCCCACCCCAGATCTAGACGAGGCGAGAAGATTCGCAGAGGGAATACACTCCGCCTTTCCGGGAAAGGCGTTAGCGTACAATTGCTCGCCCTCCTTCAACTGGGAAAAACATCTCACCCCCGACGAGATCGCAGCCTTCCAGCAGAAGCTAGCGTCCTTCGGATACAAGTTCCAGTTCATCACGCTTGCAGGATTCCACACTCTCAACCAGTCGATGTTCGAGCTCGCCAGCACATACGCGCAACAGGGAATGCCCGCCTACGTGCGTCTCCAGAAGCGAGAATTCCAGGCTGAGAAAGCAGGGTACGGGGCGGTCAAACACCAGAGCTTCGTGGGAACAGGATACTTCGACCAGGTCGCCCAAGTGATCTCCGAAGGAGAATCCGCGACAGTCGCGATGAAGGATTCGACCGAGGCGGCTCAGTTTCGACGGAAGGTCGAGGTCTCGGTCCCCGCGGATCAGAAGAGACAAGCTCTAAAAGAATAGAACCGAGGACGAGACCCTCTTGGCGAAGCTGAACTCGCAGCATGTCCCGTCCGAGTTTCAACAGCTAGACATTCTCGGCCCGCTCGACCTGGGCTTTGAGACAGTACTCACCAAGGACGCGATGAATTTCGTCGGCACACTCGTCACCATCTTCGAACAGAGACGCCGCGAACTCCTTGAGAGAAGGCTCAGAATCAGTGAGAAGATCGGAAGAAGCGTCCTCCCGAGTTTCCTTTCTGAAACAGAAAATGTGCGGAGAGATTCGTGGAAGATCGGACCCCCACCATCTGATCTGACCCTTCGCCGAGTAGAGATTACGGGTCCAGTGGATCGGAAAATGATGATTAACGCCCTCAACTCTGGAGCCGATGTCTACATGGCTGATTTTGAGGATTCGCACTCTCCAACGTGGCGCGGCACGATCCAGGGCCAGTTCAATCTGAGAGACGCTGTGAACCGGAGCATAGAACATACAAGCCTTGAGGGCAAGACCTACCGGCTCAACAAGAATGTTGCGACCCTCTGCGTCCGGCCGCGCGGACTCCATCTACCCGAGAAACATGTCTTGATGGAGGGCGAGGCTATCCCTGCAGCCTTCTTCGACTTTGGACTCTACCTCTATCACAATCACAAGAAACTTCGAGAACAGGGCACGGGACCATACTACTATCTCCCGAAGCTGGAGAACCATCTGGAGGCTCGACTCTGGAACGATGTTTTCGACATGTCAGAGCAGATCCTCGGGCTTCCAGCGAACAGCATAAAGTGCACCGTACTGATCGAGAACATCCTCGCCGCATTCGAGATGGACGAGATTCTCCACGAGCTTCAGGGCCACATAACAGCGCTCAACTTTGGAAGGTGGGACTATATCTTCAGCTTCATCAAGAAGCTTGGGTGGAACCCTGACTTTCTCCTTCCAGATAGGGCGCTTCTAGCCATGACGACACACTTCCTCACATCATGCGCTCTGCTGCTAGTCCAGACCTGCCACAAACGGGGAGCCTACGCTATCGGGGGAATGGCGGCAAACGTGCCGACCAGAAACGATCCGAAAGCGCAGAAGCTGGCGATGGACAAGGTCATCGCAGACAAGACCCGCGAAGTCGAGCAAGGCTTCGACGGCGCGTGGGTAGCCCATCCCGACCTGGTTCCGGTCGTCATGAAAGTCTTCAACGACCACATGACGGGACCCAACCAGCTCGATGTCAAGCACGAAGGCATGAGAATAACCTCGAGAGACCTCCTGCACGTTCCTAAGGGCCCGATCACTGAAGCGGGGATCAGGGCGAACATAAGTGTCAGCCTACGATACCTCAGCTCTTGGCTCAACGGCAACGGCTGCGTCGCCATCAAGAACCTGATGGAAGATGCTGCAACGGTAGAGATTTGCCGCGCGCAGCTCTGGCAGTGGATACGCAATGATGCTCTCCTAGAGGATGGTAGAAGATTCAGTCCGGAAATATTCCGCACGATTCTCAACAGCGAAATCGAGCAGGCTAGGCTAGAGAACGCACGAAGACCAGACAATAGTCTGGATACCGCTGGAATAATTCTCGATCAGCTTGCGACAGACAGACAGTTTCCCGACTTCATGACTCTGCTAGCCTACGACCGTCTTGAATGATAGAAGAAGCAGTCCCAGAGAGTAAATTGGCTAACAGAAGAATATACTCTATTTCGTGGTAGACCTGGACTACTTGCCGTGCTTGTCTTTTGTATGCTGGTCCAGAGCGGTCTGGGAACCGAAGACTGCGCCACACTTGGCGCACTTGAACTGGCCTCCGGTCTTTGCTCCCGCCTTCCCCATCATCACTCCACCGACTGCGATCAAGGCTCCGAGGACGGCTAAGCCGATGCCTCCGAGCGGGATGATGCTGTGAGTGCGGCCTCCGATGAGGCTGGTGTAGGAGGAGACGACGTAGGAGGCAACTCCCAAGGCGAGCAAAACCGAGCCGAGAATGAGGAATGTTCTGTTCACGCCAGTTCAGTCTGGACCTACGTGAGGCAGACTCTTAAGCTCTACCAAGAAACCGGACCCTCAATGGTGTAATCAAGCTGAGCTGTTCTTCATGTTGCAAAACGTGTCTCGCAGGATTTGCTGAATTCCGTCTTCCAAGGTTTAACTAGCCAGTGGTATGAAGGAAAACGGGCCGCTTAGCCATCTCGATAATCGAGAAGGGCTGGCGGCAGATGCGTCGAGAGGCCAAAAATTGCCCGAACAGGAAGGATCTATACAGAAGCAGGTTCCCGCGAAGAAACGAATCTCGAAGCTCGAACTAGCTAAATACGACACGACGCCCCTTTACTATTACACTGAGAAGGATAGTCTGAACCGGGTGACTGTTCTGAAGGAGATCGGGAAAGAGATCTATCTCGTCGCGGGACGATACTCCAAGTTCGAAGACGACTCTAGGCTTTACACGCCTCTAACTGAAGAGGAGAAGGGCGAAGTCGAGAAGCAGCTCCGAATGGGCCGGAAGGACGCCCTGATCAGCTTCCTCTAGGAGACGATAGAGATTTCTACACGCACCACGCCGAGGCCGAAGCCATGACTCCCCTGGAAGAGCTTACCAAACTCCTCGTCGAGAAGGGTCGAAAGATCCTAGTCGCGGAAAACCCTGTGGACCTGCAGAATCTTCAGGGCGGAAACTCCGTGTATATACTTCAGCTTCCAGAAGGGTCCACGGCAGCCGGGGGCCGTGCTGGAGGGTTCGGAGAACGACGGTTGGAGAAGCTCTATGCGTTCCATTATGAGAATGGGGCATGCTACAAGCTGTTTGAGGTTGACGCTCCGGACAAGCTGGAGAGGTTCGACCTGCCCTACCATGCAGCCGGGACTCCGATAATTCTTCCCGACGGAACTGAACACGTCATGTCGGGCGTCATAGACCCGGAATTCGTAGAGTCCTACAAGAGGGTCGTGTGAAGAAAAGATTTCTGGCCGCCGCGTCAGCCTACTACTTGGGCCGAGGCGTGGGGAGTAAGATATCCGTTCATCGCCAGAATCTCATTATCACTGAAGGAGATCGTCAGCAACAAGTTGACCCTTGCGCCCGGGCTACTCTGGAAGCCTCCGCCTGTGATAGAGACCTTGAACGAGCTACTGGGTATCGTATACGTCACGTTTCCGGTCGAGGAGAATGTGACGATTGCTGTTGAGACTGGGAACCTCAGCTGATCATATGTTCCAGTAGCTAGGTTTGTGCTGGCCAGCGTCCTAGGAGTGTTCAGGACAGAAATCAGGTCTACAGTCGTCGGAGATCTCACCAGTGCATGCCAGCCGGTGCTGTTCGTGCTTCCAAATCCGGCCTGATGAACGTCGATTTCGGTGAACGTGATGTAGATGTGCAGAATACTCGGGTCGTAGTGCGGATTGTTGCCGTTCTGGAGCTGCGGGGGATCACTAATTCTCAGAGTAACCGTTCCTTGGGCATAGTCGTGCCAGAAGAAGTAGCCCGCTATTCCACCGACGATCAGGATTGCCAGGACAGTCGCGATTCTAGCCTTGGCCAACCCTCTTCAACCGGAGTAACAGGTTCCTCATCGAGACTAGCGCCCGGAATCCTGCTTATCCCTAGCATTACCTGTAGGAGGAGCGAATGGTTACAGTCCGGCTGAGATCATTCGACTGTTAGCTCGGATTTCGAAACCGGCTCGCGGGAGAGAATGACAACGATTGTAGACTTGCTCGACTCACGAGTCAGCCGCCGCTCCAGAGCCGCCTTCTCGGATGCGGAGAGGTCCGATGCCGCGTAGACCTCTACCTCCAGACCATCGGCCTTCGCGTCGGCTCTCAACCTTCCTTCAATGTAGGCGAGCCCGGCTCTGAACATACGTTCCGGAACATTGTCCAGTTCGATGGTCGACAGCGTATTCGGAGTAGCACGCTCCTTCAACATCCTGTAGAGCTCTGAAACGTCCGGAATGGTGAGAGTCTGGGACTGATGCTTGAAATCGCGGAGCTCGAATCTCAAGCCTCCCAGCTTGCCCTTGGTCCAGAGTCTCGAATGGTCGCTGGGAGTTAGGCCCGTTCCGAAATCAGCATAATCCAAGTGAATGTTTGCGTTGGTCATATACTCCGCCAGTATTGTTCGGCCCTCGAACGGATACTTTGCAGTCCCGGACGCGGTAGATGGATTTCCGCGATCATCGACGGGAACTATTTCATCTGTGGTCTGATGGACAAGATCCGCCTTCTCCCTAGGAATGCCATTTCCCATCAAGTATCGATTAGCGAGATGGATCGGATCTTCGAAGACAGCGGGATCTGGAAACAATCGTGGAAACCGGAGCACTATTTGGTAGAAGTCGGATCTGACGGTCATACTACTCTCTGCTCAGACATGTTCTTTAACCCGGAACAGGATCAACCGTGCATATTGTCTCGCGAAGTAAAAGAATACTTCGAGCAAGTATCGTCCCAGTGGGACACGATTAGACGGGGCTTCTATGGCGAAGAAGTCCGAGAGGCAGTCCTGATGGCGGCCCGAATACTGCCAGATCAAACGGTACTAGACGTTGGAGCTGGAACAGGCTTCCTCACCGAGGCCGCATCTAGGAAAGCGCGCAAGGTCATAGCTCTCGATTTTTCGGAATCCATGATCGCTGAAGCTAGGACCAAGCTGGCTGGGAGGAACGTAGAATTTAGGATTGGAAGCGCAGAACAGATTCCTTTGCCCGACGCGTCGGTAGACGCGGTCATCGGCAACATGGTCCTACATCATTGTCCGCGCCCTGAGACTGCAGTGAAGGAAATGACAAGGGTCTTGGAGCCCAAAGGAAGATTAGTGCTATCGGATCTTCAGGAGCATAACCACGACTCGTTGCGAAAGGAGCACGCGGATCTCTGGATGGGCTTCAAGATGAGCTATGTAAGTGGGATAATGCACGAGGCCGGACTAGAAGACGTCAGCGTCGAGTCGTTGAGTTCTTGCTGCTCAGAGACGAAAGAAGAAGGTCAGATCAACATTCCGATGTTCCTCGCAGCCGGCCACAAACATTGGTAGTTCTATGCGGCTCGTTACCGAGAATTAGTCTTCGCTGCAGACCACTCAGCATGAGTATGCGGTTCAAGGAGGCTACACTGTCTCCCGCTTCGATCATTTCTCAGTCTTTGCTCTCAACGTTTTCGCGAGCTGGCTCAATCCTTGCCTCTTGGCTATTTGCCAGCGGTGACTGATTCCCCACATAATGTCATAGAAAGGCTCGGAGTCCACATACCATTGCACGCGTCCCTTGAAACCTGATCCTTGGTCACCGTAGAATCTCAAAACCTCCTTTCCAAGCTCGGATTTGTGCATGATTATGTGCGCGAATTCGAGGGCCGGGTCGCTCACTTGCGCGTAGCCCCAATCGAGGATTCCTGTTAGCTTGGCAGAGGCAGGGTCAATGAGGATGTTCTCTGTGCCAAGGTCTCCATGTATCAGTGTCGGGCTAAAACTCGCGTTGGCAAAATCCGCCAAGAGTGCACGCCAGAATTCTTCGGATCGTGCACGGAGTCCAGAGTCCAGCAGGGGGTAGATGATTCTTCGGATCTTGTTATGGTGTTGCCTGATCGACTTGAGCCATTCTTCAGGCGAATACCTGAGGATGCTCTTGAGACTGTTTCCTCGGACTCTGATACTGTGCAGTTCCTTCAAGAAACTAGAGATCTGCGTGGCGAGGGGTCTGGTCCATTCTTTTCTGAATCGCTGGCTTTCCACCGTGAGTCCGTTGATCTTGCGGTAGCCGCCAAACCAGTGTGGATACATCCTGTCGCCCTTCCAGACGAACTCGTAATCCGGGACAGGCGTGGACAGGCGGTTAGCCAGCGTGGGGAGAAACTCGATCTCGTTTCTTAACCGGTTCTCAGTCTCCCTGAATTTTGGAAAGCGAAAGACATACTCCCCGTTGACTTCTAGGACAAAGTTCTCCCATCCAGTACGTATCTGACGGGATCGTTTGATTTGGAGCTCGGGGAAGCATCTCTCGATCAGCTTTCTTGCGGCGGATGAATCCACGAGACGAAGTTGCTATTGACGTGTAGAATAGTTTTCAGCGGAAGATTTCTTTCCGGCTGACGGTCTGGACGAGGTGTCCTTTCGGCTTCAGCCTATTCTCCCTGTCAACCAGTACAACATGAGGCTTCCAGCTTTGAGCCTCTTTCTCGCTCATCGAGACGAAGGCTGCGATGATGATCTCGTCGCCAGGCTGGACCTTGCGGGCGGCAGCGCCATTGATCGCTACGGTCCCGCTTCCTCTCGGAGCTGAGAGCGCGTATGTCGAGAATCGCTCTCCGTTGGTAATGTTCCAGATGTCGACCTGCTCGAAGGCTATGATTCCCGCCGCCTCCATCAGAGATGAGTCTATCTCGATGCTTCCCTCATAGTTGAGGTCGGCGCCTGTGACTCTCGCTCTATGGATCTTGCCCTTGAGTATTCGCAGCTGCAACTCTTGTTCCTCTCGCCTACGGTGATAGTGATTCGACTCGCTAGACTTTAATGATGGCTACTGCCTCTCTAGAGAGCTTAGCAGCCTCTCTGGTAGACTCTTCCCGTTCGTTATTGATCGGTTATGATTCCTGAGGCGGCCTGGCTCCATGGAATTTCCTGTAGAGGATAACGTCGTACAGTAGTTTCAGCGTGCCGGCGAAGATGAAGGGTGAACCTAGCCAGAGGTTGGCGATCGCGTATCCGGATAGTGACGGGCTGATTGATTGGGCGGTGGACCGTGAGACGTTGGTTAGGCCTGCTGCCGGAGTTCTGTCGCCCTCTTGGACCATGCTCATCAGGTAAGACTGTCGTGTCGGCACGTCCATCTGCGAGAGAGATTGTCTGCAGAGCAGCAGAATCACAGCCGGTGTAGCTGTTGGGGCGAAGGGGATCGCGGTGAGGAGAATGTTGGATGGTATGTGTGTGAAGACCATGGTGTTGATGAGGCCGATCCATTTGGCGATCCTTGCGGCGATCAGAAAGGAGGTTGCCGTTACTATTTGGGCGGCTGAGAACACCAGTCCAAGCGAGGCTAGGTCCAGGTGGTAACGCTGGTAGAAGAAATAGGATAGAATGCTCTGGCCCACGAAGCCTCCGGCGAAAGCATCGACCGAGAATAGGGCTGACAACTTGTAGACGATGGCCTTTGACTCCCTTGACAGCACACGTCGGGTCGCTGCGGTCGATGGGTCTTGTTCGATCTTGTCTGATAGTCTTGAGTAGAGCAGTGCGCCGAGAAGTCCGGATAATAGGTAGGCGAGGAAGAGAGGACGATATCCAGTAACGCCGGGGCCAAGGTAGCTTGGCAGGCCTGCGAGTAGCGAACCTGCTGATAATGACGAGTAGCCGATCAGATTGTACAGACTAAAGGTCATGGTCCGACGCTTCAGGTCTGCTGTTCTGGGCAGGATTGCTTGGTCGAGGGACAGGAACGGCCCGGTTTCGCCTGATCCAACGGACATGTTTCCAACAATACCGGCCGCGATGGGTGCCCACCAAGCGGCAGATGAGAGCAGTAGTCCTCCTGCAATTGCGTCTGTTATTGCAAAGAAGATCAGGGTCCGCCGTCGACCCAATCGGTCTGCGACGAAACTGGTCACGAATGTGTAGCCCGCGCTTGTCGCAACCGTGATAGTCAGTATTATCCCGATGAGGAAAGCGTCGAAGCCAAGCTGACTCAGATAGACGGGAAAAAGGACTGCCAGGAAGCCGTATGGGATGGTCCGGACCACCTTCTCAAGTAGTATGATCCTTCCATCCCACGCCACCCAGTCAAGCAAGTAGTCTAAGACAACCCGTCATGGTTCCGGTTTTCAAAAGATCAATTGCCGCTCTGAAGATTCCGAAATTTGTCACGCTTTCTGATGCGGCACCCATTCGAGTTCCATGTGGATTTCGAGCTTGTGGTTCTCCTTGGCGTAGAGGAATTTCAGCGCAACCGGCTCTGTGGGAGATATACGGGCTTTCTTCCCTATTGATCCCGGAAAGAGGCTTTTAGTGTCGACCGATTTGCCTCCTAGTGCGTCGCCGAGCTTTACGAAGAACTTTGAGAGTTCTTGTCTTCCTAGCTCGCTTTTGTGTCGAAAGATTGACTGGTGTGTCTCACGATAGTTTTCAAGGATCTCAGTCATCTTGGTCCAGTAGGACATGGTGCTCGTGAGTTCCGTTCGTCCTTTGTCTGTCAGAGCATAATGTCTGCGGTCGGGTGCCTCTTCTCGGAATTCGACCCGGCTTGTGACGAGCCGGTTCTTTTCTAGCCTATCTAGAGCGGGGTAGATCGTGCCGGTCTTTGGCTTCCAGTAGCCAGAGAACCGTTTTTCCAGTTCCCTGATGATCTCATAGCCATACATCGGTCTCTCGGAGAGAAGAAGGAGAAGCCAGAGTGAGACTGCTCCAACCTTCATTCCATGCGGCATCAATCTGGGCAAAGCTATCCTTCGGAAAAACGGCGTGAGTTAGGCTTATATGCATAGATGTTCTACGTACGTAGATAATCTACTATAGGTGATATGGAGTGAAATGGGTTACCCGTGAAAAAGCGAAGGTTGACCGCATAGCTTGTCCCTGGCTGATCAGCAAGTTCGTGGATAAGAATCCAGAATTCCTCTTCGTCCCACCAGAGACAATTTCCCAAGTCGTCAAAGAAACGGGCGCTATAGCATACGATGCTAAGGGCGTAGAGTTAACTCACTACAAGGAGAACGGCCACGAACGGGTCAGCTTCGACGCTATCATCAAAAAGTACAAACTCACAGACCCGGCATTGCTAGAACTAGCCAAGATAGTGAGAGGGGCCGACGCGAAGATTCCAGATGCCCCACCCGAGTCAGCGGGGCTCGAAGCCGTGGCTCATGGTTTCCGAAATCTTGCAAACGACGACTTTGACAACATGAGGCTGCAGTTTCCCACATACGACGCTCTCTACAAGTACTGCCAGCTCAAGACTGAAGGAACGCAGAAGCTGGAGTACAATGTCGCCCAACCAGCAAGGTAGGTTAACAGGTTTAGCCTCAGACACCTCGGCCACATAGAACTCCCAGCGCACCAGAACAAGGGCGGCTTCGACCACGCCGCCGTCCACGTCAAATCAGACACCCTCTACGTGGCTCACACTGCGAATGATACCGTCGATGTAATCGACTCGCATCAAGACAAGTACCTCCGTTCAATTCCAGGCCTCCCCGGAGTAGCCGGGCTCCTGGTTTCCAACGAGAAGGGCTTGGTGTTCACTTCTAACCGTGGCGAGAAAACTGTCGGAGTCTTTCCTTACTCTCAGGAAGAGAAGCTTGCGAAGGTGAAGGTGGGGGGTTTTCCCAATGGGCTGGCGTTCGACCCGTCATTGGACCATCTTCTCGCCGCAAACGTCTCCAGACAGGATGATCCCTCTCCGATCACCCTCTCCATTGTCGACACGAAGGAGAAGATTCTCGTTGCCGATATTATCGTTCCGGGAAGAACACGATGGACAGTGTTCGATGAGAAGTCACGGCGCTTCTACGTCAATATTTCGAAACCATCACAGATAGTTGCAGTCGACAGTAAGGATCCTGACGGGATAGCCGCCAGCTACGATATTCCGGCGACGGGTCCCCATGGACTCGACATCGACTTGGAAGCTAGAAGGCTCTTCTGTGCGTGTGATCAGGGTGGCCTGTTCACAGTCGATTTGGAGTCGCGAAGAGTATCGCATGTTTCAGACTTGAGTGGTCCGCCTGATGTGATATTCTACAATTCCCGGCTGCACCACCTCTACGTGGCTATTGGAGATCCTGGGATGATCGATGTTTTCGACACTGATACAATGAAGCTCAGTCAGACGGTGAAGACGGAGGTGGGGGCACATACTATTGCCTACAACCCAGAGATTGGCCGTGTGTACGCGTTCTTGCCAGCAAGTCATCGAGCTGCAATCTATCAGGAAGTATGAGCCGCCTACCTTGTTTTATCTTCCAGGTCGTTCTCGAGTCGATTCATTTGTGGAAGTGATGGGATTTGTTTCAGCTAAGTAATATTCTACTATCAGCACTTGGTTCTGCGGTTCTCATGTTTATTTTCCTCTTTTTCTTGAAATGGTACAAAGATCATTTCCGGTTCGCCGTCTCCTCCTTAAGCACGTTTCTCGGCTTTACGGCATGGAACCTGTTGCAAAACGCAACAGGCGCCGACTCCGTGTTAAATATTGACTGGCCGGTCTTCCCAATGAGCTGGTCTGATGTAGGTAGCGGCGTAGTTGCCTTTGTAGCGACGGTCATCGCTCTAGGTCTGTTGACCGACAGAAATGAGTCAGCTTCGCGGGTCGTAGCCGCAGCAGGGATCGCCGGATTGCTCTCTACACTTGTCGACCTCTTCGTGCTTTGACCCCAATGTCCAAAGGCATTCTTCTCTTGGCCTCCATTGACGGGCAAAAATTTCGCTTTGAATTTGCGCCCACTCTTCACATTGACTTTGAGCTCGAAAGTATGAGAAGACTCGTCGTCTCATGATGACAGATGATAGATGTCTACGACGTCGCAATCATAGGAATGGGTGCAGTAGGAACCGCCACGGGATTCTTGCTTGCAGAATTCACTAACGTGCAGAGTCTATTGTTTCTTGAAAAGGAAAACAGTGTGGGCCGAATCGCGTCCGATAGGAGAACAAACAGTCAAACTCGCCATCCCTTCGGCGGCGAGCTCAACTATACGCCTGAAGTGATGAAGGCAATAAAACGATATTCTGACATGATCCTGTCTTACGCGAACAGCGAGTACGGGCGGGGGTACGACATTCTTAGGCGCACGAGAAGCGGAATGGTCCTTGCAGTAGGAAAGAATGAGAAAGACTACCTAAGGAAAAAATTCCACGACACTGTGAAGCCCGTCTTCCCTGATGCAGAATTAATGGAAAATAGGGAAGGGATCGCGAAACTGGAACCGTATATTGTGAGAGGGCGGAAGAAGGATGAAGACATAGGAATAATCAAACTGCAGGCAGACATGGTTGATTTTGGCGAGCTCGCAAAATCCTTCCAAGACAACGCAAGCAAGCATCAAGATAAGAAAATCAATGTCAAGTTCAACACGAAAGTGGAACAAATAGAAGATGTCCCAGACGGCTATGATCTCCGCACCAAGAACGGCGAAGGTTTCTCGGCCCGATATGTCGTGGTCTCCGCTGGTTCGTATACGCTCTCGCTCGCGAAACAGCTTGGCTTGGGCGGCGACTACGTTGCCTTTCCAGTAGCTGGCAAATTCTTCACCTCTAAGCCTGTGATTAACGGGAAAGTGTACACATTTCAAGAAGAAGGCGTGCCCTTCGCAGCTACCCACGCGGATAGAGAGTGGGACGGCGCGGTTACCCGATACGGACCCACGGCAACGCCGACCTTGATGTTTGAAAAGGACAATCCTGACATCAAGGAATTCATCGATAACCTTGACCCTGTGCTTCTCGATACTATCATCTCAAAGAAGACAATCAGAAACATCATGCTCAAGAACATCGCATATTCCCTGCCAGTTGTGGGGCGTCGTCTCTTTTGGAAATATGAGGCGAGAAAGATTGTGCCCTCGATTCCGTATGCAGACTTGAAACCTGCTCCTGAATTTGGAGGGGTACGCACCGTGGGTATCAACAAAAGAACACGAGAGTTGAAGCTCGGTGAGTTTACTCTCCCAGAGGTTCCTCAAGATGGGGTAAATATCTGCGCAAACATGGCTCCATCTCCCGGTGCGTCCGGATCCCTCGGTATCGCCTACAAGAACGTGTTGAAAATTACAAGAGCATTAGGCTTGGACTTTGACGATGAAAAGTTTACGAAGGTTTTCGGGACGTTGCCAGCAGTCTAAGGGTCAATTCGGAAGAATGTTGTGTTGCTGCGCTCCAGTGTTCGATAATTCTTCTCACGTGATGAGGATGGAGAGCGTAGCTCGAAAATGAGCAAGGATCCAACTCCTTCGGAAGTCGTATCGGGCCAACAATCTGGAAAGGCTGAATCAAGAACTTCGCTCGCCCGCACACTAGGGCGTAGCACGGCTACCCTAATGACCGCCGCGATGATCATTGGTACGGGCATTTTTGGAGCGGTAGGGTCCGCGACATCAAGAGCTGGTAGTGGTATTCTCATTGCAATGGTTCTAGGAGGTCTCATCGCGCTCGCAACGGGAATCAGTGCCGCACAGCTAGGAGTGAACTATCCGAAGGAAGGAGGAGCTTTTACTTGGGCACGCGAATTAAACCATAAGACTCTCGGATTCATCGCCGGATGCGCGTACCTTGGTAAGGGAATATCTTCTCTAGGCGTCATCTCGCTCGCATTTGCAGCATATTCAGTCCAAATAATACCAACTCTACCTCTCCAACTGTTCGCTGGCATTGTAATCCTAGCAGTCGTGGTCCTCAACTTCTTTCATGTCCAACTAACGACCAAAGTGTTGATCGGTCTCATGGTTGTGAACGTATCTCTATTGGGATTCTTTGTCGCATTTTCCGCCCCCGCAGTAAACCCCGGTCATTTCGCGAATCTGTTAGGAGACAACGGGCCGTTCGGTGTACTCGCTGGAGCAGCGATATTCTTCTGGACCTGGGATGGCTTCATGCGGACGGCCATCATAGCGGGGGAGATCAAGAATCCACGACGGACCATTCCAATCGCTATCATAGGCGGTATTGCAGTTGCCGCAGTGGTGTTCCTCGCCGTCGCAGCGACGACCCTGGGAGTACTAGGTTCTCAGTCAATGGGGAGAGACGACGTGCCACTCTTCAGAGCAGCAACACAGGCAGTCGGAACATGGGGAGGATTAGTAATCTTGGCGTCTGCTTGGACCGCATCTCTAAGCGAACTCATCGGAGATCTGCTAACCGCATCGCGAGTAGCATACACGATGGGCGAGGCAAAAGAACTTCCGCACTGGCTTGGCTCAGTCCACCCGAAGTTTCGCATCCCTCGAAATGCTGTTCTGACCATAGGCTTGATAGTTCTGGTCTTAGCCCTGAGCTTCGACCTTCGAAGATTGTTGGCCGTTGCCAGCATCTTCACGCTTACCTGGTACATTATCACTCATTTCTCTGCCTTACAATTGCACAAAGAGCAGCGACTGACGACCCCTTTGTTCTCATGGGTCGGCCTACTCGGCTGCCTATTGTTGGTTGCATCTTTGCCGATCTGGGCCACACTCACCGGTGTTGCAGTACTTGCTACGCTTGCAGGGTTTCGTCTACTATTGTTTCGCTACCGAACTTCCCATGTAGCGTAAACTGTTGGGCGCGTTGCTTTCATTCAACAATAGTTTAGAACTGCTCAAGGTGCGAGACTCGTTCTATAGCACGGGTGACTTTTAGTGCCAAAAGGAGCGACGCGATCATCAAGAGCGCGGATAGCAGGAATGGTGCGCCTGGAAGCTGGATTGGTGCTTGGGTGCCGATGAAGAATGCGAATATTACAGTGAAGAGTGTGGGTCCGATTACGCCTGTGAGGCCCATGAGGCTGCCGTTGATGCCCTGTAGCTGTCCTTGTTCGGACGGGCCGACTCGGCGAGTCATGAGTCCTTGGACCGCAGGTTGGACGAATCCAATGGGTGCGTAGAAGATTATTGCAATCATGAATACGAGGCTGTTGGGTGCAAGGCCCCATATCACAAAGCCTGCTGTGCCAGATACTAGTCCAACGAGTAGTGCCAGACGCTCGCCGAACCGGGTGACGAATCGCCGGACGAGGAGCCCTTGGACGATGATGTTGCAGGCTCCGACAAGGGCGAGTGCTGCCCCAACCAGTGCGTATCCCCACGCATACCTGTAAGCGGCATAGAGTACGTAGACGCTGGGGAGAACTTGGAAGGCGAGGAAGTTGAGGAAGTTGACCGCTACAAAGCCTGAGAGTCCCTTTTTCGCGCGGATCATGCCGATGGAGCCTACAGGGTTTGCTTTCCGAAGAGAGAGAGGGCTTCTGTGCGCCATAGGTAGCGATTCGGGCAGGACAACAAGCCCGTATGCCGCGCTTGCAATTGACAAGGCAGCCGCTCCCCAGAAGGGGAACCTGGGGCCGATTCCTCCCAATAGTCCCCCAACGAGGGGTCCGATGATGAATCCCACGCCCCATATCGAGCCTATCATACCGAAGGCACCGGCCCGCCGCTCCGGCCGGACAGTATCGGCCACATAGGCGAAGCTGACGGTGAAGCTGGCACTGCTAATTCCACTTACCACTCTCCCGATGAATAGCCATGTTAGGTTTGGAGCGAGGGCCATGATCATGTAGTCGATGCCGAGGCCGAATGCTGAAAGGATGAGGACGGGTCGTCGACCATAGCGGTCGGATAATGCTCCCAGCAGTGGCGCGAACAGGAACTGCATCAACGCCCACACGGTCCCGAACAGACCAAAGACCTCTGCGCCCTGGGCAGTATCGCCACCGACGAAACTGACGACCAGGCCAGGGAGGACTGGGATGATAATGCCGAAGCCTAGAGTGTCGAAAAGGACGGTGGCAAAGATGAAGGCGAGGGCGGCCCTGCTCGCGCTAGAAGCGGGTGCCGACTCTACTTTCTGAGGCTCCTGGGTTAGTTCTGTCATGATGACTTACACTCGTTCTGATGATAAGTAATCGAGGATGTCCGGGCCATTATTAACTGTCGGGCACACAAGACGAGCACTTCAAGCTAGTGAGGTCGGAGAAACTGAAAAGCACCGTTAGCAGTCTCACTTCAGCTGTAAGCTTCTCGAGTTCCGCAAAATTGTGACGTTCCTACATCTCTCTCATAGTTCAGCATAGGTACCCGCTAGCCAAGAGTCGACTTATCGCCTCCGGGGCGAAAAATCTAACCGTGGGATTCGCTGCACTATTATACATAGTATAGACGTTTATTGACTGGCTGAGCATTAGCATATAGTCGGGGAGAAAGGATGAACCCGACGAGAGACTTCTCGGAGCCTTTGCCCACATTCATTGTCAGTCGTTGGCTAGAGACCATTCTCAGAATCTTGGAATGGCCGATTACGAACGGTAGGTTTGCCATCCGTACAAAGCGGACCAAGATCGCCCAGAGGAGAGGAATTGGACTGCTGTGGGCCTTGCGCAATGCTCGGGAAGATTGATCGCTATGCGACGTCAGACCTCGGGACAAGAAGGCGTGAACCCCCTCGAGAATGCAGCATCGAAAATGACATTTATCCCCATCTTTCTTTGCCTATTGTGCGGGGTATTCTCGGGGACTTTCACCGTTGCACTGCTCTTCAGGCGAATCGCAATAGCACTAGCGATTGCTGGACCCGTGGTATTTTCGGCTCTTTGGATATGGTGGGACTGGGATGCCTTCCGAAACAAACACATGGCCCTTGGTGCCTTCGCCGTAGGCTTCAGTCTAACATTCCTTGCCCTGGATAGAGAACCGTGAAGATGATTCCAATAGTAATTGGAAGACTATTTGGAGGTGAAATCTTTGATAAACAATTGGGGAGGAAACCCGGAGAATAGGGCTAACATGTCTCTTGTACGTTTTCCGCGTAGACTCGCGGCATTCGTAATACTGCTAATAATCGCCCTGACTTCGCTCGGCTTGATCGCCGCCAACATCTACACCATCGGCGTGTCGCAAGTGGGCATACTGGTTAACCCCTACTCTGGAGATTTCAGTGGGCCCGTTGCGGGGCCAACGCTTGCATGGAAGAGCGTACCGTGGGTGAACGTGGTGATAGTTTCGACCGCGGTTCAAACCATACAGATGGTCGGACCAGGGAACAACATCAATGTTCTCACACGGGATAATCTCAATGTCTCTCTCGACGTGACCATACGTTACCAGGTAATGGCCACCAATGTCATAACGCTCTACAAACACTATCCAGCTCTGTCCTGGGAGGACAACACACTCGTTCCACTCATCAGGTCCAGTGTGAGAGATGTCGTCGCGAATTACACAGCTGACGAACTACAAGCGGTAAGAGCGCAGATCCAAGCCGGCGTTGAGAACAAGCTAACGACTAGCCTCGCGACCGAGCCGTCATTGGCAAACGACATACAGCTGGTAGAACTCAACCTCAGGGACATCGTTCTACCAAACAGCTTCCTGGCAGCAATCCAGGCCAAGCTCAACGCGCAGCAACAACTGCTTCAAGCACAGTTCCAGGCTCAACAACTCATCGTCACCGCCCTCGGCCAACGAAACGCAACCATCATCGCAGCCCAAGCTCAGGCAAACGCCACGCTAATCCAGGCTCTAGCGAACGCACAGTCCATCAGCGAAATCATCTCGCAAGTCGAGACACAGACAGGGACCACATGGAACTCAACTCAAGTCGCAGCCTTCACTAACATGTACACAGAACTGCAATTGCTGAGCAAACTGACAGGTCAAAACTTGTACATATTCGTAGGGAGCCCCAACGGCTCACTGATCATCCCCACAAAGTCAGGACCATAAAAAACGGAGCGGCCCACCAACCGCGCTTTTCTTTCCAACCAAGGCGCGAAATTGGGACCTCCACAGCCAAATCGACATTCCATATTATTGAATCATCATGACGAGCCAAAACGGGAGTAGAAACTTGTTCAGAAAAATCGGGAAGGCGACGTTCCAGCAACCGGGCCGAAACGCCACCAATGTGCGGTTTGAACTCAGGCGATCCTCGGGAGGAGTTCGTCCAAGCGGTCGTAGGATTCCCTCATGCCTCCCTCCGCGCCTGAGGCGATGTAGCCGTCGCGTTGTTCGCGACTCTTGAAGAGGACGCGGATAGTGACCACTGTCCTTCCACCGTGCTCTTCCAGAGTCATTGTCTCTAGTGATTCTGCGCCGGGTATGTTCTCGTAGTTGTTTGTGCGCACGACGCGCTCGGGCGCTCGGAACTCCTGGATTACTCCGCTGAAAGCATGGTCGGTGCCGTCAGGAGCACGGTGCACAAAGCGCCATGCACCCCCGACCCGGAGGTCGGCGTCTGCGACTGTCATGGTCATGACTCGTGGGCCGAGCCACTCTCTTAGGTGCCTGGGTTCGGTCATGGCTTGGAACACGAGTTTGCGTGGCGCGTGGAGGGTGCGGGTGATGAGGACCTCCTTCTCAGATGGGAGAGCAATCGTTAGGTCGTCTTTGTGTTGGATCTTCTCTTTCTGCATCATTTCACCTCCTTCTTCATCCGTTCGAGGTGGGCGTCGAGTCTGCTGAAGCTCTCTTGCATGCTCTGCCTGTATGATCTCAGCCATGTCTCTAGCTCGCGGAAGGGCTCTGGGCGGAGCGAGTAGAGGCGTTTGGGGCCTTCGGGATGGACTTGTACGAAGCCTGCTTGATGTAGGATGTGGAGGTGGCGAGAGACGCCCGATTGGTCGATGCCGACTTTTTCGACGATATCGTTTACCGCGTGTTCGCCGCTCCGGAGCAATTCGACGATGCGCCGGCGTGTGGGGTCAGCCAGGACCTCGAACACAGAGGTATGCATGATAATACATATGCATGATGGTGCATATAAACTGTTCCATAGACCCACGACCCTGGGAGACGCAAGAAACAGCCAAGTTTGACGACAGTTGTGACCCTCTTTGAAGCCTTATCACGCTCCATGTCAAAGCGGAAAGAGTTGACGAATCGTGGATTTTCTCAAGGAAGCGGCAAAGATCGAGCCTGAGATCATCGAGATCAGGCGTGAAATTCATCAGAGGCCCGAACTGGCCTATCATGAAGAGGCAACCGCCAAACTTGTCGCTGATAGACTCGAAGCTCTTGGCATAGAGGTCAAGCAGAAAGTCGGTGGAACTGGAGTTCTGGGAACACTCAAGGGTCCAAGGACTGGTCGAGTTGTCGCTCTCAGGGCAGACATGGACGCTCTCCCATTGGAGGAAATGGCGGATGTCGAGTTCAAGTCCAAAGTCACGGGAGTAATGCATGCCTGCGGTCATGACACTCACGTTGCGATGCTCCTGGGAGCCGCAAAACTTCTAGCGGATCACAAAGACGAATTTGGCGGCACCGTTAAGTTTCTTTTCCAGCCAGCCGAGGAGCATGGCGGCCGGGGAGGAGCAAAGCCGATGATCGAGGACGGAGTCATGAACAACCCCAAAGTCGATTACGTCTTCGGTCTCCACATAGACGGCACTCACAAGTCAAGAGAATTCTGCTTCCGTGGAGGCCCGATTGCAGCAGCCCCCGACACCTTCAAAATCCGGATAGTAGGCAAGGGAGGACATGGGTCCGAGCCCCACCGGACGATAGACCCTGTCTACGTCGCAGCTCAACTCATAATCGCACTACAGGGGGTATCTGGAAGAATGATCGATCCCGTACAGCCCTTCGTAATCACGGTCGGATCGGTCCA
>Ga0209156_10000409_pt1 | contig 35920 bp, 34 predicted proteins | sample GraSoiAngelo_124_FD_185881 | JGI IMG/M metagenome (GOLD analysis project Ga0209156, IMG submission 185881) | Grasslands soil microbial communities from the Angelo Coastal Reserve, California, USA - 14_0927_05_20cm (SPAdes) (version 2) | ecosystem: Environmental > Terrestrial > Soil > Grasslands... | reverse complement strand
CAGAGGTCGATCTGCTTGGCGAGGTAGACGCCCTCGCCGCGGAACACGACGAGGTCGGTCGTGGGCTGCCAGGCGATGATCGCGTCCACGTCCTTCTTGCCCAGCAGCGTCACCATGTCGGGCGGCGCCGTGGCCGTGACGACCTGGGCCTCCTTCTGGATGTCGAAGCCGTAGCCCTTGAGCGTGAGCGCCCGGATGTCGAGGAAGGTCGAGGTTCCGACGACCGCGGCGATCTTCCGCCCCTTGAGGTCTTCGACCTTCGCGAGGCCGGCGTCCTTGCGCGCGACGATCGCGCCGAGCACCGCCGTCGCGACGCCCGTCACCTTGAAGGGCGCACCGTCCTCGAAGTTCTTCGCGGCCAGGGCGAAGCTCATGTCGATCGCGTCCACGTTGCCGGAGCCGAGCTGCGCCAGGAGCGGCCCCGGCGCGCCCGCGACGACGGAATACTCGGCCTGCCAACCGCGCTTCCCGAGGAGGTCTTCCTTGTGGATGATCTCCGTGCCCGCCCAGCCGAGCTGGAGGTAGGCGAGGCGGACCTTCCCCTTGTCCTGGGCGCGAAGCCGCGCGGGCGCGCCGAGGAGCGCCGCCGCGCCGACGGCGCCCGCGGCGAGGAACTCGCGACGTCCGAGCGTCATCGTGCGCGCCCTCCTACGACTTCACCTTCGGCACGCCGCGGAGCGCTTCGGCGATCTTCTCCGCGGGATACTCGAAGTCTTGCAGCTTGCCGGCGAGGAAGGCCTCGTAGGCGCCGAGGTCGAAGTGGCCGTGGCCGGAGAGGTTGAAGAGGATCGTCTGCCGCTTGCCTTCCCGCTTGCACCGGAGGGCCTCGTCGATCGCCACGCGGATCGCGTGCGCCGACTCCGGCGCGGGGATGATGCCCTCGGTGCGCGCGAACTGGACGGCGGTCTGGAACGTGGAGACCTGGGACACCGCGACGGCTTCGATCACCCCCTCGTCGTAGAGCTTGCAGACGAGCGGCGCCATGCCGTGATACCGGAGCCCGCCCGCGTGGAGCGGTGCCGGGACGAAGGCGTGACCGAGCGTGTGCATCTTGACGAGCGGCGTGAGCCCCACGGCATCGCCGAAGTCGTAGACGTACTTGCCCTTGGTGAGGCTCGGGCAGGCGCTCGGCTCGACGGCGATGATCCGGAGCTTCTTCTGCTTGCCGGTGAGCTTGTCGGCCGCGAAGGGGAAGGAGAGCCCAGCGAAGTTGGAGCCGCCGCCGGCGCAGCCGATGACGATGTCGGCCTCGTCGTCCGCCTTCTCCAGCTGCTTCTTCGCCTCGAGGCCGATGACCGTCTGGTGCATGAGGACGTGGTTCAGCACGCTGCCGAGCGAGTACTTCGTGTCCTCACGCGTCGCCGCGTCCTCGACTGCCTCGCTGATCGCGATGCCGAGGCTCCCGGGCGAGTTCGGATCCTGCTGGAGGACCTGCTTGCCGGCCTGCGTGTCGGGGCTCGGGCTCGCCACGACCTGCGCGCCCCAGGTCTCCATCATGATCCGCCGGTACGGCTTCTGCTGGTAGGAGACCTTCACCATGTAGACCTTGCACTGCAGGCCGAAGAAGCTGCACGCCATCGCGAGGGCGGAGCCCCACTGGCCGGCGCCCGTCTCGGTGCTGATGCGGGTGACCTTCTCCTGCTTGTTGTAGTAGACCTGGGCGACGGCGGTGTTGGGCTTGTGGCTGCCCGCGGGGCTGACGCCTTCGTACTTGTAGTAGATGCGCGCGGGCGTGCCGAGCGCTCGCTCGAGACGGCGTGCGCGGTAGAGCGGGCTCGGGCGCCACAGGCGCAGGACGTCGCGGATCCCGTCGGGGATCGCGATCCAGCGCTCCCGGCTGACCTCCTGCTTGATGAGCTCCATCGGGAAGAGGGGCGCTAGGTCCTGAGGTCCGATCGGCTGGCCCGTGCCGGGGTGGAGGACCGGAGGGGCGGGCGTCTTGAGGTCGGCCTGGATGTTGTACCACTTGCTCGGAATGTCCTTCTCGTCGAGGACGAACTTCGTGCGCTGGGTGTCGGACGCTTTGGCTGCCATGCCGGCCTCCTTAAGGCTGCTCCGCGGCGGGACCCTGGTGAAAAGTGCGCTAACGATACGCAACCCGGGCCGCGGCTGTCAACACGCGCTCTGCTAGACTAGCGGCGAGAAGGAGGACTCGCCATGAGCCCGACCCTGCGCCTGCCGCGCGCCGACGGAACGCTGACCGAGTACCGCCTGACGGGCCAGGCCGCGCCGCCGCCGCCGCGCGGGCCGATCCGGAGCCGCGTCGGCTTCGCCGCCCTCCACGTCGTCGCCGATCCGCTCGCCCCGATCAACCCGACGCTCGAGGCGCGCCTGGACTGGGACGCGACGCTCGCCTACCGGCGCTACGTCTGGTCGCTCGGCCTTGCCGTCGCCGAGGCCATGGACACCTCGCAGCGCGGGATGGGGTTCGACTGGGGCACGGCGCAGGAGCTGATCCGCCGGTCCGTCGCCGAGGCGCGCGCGCTCCCGGGCGCGGTCCTCGCGAGCGGCGCCGGCACCGACCAGCTCGAGCCGGGGCCGCGCGTGACGCTCGCGGACGTCGAGGCGGCGTACGAGGAGCAGTGCGGCTTCATCGAATCGGTCGGTGGCCGCATCATCCTGATGGCGAGCCGCGCCCTGGCCGCCTGCGCCCGGAGCGCGGACGACTATCTCAAGGTCTACGGCCGCATCCTCGCGCAGGTCCGCGAGCCCGTCATCATCCACTGGCTCGGCGACATGTTCGATCCGGCGCTCGCGGGCTACTGGGGCTCGCGGGATCTGGACGCGGCGACCGAGACCTTGCTGGCCATCGTGAGCGAGCACGCACGGAAGATCGACGGCGTGAAGATCTCGCTCCTCGACCAGCAGCGCGAGATCGCGATGCGGCGGCGCTTCCCCCGGGGCGTCCGGATGTACAGCGGCGACGACTTCGACTACCCGACGACCATCCGCGGCGACGCGCAGGGCGCGAGCGACGCGCTGCTGGGGATCTTCGACGTGATCGCCCCGGCGGCCTCGGCCGCGCTCCACGCCCTCGACGCGGGCGACGCCGCGACCTTCGACCGGATCCTGGCCCCGACGCTCCTGCTCTCGCGCCATGTCTTCGGCGCGCCGACGCGCTTCTACAAGACGGGCGTCGTCTTCGCCGCGTACCTCAACGGCCACCAGGCGCACTTCAGGATGGTGGGCGGCCTCGAGAGCGCGCGCTCGGTCGTGCACCTGGCAGAGCAGTTCGTGCTGCTGGATCGGGCGGGGCTCCTGCGCGACCCGGCGCTCGCCGCCCAGCGCATGCGCGCCGTCCTCGCCGTCGCCGGCGTCGCGTAGCGCGTGAGCTGATTGTCTGGTGACCGAATCCTGTGCGAGACCCGCCCGTCCTAGCCCGGATTATTCGTAAACGATGAAAGCAGCGCCGGCGACTCACTCCCTCTCCCGAGTCGCCAACGGGTGCAGGACATCGATCGCCCAGCCCACACCCCCAACCACCCCGGCGTCGTTGTGTGCGCGTGCAGGACAAGCCCCTCCGCATCGTGCCGCGCTCGCAGGACGTGGACCGGATCGCCGGACACTTCAGGAGCAGGTGGGACCTCGGGCAGAAGCCGGCCGTCCGGGCGGCGGAAGCGAAGCTCGCCGTCGGGCTGTCGATCGATCCGGTAGCCCTCCTCGTGGACCGCGCGGTGGTGCCGGCGACAGAGCATCGCGAGATTGGACAGCGTGGTGGGACCGCCCTGCGCCCAGTGACGAATGTGATGGCCTTGTCCGAAGCGGACCCCACAGCCCGGGAAGGGGCAGCCACGGTCGCGGTGGTGGAGCGCCCGCCGTAGCGCTGGGGGAATCGTCCGGGTGCGCGCATCGACCTCGCGCCTCACCCAAGTGGTGGTCGGGATCGATGGTTCATCCGGCTTCTGCGTTGGTAGCCAGGTGGTGTAAGGATGGCTCCAGCTCGATCTCTCCAGGAGGGCTGGTGCCATGCGCGATGTGGAACTCTACCGCCATCTGCTGGGCCTCACGGACCAGCTCGCCGGCATCGAGGCGATCGCTATCACATCATGACCCACATTGGGCAGGCCGTCGACGACGTCCGTAAACGCGAACACCGCGCCCTGGCCGCGGTGGGGGACAACACGCTGAGTGGCTCGAAATACCTGTGGCTCTACGCCGAGGAGAATCTGCCGGAGCAGCACCGAGCGCGGTTCGTCCAGCTCAAGGCCCTGACGCTCAAGACCGGCCGCGCGCGAGCTCTGGCACTACACCCGCGTCGGCTGGGCCGACGTCCTGACCTTCTTCGCCCACCGCTGTGGAGGCCTCGACCTCGACCCAGCTACAGACGGAATGCCCGGATGAACCAAGAAAGGAAACCACTATGACGGATCAAAGCAAGCCCTACACCCCCCTGACTGCGGACAATTCTGCGCTCGTTCTGGTCGACCATCAGGTCGGCTTGATGACCGGCGTGCGCGATTACGAAACCGGGGAACTTAAGCATAACGTGGTCGCCCTGGCCAAGGCCGCCAAGGTGCTGCGGATCCCGACCGTTGTCACCACGACGGCCCGCGACAGCATGTGGGGACCGACCTTCCCCGAGCTCGTGGAAGCGGTGGGAGGAGCACACATCATCGACCGCTCCTCGGTCAACGCGTGGGACGATCCGAAAGTCGCAGCCGCCCTCGAGGCGACCGGACGCAAAAAGCTGATCTTTGCCGGTATCTCGCTCGAGGTCTGCGCCGCTTTCCCGGCGATCACCGCGCTCGGCAGGGGCTATGAGGCCTACGTTGCTGTCGATGCCTCGGGTACGTTCAGCGAGACCAAGCGTCAAGCGGGCCTGCTCCGTATGCAGCAGGCCGGAGTGATCCTCTCCGACTACGCTACGCTCATGGTCGAGATTCTCAAGGACAACGCCAGTCCGTTGGCCGGCCCGGTTTACGGCGCTCTCGACATGCCGTGGGCTATGCTCGTCGGCCAGATCGCGAGGGCCTACGGCAAGTAGGTGCGATCTTCACCGTCGGCGGCGGTCAGTTAGAACCTGGGATTCGAGGACCAGGGACGGGTTCATGCGGGCATCTTCTCTTGATTTCACAAGTACACACCATGACTCATCCCGCCTAGGCGATCTCGCCGACCACGCGCACGCGCACGCGGAGCGAGTTGCCGGGGAGGTAGGCGAGGGGCAGGTCCTCGACCTCGACGAGGGCGAGCGTTGCGGGGTCGGCGCCCGCGCTCGTCGCCTGCGAGTCGGCCAGTCGCCGCGCCCGCTCGATCGCCTCGTCACGCGACAGGTTCTGGAAGATCTGGTCCACCTCGCCGCTCACCTGGGCGATCGCGGCGCCCACCGCGTTCGCGACCGCCTCGTGCTGGACGTGGACGACCTCGGAGACGCCGGCGAGCCGCTCCGGCACGAGGAAGCAGCCGCCGCCCACGGCGATCAGCGGCTCCTCGCGCGCGTCCGTCTTCATCCGGTCCACCCCCTCCTCGATCATCGCCGCCGCGCGCGCGAGCACGTCCTTGACGAGCGCCACCGGGAGCGAGGCCACGCGCCGCCGGTCGCCGACGTCCAGGAGCCCGGCCGCGACGGCGACGTCGGTCGCGGTCAGCGCGTCGCCACCGAAGACCAGGCTCTGCTCGGTGAGCCGGTAGCCGACGCTCAGCGGGCCGACGGCGACGGGCGCCCGGCGGACGAGCGAGCCGCCGCCGAGGCCGAGCGAGAGGAGGTCGGGCATCCGGAAGAGCGTCCGGACCCCGCCGATCTCGACGACGTTGTTGGCCTCCCGCGGGAAGCCGTGACGCAGGCAGCCGATGTCCGTCGTCGTCCCCCCGACGTCCACGACGAGCGCGTCGGTGCGCTTGGACAGGAACGCGGCGCCGCGCATCGAGTTGGTCGGCCCGGAGGCGAAGCTGTAGACGGGGAAGGTCTCGGCGACGGACGCGAGCATGACCGTGCCGTCGTTCTGGGTGAGGTAGAGCGGCGCGGTGATCCCGCTCGCCCGCAGCGCGTCGGTGAAGGCGCGCGTCGTCCTCCGCGCCAGGTCCACGAGCGCCGCGTTGAGCAGCGTCGCGTTCTCGCGCTCGAGGAGGCCGAGGCGGCCGAGGCGGTGGGAGAGCGTGACGGCGACGCCCGGGCACTCCTCGCGGAGGATCTCCGCCGCCTGTTCCTCGCAGAATGGGTTCAGCGGAGAGAAGACCGAGGCGACGCCGACCGCGGTGATCCCCGCCTCGCGGATGCGGCGCGCGGCGGCCCGCATGCCGGCCGTGTCGAACGGGACGAGGGGCCGGCCGTCGTACTCGTGGCCGCCCTCCAGCATCACGATCTCGCCGCGGACGAGCGCCGCGAGATCCTCGGGCCAGTCGCTGAAGGGCTCGAGGGAGGCGCTCGCGGGAAGCCCGATGCGGACCGCGGCGACGCGCGTCAGCTCGCGGCGCTGGACGACGGCGTTGGTGAAGTGCGTGGTGCCGAGCATCACCGCGCCGATCGGCGCGAGGCCCCCGGCGGACCGGAGCAACTCGGCGAGGGTATTTCGCACGCCCGTGGTCACGTCCGGGGTCGTCGGCGTCTTGACCGCGTGGAGGACGCGCTCGTCCTCCAGCAGCACCGCGTCGGTGTTCGTGCCGCCGACGTCTATACCGATTCGGCGTCGGGGCGCCTTCGCAGGGCTCCGGCGCCCGACGGTCGGGCTCTCAGTGGGCATGGCCCGCAGGGCTCCGGCGCCCGACGGTCGGGCTCTCAGTGGGCATGGCCCGCAGGGCTCCGGCGCCCGACGGTCGGGCTCTCAGTACGCATGGCCGCCAGGGCTCCGGCGCCCGGCGGTCGGGCTCTCAGTGGGCGCCATGGAACACGCTCTGGAAGTCCAGATCGTAGCCGAAGGCGCGCGGGCCGACGTGCTCGAGCCCCTTTGGCGTGAGCAGCACGGGCGGCGCGGGCAGCGCCACGACGCCGACCCGCTGGCCGTAACGCAGTGTCTCGGTGCCGATCGCCTCGCCCGAGACGCTGTCCATGACACAGATGAGGTCGGGCGTCATCACCCGCGGCACGCCGTCGAGCCAGCCGACCGCGAACTCGTTCTGGAAGGCGAGCGCGAAGGTCGCGCCGCGGAACTCGTCGAGGCCGTCGAGCCGGGCGGTGCCGCGCAGGAACCCCTCGGTCGTCCGGCGGGCGATGTCGGCGATCTTCCCCTTGAAGAGGAGGAGCCCGCGCTCGGCCTCGATGAGCGCCTGCAGCGGGTCCCGGTGGGCGCGTCGCGCCGCCTGCACCGTCTCGCCGAGGCGGATCGCCTTCGTGGTCGAGTAGAGGATGGCGCACTCCTTGACTTCCTTGCCCGTGCGCGGCGCCTTGCACGTGGCCGCGATCGAGCCGACCTCGACGCACGCCCGGCGCGAGAGCCGCTCCATCCACTTCCACGATGCGGCGCGGGCGACGATGACGGCGTTGTCCCGGACGTCGACGAGCGTGAGCGGGTACATGCGGAGGTCGTGGATGGCGAAGCTCGTCATCTGCGCCTCGGGGAAGGCGCGCCCCATGGAGTCGGCGTCCACGACGGGGAGGCCCAGGAGCGCCGCGGCCAGGAAGGGCTGGAGCGCGTTGCCGCCGCCGATCTCGAGCGACATGACCGCGCGGAACCTCCGGCCGAGGTACTCCTCCATCATCGTGACGGCGCGCGCGATCGTGCGCGGGTCGGTGAGCCGCTCCTGGCCGACGAGCGGCGCGCCCATGTTCGAGACCACGGCGACCGGGTCGTCGTCGGCGAGGTTCCGCGGGTCCAGCAGCGAGACGACGGCGCCCTCACGATAGAGCTTCCGCATGTTGAGGAGCGCCAGGTAGGGGCTCCCGCCGCCGCCGGTGCCGAGGATCCAGGCGCCGATCGCGAGCGATTCGATCTCCGCGGCCGATACCGGTCGGGGCGCTGCCATCGGAGAGGCGAGCCTACCATACGGCCGGCATCTTGACTTCCATCCGAGCGCGCCCGATAGTGCGGAGCAACGCGGACATCGAGTCCGCTCCATCCAAGCGAGGAGGATCAACCATGCCGAAATACGTGATCGAGCGCGAGATCCCGGGGGCCGCCGACCTGGTCGCGAAGGAAGGCAAGGAGCTTGCCGCGAAGTCGAACAAGGTCATCAAGGAGGTGGGCGAGGTGCAATGGCTCCACAGCTACGTCAGCGCGGACAAGCTGTACTGCGTCTATATCTCGCCCAACGAGGAGAAGCTGCGCGAGCACGCGAAGCGGGGCGGGTTCCCGATCAACCGCGTATCCGAGGTCAAGGCGACGATCGACCCGACCACCGGCGGCCGGTAGGCGCCGGGAGCTCTCCGCCATGAGCGCGTCACTGAGGCTCGCCGCGGTCGTCGCGACGCTCACCCTCGCCCTCGCGGCGCCGGCCCCGGCCTTCGAGCGCAGCGGCGACCGGAAGATTCTCGTCTTCGCCGGCCGGCAGGAAGTCCCCACGATCGACCCGAGCGTCAAGTACGACTGGTCCATCAGGATGGCGCAGCAGTCCCTCTACGACGCCCTCGTGAAGTACATCGGCAACCCGCCCCAGATCGTGCCCTGGCTCGCCGAGCGATGGGAGAGCACCCCGGACGCGAAGACGTGGACCTTCCACCTCGTCAAGAACGCCCGGTTCCACAACGGCGACCCGGTGACCGCCGAGGCGGTCCGCTTCTCGTTCGCGCGCACGCTCAAGCTCAACCAGGGCCCCGCGTGGATGCTGTCCGACTTCCTCAAGGAGGACGGCATCAAGGTCCTGGACGACTCGACGATCCAGTTCAACCTCTCGCAGCCCTACGCGCCCTTTCTCTCGTTCCTGCCGTGGTGGTACGTGATGAACGGCAAGCAGGTGCTGGCGAGCGAGCAGGGTGGCGACCTCGGCCAGAAGTGGCTCACGACCAACGCGGCCGGCAGTGGGCCGTTCAAGATCAAGCGCTGGGAGCAGGGAGTCCTCTACGAGCTCGAGGCGGTCGACAACTATTGGAAGGGCTGGCCGTCCAAGGACCACGTCGGCGGCGTCATCTACAAGATCGTCCGCGAGGCGGGCGCCCAGCGCGCGGCGCTGCTCCGGGGCGAGGCCGACGTCGTCGAGGGGCTCTCGACCGACGACTTCGACCAGGTCGCGAAGATGCCGGGTATCGTCGTGCCGAACTTCCCGGGGATGACGACGTTCGGGATCAAGATGAACACGCAGAAGGGCCCGACGAAGGACCCGAACTTCCGCAAGGCCGTCTGCTACGCGTTCGACTACGACGCGCTCGTCAAGATCTACAACGGCCACGCGGTGCTCGAGACGAGCCCGTTCCCCAACGCGACGCGGGGCCACGTCGCCGTTCCGGGTATCTACCGCCAGGACCTCGCGAAGGCCAAGGAGGTCCTCGCCAAGTCGGCGTCCCCGAACGGCGGGGTCGAGCTCGAGTACGTCTACGTCCAGGGGCTCGAGGAAGAGCGCAAGCTGGGGCTCGTCCTCATCGACAACCTCCAGAAGCTCAACATCACCGTGAAGATGGTGCCCCTCATCTGGCCGAACATGGTGGCGCGCGGCTCGAAGCCGGACACCTCGCCCGACATGATGGCCGTGTTCACGACGCCCGTCTCCACCGATCCCGACGCGGTCGCGTATCAGTACCACAAGAACTCCTGGGGCAAGTACTACGGCTCGTCCTTCTACGCGAACGACGACGTCTGGGCGCTGATCGACCGGGCGCGCACCACCCCCAGGTGGGAGGAGCGCGCGCCGCTCTACGCCGAGATCCAGAAGCGGATCGCGGCCGACGCGCCCGAGATCTTCGGGATGCTGATGAATCGGCGGTGGGCGATGCGCGATCACGTGAAGGGCTTCCAGTTCAGTCCCGTGCGCTTCACGGGCGAGGTGGACCTCTACCCGCTGGCCATCGTCGCCAAGTAGCAGCCAGGTCGCTTGCTCGGCTACGTCGCCAGGCGGCTCGCGCTGCTGGGCCTGATGCTCTTCGGGCTCCTGTGCATCACGTTCGCCATCTCCCACGTGGTGCCGGGCGATCCGGCGCGGCTCGCCGCCGGGCCCGACGCGACGGCCTCGATGGTCGAGACGGTCCGCGCCGAGTATGGCCTCGATCAGCCGCTCTCAGTCCAGTTCTGGCGCTACGTCCGCGGGATCGCCAGTGGCGACCTGGGCCGCTCCCTGCGGACGCGCGAGACGGTCGGCAGCGACCTCCTCCGCTACTTCCCGAACACCTTCGAGCTGGTCACGGGCGCGATGCTCATCGCGGTCGGGCTTGGCGTGCCGCTCGGGATCCTCGCCGCCGTCCACCGCGACACCTGGGTGGACCACCTGACGCGCGTCGTGTCGGTGTCCGGCGTCGCGATCCCGGCCTTCTGGCTCGGGCTCATGCTCCAGCTCCTGCTCGCGCTCGACTGGGGCCTCCTGCCGCTCGGCGGCCGCCTCGGCCTCATGCAGGCGCCGCCCGCGCCGATCACGCGCCTGCTCGTCGTGGACGCGCTCCTGCGCGGCCAGTGGGCGACCGTCGCCGACGCGTTCGCCCACGCGCTGCTCCCGATGGTCACGCTCTGCTTCCCGGCGCTCGCCTCGATCATGCGCGTGAACCGCGCGGAGATGATCGAGACGCTCAGGCAGGACTACATCGTCAACGCGCGCGCGCAGGGGATCTCCGACGTCCGCATCGTTGGGCGCTACGCGCTGAAGAACGCGATGGTCCCGACACTCGCGATGATCGGACTCCGCTACGGCTGGATGCTGGGCGGCACGGTGCTGGTCGAGACCGTCTTCGACTGGCCGGGGATCGGCCTCTACGCGGTGAGCTCGGCCGTGTCGAGCGACTTCCAGCCGATCATGGGGGTGACGCTCCTGCTCGGCCTCAACTTCATGCTCGCGAACTTCCTCGTCGACCTCGCGTACGGCTGGCTCGACCCGCGGACGCGCGAGGCGGGCGCCGCGTGATGGACCAGGCACTGGCGCGCGCCCCGCTCCTGGCCTGGCTCGAGCGCCACGCGCCCACGGTGCGCGAGCTCCGGCGCTACGCACGGATTTTCGCGCGGAGCGCGTCCTCGCTGCTCGGCCTGGCGCTCGTGCTCGCCTTCCTCCTGGTCGCCGCGGCCGGGCCCTTCATCGTGCCCTACCCCGAGGACGCGCGCGGGGCCGTGCATCTCGACCGGAAGCTCCAGGCGCCAAGCGCCGCCCACTGGTTCGGCACCGACGAGGTCGGCAACGACATCTACACGCGCGTCATCCTCGGCGCGCGGCTCTCGCTCTGGATCGGCCTCCTCATCACCCTCGTGGGCGGGCTGATCGGCGTGCCCTTCGGGATCGTCGCGGGCTACGTCGGCGGCGTCGTCGGGGACGCGATCATGCGCGTGACCGACGTGTTCCTCTCGGTGCCCGCGCTCGTCCTAGCGCTCGCCATCGTGGGGGCGCTCGGCCCCGGGATCATGAACGCGATCGTGGCGCTCTCGCTCGTCTGGTGGCCGGGCTACGTGCGGCTCGTACAGGGCAAGACCCTCTCGGTCAAGACCCAGACGTTCGTCGAGGCGGCGCGCGCCGTCGGCACCGGCCGGCTCCGCGTCGTCTTCGTCCACATCCTGCCGAATTGCCTCTCGCCCATCACGGTGAAGGCGAGCATGGACATGGGGACCGCGATCCTCGCCGCCGCGGGCCTCGGCTTCATCGGCCTCGGCGCCCAGCCCCCGTATCCCGAGTGGGGCGCCATGATCAGCCACGGGCGGAACTACCTGCCGACCTGGTGGTGGTACTCGGCCTTCCCGGGCCTCTTCATCTATCTGACCGTGCTGGGCTTCAACCTGCTGGGCGACGGCCTCCGCGACGTCCTCGATCCGAAGAGCCGCGGCGCCTGATCAGACACCGCAGAGCTCGGCGAGAACGCGGGCGACGAGGAGGTTCGCGACGAGCGCAGGCGCGCCCGTCGCCGCCTGGAGCTCGTCGCGCGTCTTCTTCCGGAAGCCCATGCAGTCCAGGACGACGAGCCCCGCCCGGGCGGCGCGCAGCGCGTCGGCGGCGCGCGCGACGGCGGCGGGATCGTCCTCCTCGTAGGGCGAGAGCGGCACGACGACGGGATCGAAGCCGTCGGCGCGCCAGCGCGCTTCGGTCTGGGGCACGTGCGGCGCGGACGGCGTCAGGATGCCGAGCCGTCCGGGCCAGCTCATGGCGCGGAGCACGCCGAGCAGGATCGGCTGCGGCTGCACGAGGGGGCGTGTCGCGGCGAGGCGCCCGAAGGCGCCCGTGCAGAGGAGCGCGGTCAGCGTCGCGCCCGCGCCCTCGAGCTCCGCGATCTTCTCCTGGACGCGCGCGACGATCCGCTGCTTGCCGAGGAAGACGGAGCTCGCGTCGGCGAGGCGCGTGACGAGGATCTCGTCGCCGGGCTGGGGCGCCAGCGCCCTGATCTGGGCGCGGTCCAGGCCGTCGAGCGCGCCGGCCTCGCGGATCTCGACGCCCGGGCCGATGACCTCGGCCATCTCGGGTACGACGTCGACCCGCGGCGACTGGCCGATGGTGACGAGGCCGACGATCGGACGGGTCGTCCTCACAGGACGTGGAGCAGGGGACGCGCGGTGAGCGCGTCCGGCTTCCAGAAGCCCGTGTCCCGGAACCAGCCGAGCGCCGCCGGCGCGTCGGCCGTCGTGACGAGCGCGAGGGTCTCGCCGTCCTCGAAGAATCCGCCGAACAGCACGCGCCCGGCGCCGCGCAGCTCGATCAGCGCGAACTGCGCCATGTCCCGGTCGGCCACCGGCCCCTCGACGAGCGTGACCCTCCGCGACCCGTCGAGGACCACGGGCACGTGCTCCCAGGGCTCGACGAACTGGGTGAAGCTCCGCGGCGCGTAATCCGTCCAGACGCCGCCCACCCAGTAGGGGTCCTCCTCGATCGCGTGTGTGAGCTGGCCGGGCTGCTGCAAGCGATAGAAGAGATCGGCGGTCTTGCCGTCGGGCGCGGGCCCGCCGCCGATCAGGATGCCCGCCGCGCGCAGCCCCTGGAGGCGCTCGATGTGGGCGCGCCGGTGGCCCTCGCGGCGGGTCAGGTAGTCGGCGACGGCCGTGACGGCGATGTGGAAGACGATCATGGCAGAAAGCCTACCAGATCGGTCGGCGTCCGCCACCCGCCGTGTTACTGTGTCGAGTGATGGATCTGCTCGAGCAGTTTCGCGCCGGCTACCCGTTTCCGCTCGACGACTTCCAGCTCGAGGCGATCCAGGCGATCGCCGCCGGCCAGTCGGTGATCGTCTCGGCGCCGACGGGGGCGGGGAAGACGCTCGTCGCCGAGTTCGCGATCCACGCGGCGCTCGCCTCCGGCCACCGCATCGCGTACACCACGCCGCTCAAGGCGCTCTCGAACCAGAAGTTCGCCGACTTCACGCGCGCCTTCGGCGAGACGCGGGTCGGCATCCTGACGGGGGACGTCAAGGTGAACCCGCGCGCGCGCGTGCTCGTGATGACGACGGAGATCCTCCGGAACGCGCTGTACGGCTCGGGACTCGAGGAGCTCCGCTACATCGTCCTCGACGAGTGCCACTACATGGGCGACGAGGGGCGCGGCACGGTGTGGGAGGAGATCATCATCGGCGCGCCCAAGGACGTCGTCCTCGTCGGCCTCTCGGCGACCGTCGCCAACGTCAAGGAGATCGCCGACTGGATCTCGCTGGTCCACCGGCCGATCGTGCCGATCTACCATCCGCACCGGCCCGTGCCGCTCCGCTACGCGATCGCCGACCTCGCCGGGGAGATCCACGACCTCGACGACGTGCGCCGCGGCCGCGCGCGGGTCGTCGGCGACGAGTCGCGCGGCGCGGACGACCGCGGCCGCTGGTACACGCGCCGCGTCGTGGACCCGACGGTGCTCATCGAGGCGCTCGAGGCGCGACGCTGGCTCCCGGCGATCTACTTCATCTTCAGCCGCGCCGGCTGCGAGCGCGCGATGCACGACGTGCTCGCCGACGGCCGGAGCCTCCTCACGCAGGCCCAGCAGGACGAGGTGGACCGCGCGATCGGTGAGGCGCTCGGGGACAGCCCCTCCCTCGGCGAGTCCGCGCTCTCGCAGTCGGTCTTCCAGGGACTCCGGGTCGGCGTGGCGCTCCACCACGCGGGGATCCTGCCCGGCCTCAAGCGCCTCATCGAGGCGCTCTTCGAGCGCGGCCTCTGCAAGGTCGTGTTCGCGACCGAGACCATGTCGCTCGGGATCCACATGCCCGCGCGCGCGGTCGTGCTGCAGGGCCTCACGAAGCGCACCGACCGCGGCTTCCGCGCGCTCACCCACAACGAGCTCACGCAGATGGCCGGCCGCGCCGGGCGGCGCGGCATCGACGCCGAGGGCGAGTGCGTCGTCGCGCTCGACGCCCGCGACGGTCTCGACTCCGTCTTCCACGTTGTGGACGGCGCGCCCGAGCCGATCGAGAGCCAGTTCAAGCTCGGTTACGGCTCCGCCGCGCTCCTGCTCGGCACGGGCGCGGCGCCCGATGTCCTGCGCCGCCGGATCGAGTCCTCCTTCGGTCAGTACCAGAACCTCAAGCGCATCCGCGAGCTCGAGGCCGAGGTGCGGGGCCTCGAGGGCTCGCTCGCCGAGCTCCGGCGCTACGAGGCGCCGTGCGGCGACTTCCAGCGTGTCGGCCGCTACCGGCGCGCGCGCCAGGAGGTGGAGGCGCGGCGTCAGGCGCTCGGCCGCGGCGCGCGCCGGGGCGAAAGGAGCGTGGTCGAGGCCGAGACGGGGCGGCTCGCGCTCGTCCGGCGCAAGGGCGCGCCGAGCCTCGCCGTGATCCTCGGCGTGCACTCGGTGCGCGGCCATCGCGCGTTCCTCGACGCCCTCCTGCCCCACGGCGGCGTCGTCCGGCTCAAGAGCGGAGTCGTGAAGCGCATCTTCTGGGCCACGCCGCCGCTCCACGTCCCGCGCGACCTCGAGCGCGGCGCGCCCGGGCGGGGGCGCGACGGGCGCGGGCTGCGCCACCTCGCCGCGGAGCTCGAGCGGCTCTCGGTCGCCGAGCTCGTCGAGCGCGAGCGCGAGCACGGGCCCGGCGCGGTCCTGGCGTCGATCGAGTGTCACCGGTGCCCGTGGGGCGCCCTCCCCAAGTGCGACCGCGAGTGGCGCGAGCTCGAGACGCTCACGGAGCGGCTCGGCGCGCGACGGCGCACGCTCGAGCAGGTGCGCGGCGCCTACTGGCAGGAGTTCCTCCGCGTCGTCGAGGTGCTCGAGCAGTTCGGCGCGGTACGCGACGGCCGGCTCGAGAGTCGCGGGCGCCTCGTCGCGAGCCTCCGTCACGACAACGAGCTGCTCGTCGCGGAGAGCGTCTTCCGCGGCCTCTTCGACGACCTCACGGGGGCCGAGGCGGCGGCGCTGTGCTCGGCGCTCATCGAGGAGTCGCGCTCGGGCGAGGTGGCCCTGGCGCGCGAGTTTCTCCGCAAGCGGCCGAAGCTCCGGCGGCGGCTCGCCGAGCTCGGCGGCCTCGCCCAGACCATCCACGAGGCGCAGCGCCAGCGCCACCTCCAGATGCCGGTGGGCGTCCACGGAGGGTTCATGCCCGCCGTCTTCCGCTGGGCCTCCGGTGAGGACGACTGGCTCGGGATCGTCGAGGAGGCCTTCGGCGGCCACGAGGGTGATCTGATCCGCGCGATGCGCCGGCTCATCGACCTCCTGCGCCAGCTCGCCGAGAGTCCCGAGGTGCCCGTCGAGACGGGCCGCCTCCTGGCGCAGGTCGCACGGATCGTCGATCGGGGCATCGTCCTGGAGTCGGCCCTGATATGATCCGTCCCGTGAGCCGTCTCGCGTGCGCCGTCGCCGCCCTCGTCCTCGCCGGGTGTGGGACATTCGCCACGCAGGAGCGGCGCGCGGCGCAGGGGCCCTCCGCCGAGGAGATCTGGACCGCCCGGGTGATGCTCGACACCGGACACGAGCCGACGTTCGACGAGAAGCAGCGGTGGGACGACCAGATGGACCAGCGGATCTCGCAGTACCTCGCCCGCAACCCGGCGCTCGCGAACTCGCTCAACGTGACGACCTTCCGGATCACCCGTCAGGTGACGGTCGGCATGGAGCGGGACCTGGTCCTGCTGCTCCTCGGACCGCCCGTGCTCTTCGCGAAGGACACGGCCGAGATCGAGAAGCTCGCGCGCCGCTTCTGGCCGCAGGTGAAGAACAACAACCCGAGGGAGGCGTGGCTCTACCCGCAGGGCTGGCGTCTCTTCGTGGACGACACCCGGGTCGTGGACATCACGCAGTACCTGGAGCCCTGACGCCCGTCCGGGCCCGCACGGAGCCCCGCCGATGATCCAGTCGCGGCTGACCGTGACCAAGCAGACGCCGCTCGCGCCCCGCGGCCTCGTCGCGGCCGAGCACCCGCTCGGCGCCTCGGTGGGCGCGGCGATCCTCGAGCGCGGGGGCAACGCCGTGGACGCCGCCGTCGCGACCGCGTTCGCGATGACGGTGGTCGAGCCCTTCATGTCCACGATCGCAGGCTCGGGCACGATGCTCGTCCACCTCGAGAAGCGCGGCGAGACGGTCGCGCTGGACTTCAACGGCGTCGCGCCGACGCGCGCCCACGAGGGGATGTTTCGGCTGATCGGCGGCATCTCCGACGGGCTCTTCCCCTGGCCGCGCGTCGAGGGCGCGGCGAACGAGTACGGCCACCGGGCGGTCGCGGTACCCGGGTCGGTCGCCGGGCTTACGCTGGCGCTCGAGCGCTACGGCACCATGGAGCTCGCCGACGTCCTCGCCCCGGCGATCGCGCTCGCGCGCGAGGGCTTCGTGCCGGACTGGTACCAGGCGCTCACGACCGCGCGCTACATCGAGGAGCTTGGCGCGTTCCCCGAGAGCGCGCGCACCTACCTCCGGAACGGCCGCGCGATCCACCGGCCGCCGTCGCTCGAGCCCGGCGAGCGCGTCACCTACCCGGATCTCGCCCGGAGTCTCGCGCTGATCGCGCGCGAGGGGCCGGACGCGTTCTACCGCGGCGCGCTCGCGCAGGCGATCCACGACGAGATGGCTGCGCACCAGGGCCTCATTGGCCGGGAGGACCTCGCCGCGTACGAAGTGCGCGTGAGCGCGCCGCTCACGGGACGCTACCGCGACCTCGATCTGGCGCTGGCGCCCGGCGCGAGCGGCGGAATCACGGCCCTCGAGATCCTGAACATCCTCGAGCAGTGGGCGCCGGCGCGGGTCGGGGGGCAGACGACCGAGGGCCTCCACCGCCGCGCCCAGGCCGTGCGCCGGGCGTTCGCCGACCGCTTCCAGCTCCTCGGCGACCCGGCCGTCGTGAAGGCGCCGTGGGCGGAGCTCGCCTCGAAGGCGTACGCGCGGGCCATCGCCGCCGAGCTCCAGCGCCCGGCGGCGCGTCGGGCGGGTGCGCGCGCGCCCGCCGCCGCGCATGACGAGACCGGCTCGGCGACCCGGCGCGTCCTCGCCTCGCGGGCGCGCGCCGGCGGCGCGGGCGAGTGCACGACGCACGTCTCGGTGGTCGACCGCCAGCGCAACATGGTCGCGCTCACGCACACCGCGGTCTCGCTCTTTGGTGCGCGCGTGGTCGTGCAAGGGACGGGCATCCTCCTGAACAACGGGATGATCTGGTTCGACCCCGAGCCCGGCCGGCCGAACTCGATCGGCCCCCGCAAGCGGGCGCTCGTGAACATGGTCCCGCTGCTCGCCTTCAGGAGGGGCAAGCCCTACCTCACGCTCGGCGCGCCGGGCGGTCGCCGGATCATCTCCGCGATCCCGCAGGTGCTCGCGACGCTCGTGGACGGTCGCGTGCCGCTCCAGGCCGCGATCGAGGCGCCGCGGCTCCACGCGGAAGGCGCCGACCTGCTCGTGGACGAGCGCGTCGGCGAGAAGGCGCTCACCGGCCTCGCACGGCTCGGACACCGGGTGGTCCCGAAGCAGGAGACCTACGCGACGCTGAGCTTCGCCAAACCCGTCGGCGTCCGCGTGACGGCGAAGGGGCTCGAGGCGGGACTCGACCACCTGCGGCCGGCGGCCGCCGCAGGCCATTAATTGAACATGGGGGCTCCGAGCGCCCCCAAGCCCCCGGGTGGCTCGGGACGCTCCGGCGGAGCCGTGGCGCCCCTCGATAACCCGATCGGGCAAGGAGGCAGGGATGCTCGAGGAGAAAGTGATCGCGAGCTGGAAGTACAAGAAGGGTGCCCTCGACCCGAAGACCGCGTACCTCTGCTACCTCGCGGCGAACCTCGCCGTGGGCAACACCCACTGAGCGAAGCGCGACCTGGCAGGTGCCAGGGCATCGGGCGCGACGGAGGACGAGGTGCGCGAGGCGATCAGCTTCGCGATCCGGGCGAACGCGGCGAAGACGCACGCGGACATCCTGACGGTGTGGACCGATGGCGGACGTTAGCCTGACGGCGGCGTTCTCGACGGTCCCGGCGGGGGAGGCGGAGGCGATCAAGCGCGTCCTCGTCGAGACCATCGAGCAGATCGCGAAGGACGACGGCACGTTCGCGCGGGCCAAGGTCGTCTTCACCGAGTCCGACGAGCGCTGCGGGCTCACCGCCGAGCTCGACGGGGTCAAGAAGGAGGGCGTGCCGCTGCAGCTCGACATCGAGGTGCTCGAGGACGCGAAGACCTCGGCCGGGGCGCGGGCCCAGCTGAAGGAGGCGCTGCGCCTCTACTTCCGGAAGGTCCTTGGCCGCTAGCGACGAGGGCGTGCTCCTCTTCGTCTGGCGCGGCTCCGTGTTCCGCGTGCCGGACGGGGTCCAGCCGCCGAAGGCTGGCTCGCGCTTCTTCTGCCGCCACCTCGCGGTGGAGCCCGGGGGGCGCGTGCTCGAGATTGGGAGCGGCCTCGGCCTGGCGGCCGTGTTGCTGGCGAAGGCCGGCGCCCGCGTCGTGGCAACGGACGTCCTCCCCGAGGCGGTGGAGGCCATTCGCGCCAACGCGTCGCTGAACGGCGTCGCCGTGGACGCGCGCCTCGGCGACTGCTACGCGCCCGTCGTCGGCGAGCGCTTCGACCTGATCTGTGCCAACGCCCCCCAGATGCCGACGCCGGCTGGCCGCGCGCGGCGCGACGCGCTCGCCGCCGCCGACAACGGCGGGACGGACGGCTGGGAGATCCTCGACCGCGTGATCCGTGGCGCGCCCGCCCACCTGGTGCCCGGCGGCCGGCTCCTCTTCGCGATCTTCGGCTTCCTCGGCCGGAAGAGCGCCTTCGCCCGGCTCGAGGCGGCGGGGCTCGAGCCCGTGCTCGTCGCGACCGAGACCCAGTCGTTCCCGCGCCTCGGTTACGAGCGGCTCGAGCACATCCGCTCCGTGGAGCCCGAGGCCACGCTGCCCGCGACGGGCCTGCCCGCGACGGTCGAGCGGCTCCTCGTCCAGGGGACCCTTCGCGCGTGACCCGGCGGCTCATCGTCAACGCCGACGACTTCGGTCTCACGCCCGGCGTGAGCGCGGGCATCCTCGCGGCGCGGCGCCACGGCCTCGTCACGAGCACGACCGTGCTCGTCACGGCCGATCCCGACAGAGAGCAGCTCGCCCGGGCGCGCGCCGAGGGGCTCGGCCTCGGGCTCCACGTCAACCTGACGCTCGGCCGGCCGCTCACGGGCGCGCGCTCGCTCGTGGACGCCTCCGGCCGCTTCGTGCGCGACGCGCGGCTCGCGGCAGCCCGCGCCGAGGCGAAGGACGTCGAGCGCGAGGTCGCGGCGCAGATCGACAAGTTCGAGCGGCTGGTGAAGCGGGCGCCGACGCATCTCGACTCGCACCATCACGTCGGCCTCCACGCCCCCGTCGCGGGCGTCGTCCTCGCGGCGGCGCGGCGGCTCGGCATCCCGGTGCGGAGCCAGGACGCGGCCGCGCGGGCGCGCGCGCGGAGCGCCGGACTCAGGACGCCCGACCACTTCTTCGGCGAGTCGGGGCCCGGCGCCTACTGGTCCCTCGCCCGGACGCTCGCCCAGCTGCGCGCGCTGCCGCCGGGCGTCTCGGAGTTCATGACGCACCCGGGCTGGTGCGACGATGCCCTCGCGTACAGCCGCTACGGACGTCAGCGCGAGACCGAGCTGGTCTCACTCGGGACGCCCACGGCGCGCGCCGCGGCGCTCGCCCTCGGCCTGACCCTCTGCCACTTCGGCGACCTCTAGCCCGCGGGCCCATGAAGGCGGGAGGGCTGCTCCTCGGCGTGGACGTCGGCGGGACGACGATCGCCGCGGGCGCCGTGACCGCCGCCGGCGAGGTGCTCCTCGAGCAGCGCGTGCCGACCCGTGACCGTGGCCCGGGGCACGCCGTCGAGGTGATCGGCGCGTTGATCGACGAGCTCCGCGGCGAGGCCTCGCGTCTCGGCCGTGCCCTCGACGGGATCGGCGTCGGGGTGCCCGGCCCCGTCGACGCGGTTGCGGGGCGCGTCGGCGAGCCCGTGCCCCACGTGCCCGAGCTCGCCGGCCGCGCCCTCGCCGCGGAGCTCTCGGAGCGATTCCGGCTCCCGACGTTCGTCGACAACGACGTGAACGCGCTCGCGCTCGCCGAGTGGCTCTTCGGCGCCGGCCGGGGCGCGCGCTCGCTCGTCGTGCTGGCGCCCGGCACTGGCTTTGGCGCCGGCATCGTGCTCGACGGCCGGCTCGTGCGCGGCATGGCGGGGTTCGGGGGCGAGCTTGGCCACACGCCCGTGAAGTTCGACGGGCCGCCGTGCTGGTGCGGCGGCCGCGGGTGCCTGGCCCTCTACGCGAGCGGCCGCGGCATCGCCGAGTCCGCGCGCGCCCGCGTGGCGGGCCACGCCGACGCCGAGCTCCTCCGCGCCGCGGGCGGCGATCCGCAGGCGATCACGGCACCGCTCGTCTTCCGTGCAGCCGCCCACGGTGATTCCGTGGCATCATCGGTCGTCGACGAGGCCTGCCAGGCGCTCGGCGCGGCGCTCGGCACGGTGGTCAACGGGCTCAACCCCGAGGTCGTCGTGATCACCGGGGGCGTGGCGGAATCGCTGGCGGCCCTCGAGCCGAGGATCCTCGCGGCGGCGGCCGAGTACGCGTTTCACCAGGCGCTCGCGCTCACGCGCATCCGGATCGTTCCGGGCGACAAGCGCGTCAGCATGCGCGGCGCCGCCGCGCTCGCGCTCTACGAGATGGCGCAGGCGGAGAGGAGACAGCCATGAACGCGATCACCTTCCACGGCGTGGGCGACGTGCGGGCGCAGGACGTCCCCGAGCCCCGGCTCGTCGATCCCACCGACGTCGTCCTGCGGATCACGACGAGCGCCGTCTGCGGCTCCGACCTCCACCAGTACCACGGGCGCGGCGGTGGGGCGCTCGTCCAGACCGGCGCCATCATGGGCCACGAGTTCATGGGCACGGTGGAGGAGGCGGGGCCGGGCGTCCAGGGCCTCGCGCGCGGCGACCGCGTGATCGTGCCGTTCTCGGTCTCGTGCGGCCGGTGCGAGTGGTGTCAGCGCCGGTTGCCCTCCCAGTGCGCGACGACGGGCCGCGCGGTCTTCGGCGGGCGTTTCGGCCACGTGTGGGGCGGCGGTCAGGCCGAGCGCATCCGGGTGCCGTTCGCCGACCACCTGTGTGACAAGGTCCCGGCCGACATGCCCGACGAGGATGCGCTCTTCCTCGGCGACATCCTTTCGACGGGCTACTGCTGTGCCGAGAACGGCGGGATCCGCCCGGGCGACACCGTCGCCGTCTTCGGGGCCGGGCCCGTGGGCTTGCTCGCCATGCAGTCGGCCCAGCTCTTCGGCCCGGCGCGCGTCTTCGCGGTGGACCGCGTGGACTACCGCCTGCGGCTCGCCGAGGAGTTCGGCGCCGAGCCGGTCAGCCTCGACCGCGGCGATCCCGCCGCGCAGCTCCGGGCGGCGACGGGCGGGCGCGGGCCCGACGTGGTCCTCGAGTGCGTCGGCCACGAGACGCCGTTCACCCAGGCGATCCAGGCCGTGCGCCCGGGAGGCACCGTGTCCTCCGTCGGCGTCTACGTCGAGCCGAGCATGGGGTTTCCCGCGCGCGAGGCCTTCTTCAAGGACCTCTCGCTGAAGATGGGGATCTGCAACGCGCGCAACTACATGGGCGCGCTCCTGCCGCTCGTGCGGCTCGGCAAGCTCGCGCCTGCGCGGATCGTCAGCCACACGCTGGCCCTCAAGGAGGCGCCGCGCGGCTACGCGATCTTCGACCGGAAGGAAGACCGCGCGATCAAGGTGATGCTGAAGCCGTAGCCGGGGCGCGCTACTTCGCGTTCTTCGCGAGCAGGCCGTCGAGGATGCGCGGCAGACGCGCGAGCGCCGACTCGCCGTGGATCCGTGCGACCATCTCGCCGCGCAGGTCCACGACGACGGTGTAGGGGGTGCCGCGGAAGCCGAAGCGGTTGCCGACCGACAGCCGCGGGTCGAGGGCGACCTTGTAGGGGACCCGGTGCTCGGCGACGAAGCGCTGGACGTCCGCCGGCGCGTCCTGGACGTGGATCGCGAGCACCTCGATGCCGCGCCCGCGGTAGCGTTCGGCGAGCTGCGCGAGGGCCTGCGATTCCCGCACGCACGGCCGGCACCACGACGCCTGGAACCGGAGCACCAGGACCGTCTTGCCGATCAGCTCGCGCGAGTCGAGCGAGGTCTTGCCGTCGAGGAGGCTGATCTTGAAGCCGGGCGCGGCCGGCGCGGCCTCGCTCGACGTGACGATGGCGGCCAGCAGCGACAGCAGCGCGAGAGCGCGGGCGAACACGGAGGGTATAATAGCCCGCGTGAACGACCTCGAGCAGGAACTTCGAAAGGTCATCACCGGGGACGTTCGCTTCGATCCCGCCTCACGCCTCCTCTACGCGACCGACGCGTCGATGTACCAGGTCGAGCCGATCGGCGTCGTCATCCCGCGCGACAACGACGACGTCCAGGCGGCGGTCGAGGTGGCGAAGGCGCGGCAGGTGGCGCTCCTGCCGCGCGGCGGCGGCACCTCGCTCACGGGCCAGACGGTGAACCGCGCGCTCGTGCTCGACTTCTCGCGGCACATGCACGGGATCCTCGAGGTCAACGCCGAGGAGCTGTGGGCGCGCGTCCAGCCGGGGCTCGTGCAGGACAACCTGAACCACCACGTCCGGCCCCGCGGTCTGCTCTTCGGCCCGGACACCTCGACGTCGAACCGGGCGACGCTCGGCGGGATGCTCGGCAACAATTCGGGCGGCTCGCACTCGATCGCCTATGGGCTCACGGTCGAGCACGTGCTGGAGCTGACGGCGCTCCTGGCCGACGGCACCCGCGTCGTGTTCGGCGAGGTGACGCCGGCGCAGTTCGAGGCCAAATGCCGGGCGCCCGGGCTCGAGGGGCAGATCTACCGCGAGGTCGCGCGGATCCGCGAGACGTACGCCGACGAGATCCTCGAGCGGTATCCGCGGCACTGGCGCCGCGTCGCGGGTTACAACTTGAACGAGTTGGTGTCGGCCGGCACCCGGCGCGTCTCCGGCCGGCCACCGGGGTCGCGCCCCGGCCTCCCCGCGCCCGCGACGGAGGCCCCGCTCAACATGGCGCGGCTCATCGTCGGCTCGGAGGGCACGCTCGTCACGCTCCTCGAGGCCAAGGTCCGCCTCGTGCGCCGCCCGCGCGCAACCGCGCTCGACGTCATCCATTACCGGGACCTGCAGGAAGCGCTCGAGTCCTCGCAGGCGATCCTCGAGACCGGCCCGTACGCGGTTGAGCTGACCGACAAGATGATCCTGGACCTGGCGCGGGAAAACATCGAGCAGTCCCAGCGTATGGGCTTCGTCCAGGGCGACCCCGAGGCGATCCTGATCGTCGAGTACGCGGGCGAGAGCGACGCGGAGGTGAAGGCGAAGGTCGAGGCGCTCGAGAGCCGGCGCCAGCGCGAGCGCTTCGGGTACGCCGCGCACGTCGCGACCGACGCGGCGGCGCAGCAGTCCATCTGGAAGCTCCGCAAGGCCGGGCTCGGGCTCCTCCTCGGCATGAAGGGCGACAAGAAGCCGATCGCCTTCGTCGAGGACACGTGCGTCGAGCCCCGACACCTCGCCGAGTTCGTGCCGCGGTTCCGGGAGATCTTCGCCAAGCATGAGACGGTCGGCGCCTACTACGGGCACTGCTCGGTGGGCTGCCTGCACATCCGCCCCGTCATCGACCTCAAGACGCCGCGCGGGCTCGAGCAGGTGCGCGCGATCGCCGAGGAGATCACCGACCTGGTCGTCGAGTTCGGCGGGACGATCTCCAGTGAGCACGGCGACGGCCGCGCGCGCAGCCCGTTCCTCGAGCGGATGTACGGCGCCACGCTCATGCGGGCGTTCCGGGAGCTCAAGCGCGCCTTCGATCCCGAGAATCGGATGAACCCGGGCAACATCGTCGCCTCACCCGGGATCACCGAGCACCTGCGCTACGGGGTCCCGTACGCGACGTGGGCGCCCCGGACGCTGCTCGATTTCTCGACGCAGGGCGGCTTCGCGGCGGCGGTCGAGATGTGTAACGGCGTCGGCGCGTGCCGCAAGACACTCGAGGGCACGATGTGCCCCTCGTACATGGCCACGCGGGACGAGGAGCACTCGACCCGGGGGCGCGCGAACGCGCTCCGTGCGGTGCTCTCCGGCAGGCTGCCGGCGAGCGAGTTCACGGGCAAGCGGCTCTACGAGGTCATGGACCTCTGCCTCGAGTGCAAGGGGTGCAAGGCCGAGTGTCCGGCGAACGTCGACATGGCTAAGCTCAAGTACGAGTTCCTCCACCACTACTACCGGGCGAACGGTCTGCCGCTCCGGAACCGACTCTTCGGCCGCATCGAGCGCTGGAGCCGCCTCGGCGCCCGGGCCCCCGGGCTCGTCAACCGAATTGCGAGCCTCGCGCCGAGCCGCTGGCTCCTCGAGAAGGTGGCGGGGATCGACCGGCGCCGGCCGCTGCCGGCGTTCGCGGGCCAGACGTTCACGGACTGGTTCGGGCGACGGACCCCGCCCGCGGCGGCGCCGCGCGGCGAGGTCGTCCTCTTCCACGACACGTTCGTGACCTACAACCAGCCGGCGATCGGGCGCGCGGCCGTGGAGCTCCTCGAGGCCGCGGGCTACCGCGTCGTCCTCGCGGACAAGAAGTGCTGCGGCCGCCCGCTGATCAGCAAGGGGATGCTCGCCGAGGCGCGCGAGCACGCGGCGTGGAACGTCGACCGCCTCGCGCCGTACGCCGAGCGCGGCGTCGCGATCGTGGGGCTCGAGCCCTCGTGCCTGCTCACGCTGCGGGATGAGTCGGTGGACCTCCTGCGCACCGAGGCGGCGCGCCTCGTGGCGCGGCAGAGCTTCCTGCTGGAGGAGTTTCTCCAGCGGGAGCGCGGGCGCGGCCTCGCCCTCGCCTTCGCGGCCCACGGGCGGGCGGCGCTGCTCCACGGCCACTGCCACCAGAAGGCGCTCGTGGGAACGGCGCCGACCGTCGCGGTGCTGACGTGGGCCGGGTTCGTCGTGACCGAGATCGACTCGGGTTGCTGCGGCATGGCGGGCTCGTTCGGGTTCGAGCGCGAGCACTACGACATCTCCGTCTCGCTCGGGAACCGCCGCCTGGCGCCCGCCGTGAAGGCGGCGCCCGCCGACACCGTCGTCGTCGCGCCCGGCATCTCCTGCCGCCAGCAGATCGACCACCTCACCGGCCGGCGCGCGCTGCACCCGGCCGAGGCGCTCAGGGATGCCCTATCGCGCTGACCGCGCTGGTCGTTGCCGGCGCCATCGCCCTCGCGTCCTTCGTGAAGGGCTCCATCGCGTTCGGCTTTCCCGTCGTGGCGACGCCGCTCCTGGCGCTCGTCCTGGACGTGAAGACGGCGGTCGCGATCTCCCTCGTGCCGAACATCGTGATGGACGGCGTCCAGGTCGCGCGGCGCGGCGGCGTGCTCGCCAGCGTGCGGCGACTCCTGGCGCTCCTGGTCTTCGGCTTGCTCGGCATGGTGCTCGGGACGCGCCTCCTGGTGGTGCTGCCGCCGCACGTGGCCCTCGCCGTGCTCGGCGTGTTCCTCCTGGCATTCGTCGGGTTGAGCGCGGCCGGCCTCGCGCCGCGTGTCCCGCCGCGCTGGGAACGGTGGCTCGCCGCCCCCGTCGGCTTCCTCGCCGGCGTCCTCGGCGGCGTCACCAACGTGCCCGGCACGCCGCTCGTCCTCTACTTCCACGCGCTCGGCATGGACAAGCACGAGTTCGTCCGCGCGGTGTCGCTGTCGTTCCTGGTCTACAAGCTGGTGCAGCTCGGCGCGACGGCGTGGTACGGCCTCCTCACGGGGCCGCTGCTCCTGGGGGGAGTCGCCCTCACGGTGATCGGGCTCGGCGCGTTCGCGCTCGGCCTCAAGGTGCAGGACTACCTGGCGGAGCGGACGTTCAACCGGCTGGTGCTCGCCTTCCTGGCCGTGCTCGGCCTCTGGCTACTCGCGCGCGCGTTACTGTGACGCCACGCGCTTCTCGCTCAGGCCACCCACGGAGTGACGCCGGCCTCGCGGACCCCGCGACGAATGAGCGACGCGCACCTGTCTCAGGCCACCCACGGAGTGACGCCGGCCTCGCGGACCCCGCTACAAATGAGCGACGCGCACCTGTCTCAGGCCACCTACGGGTGACCCCGGCCTCGCGGACCCCGCTACAGTGTCGTGCCGGAGAGCTGCGCGAAGATCCGGCGAATCAGCTCGTCGTGGTCCTCGAGGTTGTGGCGGAAGATCCTGAGCTCCTTCAGCTCCACGAGGTCGGAGGTCTGGATGGGCTCACCCGGCCGGAGGCCCGCCAGCCGGAGCGCCTGGAAGCAGGAGCGGCCCGGCTCGGGCCGGTCGGTCACGAGGACGAAATAGAGGGCGGGCCAGTGCCGGCGCGCCATGAAGAACACCGAGCGCTCGCCGCGCTGGTTCTCGACCGACACGAACTGCACGATGGAGGGACGGTACTTCACGCCGATCAGGAATTCGCCCTCCTCGCCATCCGGGCCCGGGACCACTCGGAAGTCGGGCGAGAAATCCTCGCGGCCGAAGCGCAACGGGGCCGTGTCGCCGCGGTAGGCATGGACCTGGTACCTCGCGCGGCGGAACACGGATTCGACGAGCGCTTCTGCGATCCGGCTCTTGGTCTCTAAAAGGTCCACGCGTCCTCCCCGGGGGCCATCATCTCATCACTCACCCGGCCCCGTGAAATCGCCCCGGGTCGACGGACCGAGGCCCGTGATCGGGGCGCTCTTCCGAAAATCTGACAGACTTTGTCAGTCGGTGGTCTAGTAACGGCCGGGGAGGCTCGTATTTCCGGTAATCCATGGGGTCCTAAGTGCCTGACACATCAGTGCATTCAGGGCGCCGCCACCCTGGCATGGAAGATGCCATAAACCTGGGTAGACATCACAAAGCAAACACTCTCAACACGGAGGACACAGATGATTCGCTTGTGGACGAAAAGAAGGCTGGCGCTCGGAAGCCAGCGCGGCTTCACGCTGATCGAGCTGATGATCGTCGTGGCGATCATCGGCATCCTGGCGGCCATCGCCATCCCGCTCTACGCCAACGTGCAGGCGCGGGCGCGGATCGCCAAGGCCCAGGCGGACGCCCGGGCCATCGCGTCCGCGGTGTCGATCTATTCCGCCCACATGGGCAACACGCCGACCGCGCTCGCGGAGCTCACCGTGGTCGTGACGAACGGCGCGAGCCAGACGGCCGGGCCGTTCCTGGCGAGCACGCCGAGCGTGCCGTCGGGCTGGACGCCGACGGGTACGTACGCGTACACGGCGAGCACAGGCGCGGGAACCTTCAATATCTCCGCGATCGGCGACGGCGCGACAGTCTCGCTGCCGTAGCGACCGAGCAGGTGTCGTTCTCTGACGGGGGAGGGCCGACCCTCCCCCGTCACGTTCCGAGCCTCTCCACCAGCGCCCGCGCCCAGGCCATCTTCTCCGGCGACATCAGGAGCTTTTCCGCGAACGGCTGACCGAACGGGCGCGTCGCGTCGATGCCGAGCTTCGCTGTGACGCCCTGGTCATCGGCGCTCGGGTCGAGCATTGCCCCCAGGCTTCCGGGGATCACCACGAGGTCGCGGTCGGCCTGCATCCTGGTCGCGACCGCCCACATCACCTCGGATTCATCGAACACGTCGATGTCGTCGTCGACGACGATGACCAGCTTCACGTAGTGGTCGACGCCCAGCACGATCGGGATGACGTGCTTGGCCTCGCCCGGGCGGCTCTGCGTGATCGAGACGTACGCCGTGAACGACGAGGTGCCGGACAGCGGCACGTGGACCCCGCGGACGTTGGGGACGACGCGCGCGAGGGCGTTCGTGATCTCGGCCTCGCGGACGAGCCCCAGGGTCGTGATGTGGTCGCCGGCGCGTCCGGAGCCGATCGACTGGAACCACGGGCGCTCCCTCATCGCGACCGCCTTGGCGACGAAGACGTGCTGCGTCGAGCGGCGGGAGACGTAGCCGGTGAACTCGCCGAACGGCCCCTCGGGCTCGCGGACGCCCGGCAGGATTTCGCCCTCGATGACGATCTCCGCAGCGGCCGGAACGTGGAGGTCGGCCGTGAGACACGGCGCGATCTCGAGCGGCTCGCCGAGGAGACCCCCGACGACCTCGAACTTGCCGACGTCCGCGGGCGGGTAGGCGAGCGAGCCCATCGAGACGAGCGGGTGCAGACCGAGGACGACGGCGCAGGGGAGCGGCCGGCCCGCGGCCTCCGCGCGCCGCTGGTACTCGAACATCCGCCGGCGCGAGTGGAGGCTCACGCCCATGCGGGCGCGGCCCTTCACCTGGAAGCGGTGGTAGCCCTCGGTCTCGACGCCCGTGTCGGGGTCGCGCGCCACGAGCATGCCGGCCGTGAGATAGCGGCCCGCGTCGCCGGGGAAGTAGACGGGGACCGGGAGCGCCTCGAGGTTCACGGCGTCGCCAGTGTCGACGCGCGCGCGGAAGGGCGGGTCGGCGACGACCACGGGCTTCACGTGGTCCTTGAGGCGCCGCGCGTACTCGGCGGCCAGCGCCCGCTCCTGCACGCCCATGGCGAAGGCGAGCGCCCGGCGGCTCGCGACGACGTTGGCGACGATCGGGATCGCGTGGCCCGTCACCCGCTCGAAGAGGAGGATCGGGTAGCGCCGGCGGCGCTCGTACTCGAGGACGACCGCCATCACGTCGTGGACGAGCGCGACGGGCTCGGCGATCCGGACGACCTCGCCCGGGTGTTCGCGTTCGTACGCGGCGACGAAGCTCCGGAGATCCTGGCTCATGCGCGGTCGTCCCGACTCACGGCCCTAGGCTAGCATCAGGCCCCCGAGTCGTGCTATGAGTCTCGCGCCGCCATGATCCGGCTCGACCCAGATGCCACCGCCGTCGTCGCGATCGACATGCACCGGGGCCACCTCGACCCGTCTGTCGCGACGCTGCCGCTGCCCGCGGCGCGCTGCGCGCCCGTCATCAAGCGCGCGGCCTCGCTCTTCGCCGAAGTCCGCGCCCGCGGCGTGCCCGTGGTCCACGTGGTCACCGAGTACCGCGCTCCGTCCGAGATCGCCACGAACCCCTTCTGGACGTGGGTCGACGCCCAGCCGAAGAAGGCGCGGAGGGGGATCCTCGGCCACAACCTCGCCGGCAGCCCGGGGACCGAGATCATCCCCGAGCTGCTCGACCCGCGCGACCTCGTCGTCCGCGGCAAGAAGCGCTACAGCGCCTTCCACGCGACCGACCTCGAGTTCGTCCTGCGCCGGACCCTCCTCGCCGACACGCTGATCCTCGCCGGCATCAACACCTCCACGTGCGTCCTCTGCGCCGCCTTCGAGGCGACGAACCGCGACTTTCGCGTGATCGTCGCCGCCGACGCCGTGGATTCCATGGACGGCGAGGAGATGCACCAGTTCTCGCTCCGACTCGTGGCGCAAGCGCTCGGCTGGCCACTCGGCAACGAAGAGATCATCCGGGCACTGTCCCGCTAGGAGGGTCCATGCGACGGTCTGCCGTCCTCGCCCTGCTCGCGCTCTCGGCGCTGGTGCTCGCCGTCGTCGGCCCCGGCGCGGCCCAGAAGGGCCCGATCAAGGTCGGGTTCGTGGTGTCCGAGACCGGGTTCCTCGCCGCCAACGGGAGGGACATGATCAACGGCCTTCAGCTCTTCCTCGACGAGCAGGGCGGCAAGCTCGCGGGGCGGGACGTGAAGGTCACCATCGAGGACGACGAGGGCAAGCCCGCCACGGGCCTCACCAAGGTGCGGAGCCTCGTCGAGGGGCAGGGGATCCACGTGCTGCTCGGCCCGGTGAGCGCGGCGATCGGTTACGCGATCGCGCCCTACGTGGACCAGAAGAAGGTCCCGACCATCCATCCGATCGTGGCCGCCGACGACCTCACGCAGCGCAAGCGCAGCCCGTGGATCGTGCGCCCGAGCTGGGCGAGCTCGCAGCCGTCGCACCCATTCGGCAAGTGGGTCTACGACAACCTCGGCTACAAGAGGATCGCGATGATCGGCTACGACTTCGCCTTCGGCTGGGAGGTCGCGGCCGGCTTCCAGCGGACCTACGAGGAGGCCGGCGGCCAGATCGTCCAGAAGCTGTGGTCGCCGCTCAACACCGCCGACTACGCCCCCTACATCACCGGGCTCCGTCGCGACGTGGACGCGATCTACTGCATCTTCTCCGGCGCCGACGCGCTCCGCTTCGCGAAGCAGTTCGCCGACTCCGCGTTGAAGGGGAAGGTGCCGCTGGTCTGCGGCGGGACGTTCACCGACGAACATGTCTTACGCTCGATGGGCGACGAGGTCCTCGGCGTCGTGACCGCGCTCCACTACTCGGCGGCACTCGCCAACCCGTCGAACCAGAGATTCGTGAAGGCCTACGAGGCCAAGTACAGGACCGTGCCGTCCTACTACTCGGAGGGACCGTACGTCGCGGGCATCATGCTGAAGGCGGCGCTCGAGGCGACCGGTGGCGACGTCGAGAACGGTGAGAAGCTCATCGCCTCGCTCCGGCGCGTGGATCTCTCCGACGCGCCGCGGGGGCCGGTGCGGTTCGACGAGTACGGCAACCCGATCGAGAACATTTACATCCGTAAGGTCGAGCGCGTCGGCGGCCGTCTGCAAAACACGGTCATCCACACCATCCCCGCCGTCAGCCAGTTCTGGATCTACAACCCGAAGGACTTCCTCGCGAACCCGGTGTACTCGCGCGACTTCCCGCCATGCAAGCACTGCTAGGGTCCTGATGGCGACGATCGGGATCGTCGGGCTCGGCCTGCTCGGCTCGGCGGTCGCGGCGCGCCTGCGTGGTGGCGGCCACGACGTGGTGGGTCATGACGTCGTCGCGGAGAAGGTTCGGGCCCTGGAGGCGCTCGGCGGCCAAGCCGCGCCGTCGGCGGAGGCCGTCGCGCGGGCGGCCGAGGCGGTGTGCGTCGTCCTGCCGTCGCTGGCGGCCGTCGAGGACGTCGTCCTCGGCCCGCGCGGGCTCGCCGTCGCGGGCCGCGCCGGGCAGACGATCATCCAGATGAGCACCATCTCGCCCACGCTCACCGAGCGCCTCGCGCGCGAGGTGGGCGCGAAGGGCCTCGCGTTCCTCGACTGCCCGATCAGCGGGACGAGCGGTATGGTGGCGCGGGGTGACGGCATCATCTTCGTCGGCGGCGAGCAGCGGGTGTTCGACCGCTGGCGGCCCGTGCTCGAGTCGGTCCTGCCGCGCGCGATCTACGTCGGGCGGCCCGGCCAGGCGATGACGCTGAAGCTCGTCGCGAACCTGCTGGTCGCCCTCAACAGCGCGGCCGCGGCCGAGGCGCTGCTGATGGCGCGGCGGGCCGGGCTCGACCTCGAGCTCGTGCTCGACGTGCTCACCCGGAGCGCCGCGACCTCCCGCATGCTCGAGGTGCGCGGGCCGCTGATGGCGAGGCAGGAGTTCCCGCCCCAGATGAAGCTCGACCTGTTCATGAAGGACCTGCACTTGATCCAGGGAGCCGCGCGGGACGTCGGCGCGCCGCTGCCGCTGACGGACGTCGCGGAGCGCCTCTATGCGGCGGCGCTGAACGCGGGCCACGCCGGCGAAGATCTCGCCGTCGTGATCACCGCACTCGCGCGGCTCAGCGGATGAGCCCGGCGCGCCTCGGCAGGACGAGCGTGATCTCCGGGAACAGGATGAGGAGCAGCAGGCCGGCGAAGAGGGCGACGAGATAGGGCCAATAGACCTTCAGGTGCCGGCCGACGGAGACGTCGGCGAAGCGTAGCGCCATCAGGAGCCCGACGCCCATCGGCGGCAGAAAGAGGCCGATGCCGACGGCGGCCGTCAGCACGATGTCGAAGTGGATCGGGTGGATGCCGATTCGCTTCGCGACCGGGAAGACGACGGGAATCAACACGACGGCCGCGGGCAGGCCCTCCAGCACCATGCCGAACATCATGACGAGCAGCGAGATGGCGAGCAGGAAGAGCCAGGGTGTCGTCTCGAGGGGCTGGAGCAACTCGCCGAGCATCAGGGGCACGCCGAGCATCCCGAGGAGGAACTGGTACACGCTCGCGACCGCGAGGAGGAACATGACCGCGGCGGTGAGGAGCGCGCTCTCGTAGACGAGCGCCAGCATCTCACGGAGCCTGACATTGCGATAGTAGAGGAACGCGGCGGCGATCGCGTAGAAGGCCACGAGCGCGCCCGCCTCGGTCGCCGTGAAGACGCCGAAGTAGAATCCCGCGACGATCACGATGGGCACCACCATGGGCACGAGCGACTCGCGGAGCGCGAGCCCGAACTGGCGCCAGGTCGGGCGTGCGTCCTTGGGCCAGCCGAGCCGGTGCGCTTCGATCAAGATCACGGCGAACAGGCAGAGGGCGGTGACGGCGGCTGGGATGAAGCCGGCCAGGAAGATCCCGACGACCGAGGTGTCGGTGATTTGTCCGAGCACGATCATGAAGATCGCCGGGGGTACCAGGATCCCCATCGCGGTCGCGGACGCGACGAGGGACGCGGCGTGCTCGCGCGTGTAGCCGGCGCGCAGCATCGGCGGGGTGAGCATGGCCCCGATGGCCGACACGTCGGCGATGGTCGAGCCCGAGATGCCGGAGAAGAAGTACTCGGCGAGGACGACCGACATCCCGAGCCCGCCGCGCAGCCAGCCCACCAGCACCCGAGCCAGGTTCATCAGCGCGTAGGACATCCCGCAACGCTCCATCAGGTTCCCCGCGAAGACGAAGGTCGGGATGGCGAGCAGGACCCAGCTCTGCGAGCCCGCCACGAGGCTCGACGGCAGCTTCTGCAGCGAGAAGTTGCCGAGCGCCAGGCCCAGAGCACCCGAGAGGCCGAGCGCGAAGACGATCGGCATCGAGAGCGCCACGAGCCCCGCGAAGAGGATCACGACCGCGGCGAAGAACACGGCTCAGACGCCCTCGCTCACTCCCGGCGGCCGACCGCGCCAGGCGTCACGAAGCGCGGCGAGGCTGTACACGATCATGAGGGCGCCGCCGACGACCGCCGAGAGATAGAGCCAGCGGAGATTCAGGTTCAGCGCGGGCGAGAAGGACTGGCCGTTGAGCTCCGCCACCTGCCAGCCGAACACCGCCACGACAGCGCCGAAGCCCGCGATCGCGAGGTAGTGGACGGCGAAGATCCAGCGGCGGAGGGCTCGCGGGAATCGCTCCATCGCCAGGTGGACGGCGAAGTGGGTGCCGCGCTGAATCCCGATGGCGGCGCCGATGAACGTCAGCCAGGCCAGCGCGTACTCGCCGACCTCCTCCACCCAGAAGAAGTCGATGCGCGGCAACCCGAGGGTCGCGGTGAGCCAGGTCATCACGTAGCGCAAGAAGACGCCGGCGAGCATGTCCGTCATCGCGACGAGCATGAGGACGGTGACGACGATCTGGGGAACCCTGACGACCCAATGGAGGCGAGTCAACGCGCGGGATCGTACGGGCGTGCGCAGCACGTTGTCAAGACGCGCCGGCCGCTTGACATCGTCGCGCAAATGGCGCGGGATAGACGGCGCCGCCGCCGAGATGGCGGGAGGGGGACTTATGGGCCGATTCGCGCAGGGTGCTGTGGTCGCCGCATTCGTCCTGGGTTTGCTCGCGGCCGGCAGCGGTGCGCCGGTCTTCGCCCAGGCGAAGAAGCTGGATTTCGCCTACATCCTCGCGCCGCCCGAATCCGGCGCGGTCGCGTTCAAGTGGATGGCCGAGGAAGTCACGAAGCGCTCGAGCGGCACGCTCAACATGGTGTTTCACGGCGGCACGCTCCTGAACAAGGAGATCGAGATCATGGACGCCGTGAAGGCGGGGAACGTCGCGATCGGCTGCCCGTCGGGGGCGGCCTCCACCGTGTTCCCGGAGCTGGGCGTGTTCCTCGTGCCGTATCTGGTCCGCGACTACGCCCATGCCTACAAGATGTTCAACGGCGAGATCGGCAAGAGCCTCGACGAGCAGTTCCAGAAGAAATACAAGGTCAAGATCCTGCTCTTCTTCGACTACGGCTTCCGCCACTTCTGGAACAGCCGGCGGCCGGTCGCGACGCCCAACGACCTCAAGGGCCTGAAGCTGCGCGTGCAGCAGGGCAAGGTCTTCGCCGACACGGTGAACGGCCTCGGGGCGAACGCGGTCCCCATGCCGTTTTCCGAGGTCATCCCCGCCGCGCAGCAGGGCGTGATCGACGGCGCGGACCTGCCGATCGTGAACATCAACGCGCTCAAGATCTATGAGGTGTCGAAGTACGTCTCGATGACGTTCCACAACTACGGTCCGTCGCTGGTCGTGATGAACCTCGACGCGTGGAGGAGCCTGACGCCCGAGCAGCAGAGGCTGCTCACGGAGGTGGCGCTCGAGGCGCAGAAGCGGATCCGTGAGGCCACGGAGAGCGTGGACAACCTCCAGAAGGCGAAGGAGATCCTCGAAGCGAAGGGCATGAAGGTCAACGCCGCCGACGTGCCGGCGTTCCGCAAGATCGCCGAGGAGCGGGTCTGGCCGCAGTACCAGAAGCAGTACGCGGAGCTCTGGGAGAGGATCGTCGGCACCAAATAGGAGATAGCGATATACCGAGTCGCAGAACGTTCCTGAAGCGCGCAGGCCTCGCGGGGACGGCGGCCCTCGCGGGCGCCGGCAGGCCGCTCACCCCGTCACTGGCGGCCCCGGCGTCCACGAGCATGAGGACGGAGATCATGCTCCGCGGCGTGACGCTCGCCACCGTGAAGCGCGGCAACGAGATGAGCCTCGGCGTCAAGACGGACCGGGGGATCCTCGACGTCAAGAAGGCCGAGCAGACGATGAAGCTCAAGGCGCCAACGACGATCGACGATGTCTTCGAGGGGAGGGGGAGCGGCGAGGCGCTCGCGAGGCTCGCGGCGCGGGCGCAGAACGGTAAGGGCAGCGACGCGCTCTACCTCGCCGAGGGGAGCTTCGAATACGGGCCGTGCGTGACTGACCCCGAGAAGATCATCTGCGTCGGCCTGAACTACCGGAAGCATGCGGCCGAGACCGGCAACCCCGTGCCGAAGGTGCCGATCCTCTTCAACAAGTACAACAGTTCACTCTCGGGCCATCGGAGTGTCGTCAAGGTTTCGCAGGAGCCAGCGGAGAAGTTCGACTACGAGGTCGAGCTGGTCGTGGTCATGGGCCGGACGGCGCGGAACGTGAGCGAGGCGGACGCGCTCTCGTACGTGTTCGGCTACTGCACCGGCAACGACCTGACGGCGCGCGATCTGCAATCGCGGACGAGTCAGTGGATGCTCGGCAAGAGTGCCGACAACTTCGGCCCGATCGGCCCGTATCTCGTGACGGCCGACCAGGTGCCAGACCCGAACGAGCTGAAGCTCGAATGCCGCGTGAATGGCGAGGTGCGCCAGTCCTCCAACACCGCGGACATGGTCTTCGACTGCAAGGCACTGGTCAGCTACATTTCGAGGCACTTCACGCTGCGGCCGGGCGACATCATCTTCACCGGAACGCCCGAGGGCGTCATCGCCGGCTACCCGAAGGACAAGCAGGTCTGGCTCAAGCCGGGCGACAAGGTCACGTCGATGATCGAGAAGCTCGGCACGCAGGAGATCACGCTGGGGTAGGGGGAAGGTCGGAGGGCGCAAGGAACTCCAGCAGCGCGCGGTTGAAGACGTCCGCCGCCTCCACGACCGAGCAG
>Ga0209156_10000408_pt1 | contig 35964 bp, 31 predicted proteins | sample GraSoiAngelo_124_FD_185881 | JGI IMG/M metagenome (GOLD analysis project Ga0209156, IMG submission 185881) | Grasslands soil microbial communities from the Angelo Coastal Reserve, California, USA - 14_0927_05_20cm (SPAdes) (version 2) | ecosystem: Environmental > Terrestrial > Soil > Grasslands... | reverse complement strand
GTTGCCCTTGCTTGCATCCTGGCCTGTCACCCCGCCTCCGGTCAAGTCGTTCTTCAGGCTCGTCCCGTCGACGAAGATGTTGACTGTATTCGCGCTTTGACCCCCTGCGGTGAACGTGCGCGACACGCTGTTGATCCGATCGTCCGAGATCGTTACGCCGGGAGCCAACGCAGCTAGGTCGAGGAAGTTCCGACTCGCCGTCGGCAGCCGTTCGATTTGCTGCTGCGTCACGTTGGTGGCAATCTCGGAAGTACGCATCTCCACGCCGGCCGCCGCAACGACCGACACCGCCTCGATCTGTACCGCTGAGGCGGCCAGCTTGAAGTCCAGCGGGAACACTTCGCCAATCAACACGCGGACCCGAATCTTCTGGGGTGCCATACCGATCTGACGTGCAGTCACGTCGTACTCGGCGGGGACGAGGCCGAGGAGCGCGTAAAACCCGTTGCTCTGGGTAGGGACCTCACGCGCTGCCGAGGTGGCGATGTTCACGGCGACCACACGGGCTCCCGCCACCGGTGTGCCGCTCGAGTCAGTCACGTAGCCCCGGATACTTCCGGTGCTGGTCTGCGCCCAGGCCCCCGGCGCGGCCATCACGACGAAGGCCACACCGAGCAACAGCCCCTGGCCGAGTTGCGCGAACGATCTGCGACTCATGAACGCTTCTCCTGTGCACGTGTTTGCCTCCCTTATCACGCGCCCACAAGGGTTTGTCAAGTCCGGTGACGGTCAAGTACATTGGGGGCGCCGCTCGTCAATTTTCTCCTTCTACAACGGGATCCCGATGCGTCCGCGTAGTCGTCACGTTCCAGCGTTGGCCTTCGCCCTGACACTCTTCGCCCAGCCCGTCTTCGGGCAGCGCGCCGTCGAGCCCAAGATCGATTCCCTCCTCGCCCGCATGACGCTCGAGGAGAAACTCGGCCAGCTGAACCAGCTCTCCATCGACGGTCAGCCGAGCGCCGAGCAGCTCGACCTGGTTCGCAAGGGCTTGGTCGGCAGCCTCTTCAACCTCACCGGGGCGGCGGTGACACGCGCCGCGCAGCTCGTCGCGGTAACGGACTCGCGGCTCCACATCCCGCTGATCTTCGGCCAGGACGTGATCCACGGCTACCGCACCATCTTCCCGATCCCGCTCGGCGAAGCCGCCTCGTGGGACCCGGAAGCCGTCGAGGCCGCCGCCCACGTGGCCGCCCGGGAGGCCGCCGCGGCCGGCGTGCACTGGACGTTCGCGCCCATGGTCGACATCGCGCGCGATCCGCGCTGGGGCCGCATCGCCGAGGGCTCAGGCGAGGACCCGTACCTGGGATCGGCGATGGCGGCGGCGCGCGTCCGCGGCTTTCAGGGCACCGACCCGCGCGCACCCGATGCGATGCTCGCGACGGTCAAGCACTTCGCCGCCTACGGCGGCGCCGAGGGCGGCCGGGACTACAACACCGTCGATCTGTCCGAGCGGACGCTACGCGAAGTGTACCTGCCGCCCTACCACGCCGCGATCGACGCGGGCGCCGGGAGCGTCATGACGTCGTTCAACGAGATCGGGGGCATCCCGAGCACCGCCAGTACGTGGCTCATGACGACGCTGCTGCGCCGCGAATGGGGCTTCAAGGGGTTCGTGGTGAGCGACTGGACGGCGATCAACGAGCTGCTGAACCACGGAGTTGCTGCCTCACGCGCGGACGCGGGGAAGCTGGCGCTCGAAGCCGGCGTGGATATGGACATGGTGAGCCGCATCTACGTGGACGACGTCCCTACTCTGGTCCGCGCCGGCCGCATTCCCGTATCTGTGGTCAACGAGGCGGTGCGCCGGGTGCTCCGGGGAAAGGTAGCCCTCGGCTTGTTCGACGATCCCTACCACGGCGCCAGCCCCGAACGCGAGCGAGCGGCGTTGCTCGCGCCCGAGCACCGCCAGCTGGCTCGTCGTGTCGCCGAAGAATCGATCGTACTGCTCAAGAACGACAGCCAGCTGTTGCCGCTCGGTGCGCGGGTGCACTCCATCGCCGTGATCGGCCCGCTCGCCGATGACAAGACCGCGGCGCTCGGTTCCTGGCCCGGCCGCGGCGAGCCGCAGGACGCCGTGACCGCGCTCGAGGGAATCAAAGCCCGGGCCGGCAGCGTGAGTGTCGTGTACGCGAAGGGCTGTGGCATCACCGACACGACGACCGCAGGGTTCGCCGAGGCCGTGGCCGCCGCGAAACAGGCGGACGTCGCCGTGCTGGTGCTGGGCGAAGCAGGGGACATGAGCGGCGAGGCTGCGAGTCGCGCCACTCTCGACTTGCCCGGCGTGCAGCCGCAGCTACTCGAGGCGATTCACGCCACCGGCACGCCTATCGTGCTTGTGGTGATGAGCGGCCGGCCGCTCACCTTATCGTGGGCGGCGGAGCACGTCCCAGCGATGGTCGAGTCGTGGTTCCTCGGCGTCGAGACGGGCCCTGCGCTCGCCGCCGTCCTGTTCGGCGACGTAAGCCCGAGCGGCAAGCTGCCCGTGACCTTCCCGCGCGCCGTCGGGCAGATCCCCCTCTATTACAACCACAAGAACACCGGCCGTCCCACCGGGCCGGACAAGTACACGTCCAAGTACACCGACCTGCCGGTGACGCCGCTCTTCCCCTTCGGACACGGTCTGAGCTACACGACGTTCAGCTACCGTGACCTCCGGCTCAGCGCGCCCCGCATCACGCCGGCCGGGACGCTGCGCGCGTCGGTCACCGTGACCAACACCGGCAGTCGCGAGGGTGCTGAGGTCGTGCAGCTGTACGTGCACGACGAAGTGGCGAGCGTGACCCGGCCGGTGCGCGCGCTGGCGGGGTTCCGTCGCGTCTCCCTCAAACCGGGCGAAGCGCGCACCGTCGAGTTCCAGCTCACGGCCAAGGAGCTGGGCCTCTACAACAAGGACATGAAGTTCGTAGTGGAGCCCGGAAAGTTCCGGGTATTCGTGGGCGGGAGCTCGGTGGGCGGATTGGAAGCGGAATTCGAGGTCGGGGGCGCCGGCGGCGTTCGTTGACGCCCGGCTCCCACCTTGCTAGTGTCCGGTGCTTCCTGACCGTCACCTGAGGATTGTCGCCCCCGTGCCGCGCTATCGATGGTGGTCGACCCCCGCCGTGCTGTTCCTGCTGGGTTGCGGCGGTCCGTTCCCCCAATCGACGCTCCACCCGCACTCCGACTTCGCGCGCGCCACCGACGTGCTGTTCACCGACATCTTCTGGTGGGCGGCCGCCGTGTTCGTCGTGGTCGAGGCCCTGCTGCTCGTGGCCCTGATCCGATTCCGCCACCGCGAAGGCCGGCCCGCACCCAAGCCGACGCACGGCCACACCCTGATGGAAATAGCGTGGACCCTCGCGCCCGCGGCGATCCTCGTCTTCGTGGCCGTGCCGACGGTCCGCACGATCTTCGCGACCGCCGGGGAAGCGCCCGCCGACGCCCTCAAAGTGGACGTGATCGGACACCAGTGGTGGTGGGAATTCCGCTACCAGGAGCTCGGGCTCGTCACCGCGAACGAGCTGCACGTCCCGCTCGGCAGGGCCGTGCAGCTCTCCATCACATCGGCCGACGTGATCCACTCGTTCTGGATACCACCCCTCGGCGGCAAGCGGGACGCCATCCCCGGTCACGTCACGCGGATCGCCTTTCGTCCCGATCAGGTGGGTGAGTACGCGGGTCAATGCGCCGAGTTCTGCGGCGCGTCTCACGCCAACATGCGACTCCGCGTTGTGGTCGAGTCGGACTCCGGATTCGGGCGCTGGGCGACGGTGCAGCTCCAGGGGCCGGCCGCCCCGGCGCCGGGGACGGCCGCCGACCGCGGCAAGGCCGTCTTCGCGCGCAGCGCCTGCATCGGTTGCCATACGATCCGGGGTGTGTCGCCGGGCGTCATCGGGCCCAACCTCACGCACGTCGGCAGCCGCACGACCATCGCGAGCGGACTGTTCCCCAACGACTCCGCGCACCTGGCTCGCTGGATCGGCGACGCGCCCTCTCTGAAACCCGGGTCGCTCATGACGCGCATGCAGCCGCCGCTCACCGATGCCGACATCGCGGCGCTGGTCGCCTATCTCCAGAGCTTGCAATGAAGAGCTGGCTCACGACCACCGACCACAAGCGCATTGGGCTGCTGTACTTCTTCACGGCCTTCGCGTTCTTCTTGATCGGCGGGATCGAGGCGCTGGTCATCCGCGCGCAGCTGGCCCAGCCGAACGGCCACCTCGTCACGGCGGAGACGTACAACCAGCTGTTCACGATGCACGGCACCACGATGGTGTTTCTCGCCCTGATGCCGCTCTCGGCGAGTTTTTTCAATTACATCGTTCCGCTCCAGATCGGGGCGCGCGACGTGGCGTTCCCGCGGCTCAACGCCTTCAGCTACTGGGTGTTCCTGCTGGGGGGATTGTTCCTGAACGCGAGCTGGTTGGTGGGGCCGCTGTTTCATGCGGGTACCCTGAACGTCGCGCCCGACGGCGGCTGGTTCGGCTACGCCAATCTGACCGAACGGCAGTTTTCTCCCGGACCGAACATCGACTTCTGGCTCTTGGGTCTGCAGATCCTGGGCATCTCGTCGCTCGCGGCGGGGTTCAACTTCATCGTCACGATTCTGAACCTGCGGGCGCCCGGGATGAGAATGATGCGCGTGCCCGCGTTCACGTGGATGACGCTGGTCACGCAGTTCCTCGTCATCACCGCATTCCCGGTGATCACGGTCGGCCTCGCGTTCCTGATGTTCGATCGCTTCTTCGGCGCGCACTTCTACGTGCACGAGGCGGGCGCCACGCCCATCCTGTGGCAGCACCTGTTCTGGCTGTTCGGCCACCCCGAGGTGTACATCCTCATCCTGCCGGCCATGGGCATCGTGTCCGACGTGCTCCCGACCTTCGCCCGCAAGCCGCTGTTCGGCTACACGGTCGTCGTGTATTCGGGGGTCCTGATCGGGTTCATGGGGTGGGGCGTGTGGAGCCACCACATGTTCTCGGTGGGCCTGGGACCCATCGCCGACTCCGTGTTCAGTGCCACTACCATGTTGATCGCGGTGCCGACCGGCGTGAAGATCTTCAACTGGATCGCCACGCTGTGGGGCGGCGACATCCGCGGCACCACCGCGTTGCACTTCGCCGTCGGCTTCATCGCGATGTTCATCATCGGCGGACTCTCGGGCGTGACCCACGCCTCGCCACCCACCGACTTGCAGCAGACCGACACCTATTACGTGGTGGCGCACATCCACTACGTGCTGTTCGGCGGCACCATCATGGGCCTGTTCGCCGGGATCTATTACTGGTGGCCCAAGATGACGGGACGGCTCCTGTCCGAGACCCTCGGGAAATGGCACTTCTGGCTGCAGTTCGTGGGGATGAACCTGGCGTTCTTCCCGATGCACTTCATTGGTCTCTTGGGCATGCCGCGTCGCGTCTACACCTACTCGCCCGAGCTGGGCGTCTCGGATCTGAACCTCTTGTCCACGATCGGAGCGTTCCTGATCGCGCTGTCGATCTTCGTGTTCCTGGTGAACCTGCTGCGCACGCGGACGCACGGCCAGCGGGCGGGGAACGACCCGTGGGGCGGCGCCACCCTCGAGTGGAGCATCGCGTCGCCGCCGCCGGTCTACAACTTCTCCGTGATCCCGACGGTCGCGAACCGGCTGCCGCGCTGGAAGACGGAGCACCACGAGCCGATGCGCGATCCCCCGGCTACGCCGCCGGCGCCGATCCACGTGCCCGGGGGATCCTGGTGGCCCATGCTCGCGGCCTTCGGCCTGCCCATTCTCGCGCTCGCACCGCTCACTCACACGCTGTGGCTCGCGCTCGTGGGCGCCGCCGTGCTGCTCGCGGGCATCTATCTCTGGGCGTTCGAGCCCTTTGAGGTCTGAGCGATGACGCACGCTGCCTCCGCCGCCGCGCATCACACCAGCCTCGGGCTCGACAGCCGCAAGATGGCGTTCTGGGCGTTCATCGGCTCCGAGTGCCTGCTGTTCACCTCGCTCATCTCGACCTATCTGGTCTACAAGGGGAAGAGCGTCGTCGGGCCATACCCGCACGAGATCCTGAACATCCCCTTCACCTCGGTCAGCACGTTCGACCTGCTGATGTCGAGCGTCATGATGGTGCTCGCGCTCGCGGCGGTGCAGCGCGGCGACATGAGGTGGGGGAAGATCTGGCTGTTCTCGACCGCCCTGCTCGGCTTGGTGTTCCTGGGCGGGCAGGTGATCGAGTTCACGGAATTCGTGCACAAGGGCCTGACGCTCCAGACGAACCTGTTCGGCTGCACGTTCTTCGTGCTGACGGGGACGCACGGCGCTCACGTGAGCGTCGGGGTGCTGTGGCTGCTCACGCTGTGGGTGCGGGCGTTGCAGGGGAAACTGACGCAGGCCAACGCCATGACGGTAGAGATCACCGGCCTGTACTGGCACTTCGTGGACGTCGTCTGGATCGTCATCTTTACCGTGGTCTATCTCATCCAATGAACGAGCACTCGCAGAACGAACACTCGCATCCCACGGCCGACGTGTATCTGCGGGTCGCCGCGGTGCTCGTGATCCTCACGGTGCTCGAGGTGGGCGTCTTTTACGTTCCGGTGTTCCACCCGGTGCTCGTGCCGGTGCTGCTGGTGCTCTCGGGGGCCAAGTTCACGCTGGTCGTGATGTTCTATATGCACCTGAAGGCGGACAGCCGGGTGTTCACGTTCCTGTTCGGCGCGCCGCTGCTCCTGGCTGCCGTCGTGATGGTCGCCTTGTTGTTCCTGCTGCTCGGAGCCCTCACACTGCGCGGCGCTGCGGGAGCCGGATGACCGCGCCCCCCGACCTGTGGCGTCAGTGGGACGTGCACCCGAGCGTGATCATAGGGCTCGCCCTGCTGGGCGGGCTCTACGTCTATCTGGGGGGCCTCACCGCGCCGCGGCGGCGCGTCGCGTCGTTCGCGGGGGCGCTGCTGGTGCTGGGCCTGGCGCTCAACGGTCCGCTCCACAACCTCTCCGATGGCTACCTGTTCAGCGCCCACATGGTGCAGCATCTGCTGCTGACGCTGGTGTTTCCGCCGCTGCTCTTGTACGGCACGCCGGCGTGGGTGGTCCGGCCGCTCCTCCGGCCACACTGGGTGCACCGCTTCGCGCGCCGGGCCACGCGCCCGCTCGCCGCCGGTGTGCTGTTCTCGGTGCCCATCACGCTGTGGCACTTCCCGCAATTCTACGAAGCGGCGCTCGAGCATCATCCGCTGCACATCGTGCAGCACCTCGTGTTCCTCGCGACCGCGGTGCTGATGTGGTGGCCCGTGCTCTCACCCACGCCCGAGCTGCCGCGCGCCGGCTATCTCACCCAACTGCTGTATCTCTTCGTGCTGGGGTTGCCGATGTCCGTCGCGGGGGCGCTGATCACGTTGTCCGGCGAGGTGCTGTACCCCTTCTACGCCGCGGCGCCGCGCGTGTGGGGCTTGGCACCGCTCGCGGACCAGCAGCTCGGGGGGCTCGTGATGTGGGTGGGTGGGACGATCTATCTGTGGGTCGCGGCGACGGTCGTGTGGTTCCGGTGGAGCGCGCGGGAAGAATCCGGTGACGTGGAGCGGGCGGTGCCGCGGGAGGCCTACGGAATTGCGGATTTCGGATTGCGGATTGCGGATTCGAATGCTCGAGTGTGGAGGAGGCGAGCTACCCCGCCCGACACATGACCATCAATTCCGCAATCCGCACTCCGCAATCCGCAATTGTCTATTCCCCTTCCTCAGTCTCTCCGAGCGGATGCAGTTTCAAGGTTTCCGCGATCTTGGGGTGCTCGCGCCACAGGTAATAGCCCATGCCGTACGCCGCGATGGCGTTGCCGATCGCCACGTTCCACCAGGCGAGCGAGCCGAGCAGCGGCTGCGCCAGGATCGCCACAGTGACGTAGAAGCCGAACTCGAAGATCGCGAAGAACACGACCACGAGATACAGCGTGGGCGGTGCCACCTCCACCTCGGCCGCGAGCAGGGCGGAGATCGTGCCCACGATGATGAACGCGCTCACGTGGATCATGGTGTAGCCGATGATGCGCGAGTACTCGATCACGACCTTGGCGGGGTCGTGCACCCCCCAGAACACCGCCGAGCCGAGCATGGCCGGCGTGAAGAAGGGCCGGCCCGCGATGACGTCGATGACCAGGAACCAGAGGGCCACGGCGCCCGCGCCGATCAGGCCGGCGATGAACCCTTCGCGCAGGATCCGCGTCAGCTGCATCGATCCTCTCCCCTGGAAGGCGCCCCAGTGTGAATATGGGGGTACAGGCTACTCACCCGCGAGGCCCCATGACCCTGTCTCGACGGCTCGTCTACCCGCTGTGCCTCGTCGCCGGCTCGCTGCTCGCCGTCGGGGCGGGCGCGCTCCATCCCGATATCGTCGCCTTGGACGGCGCGGGTCAGCTCGCCGTGATTGCCCGGTCTCCGGCGTGGCCCGCCATCCATTGGGCCTTCCTCTTCAGTTTCCCTCTGGCCCTCACCGGGCTCGTCGGCGTGATACGAATGCACGCAGGCACTGCCGGGGAGAGCGCGGTGCGGGCCGCCATCCTGGTAGCCACGCTCGCGTACGCCTTATGGGCGATCATCGTCGCCTTCATGGGTGGGGCGGGGTGGGCCCTGGCGCGGAGCTTCGCCACCGCGGACGCGGGGATGACGGCGAGACGGGCTGTGTTCCTGTTCGACATGCTCCGGCCGTTCGCGCTCGCCGCCCAGCGAGTCGCGGGGTTTGCGCTCGGCCTCGCCACCACCCTCTTCGGCTGGGGCATACTGGAGGGCAAAATGCTGCCGCGCTGGCTCGGCGCCGCCGCGCTGGCGGCGGGCGGAGTGGGGATCGTGCTGGCGTTGGTATTCCGGGAAGACACGAAAGCGGATCAGGCCGCCTTCGTGCTTCCGGTGGTGTGGCAGCTCGTGACCGCGGTGGTGATGCTGCGGCGGGCATGACTGTCGCGGGGGCGCAACAGTAGCGCGACGATGTACGAGGTTGGCACCTTTGTGCACGTTGTGCACTGTGGTGATGACGCATGCGCTCGATGCGCGTCCTTCGTTCACATCGGTTTCTCGTCGTCACCGCAGTCGCCACCATCGGCGCCCTGGGCGTGTGGATCCTCGCCCGTCAATCGTCCAGCCCCAATTCCGCCATCGTGGCGCGCGTGAAGCGCGGCCCGTTCGTCGTGACCGTCACGACGGCCGGTGAGCTGCGCGCGAAAAAGTTCGTGCAAGTCACCGCGCCTCCCCAGCTGCAACAGGCCGGTGTGTATCAGATCAAGATCGCCTCCCTCGTGCCGGAAGGCACGGTGGTGAAGCAAGGCGAGCAGGTCGCCGAGCTCGATCGTTCGGCGCTCGCGAGCAAGCTCGCCGACGTCACGCTCGCGCTCCAGAAAGCGGAAGCCCAGTACGAGCAGGCGCAGCTCGACTCGGCGCTCACGCTGTCGGGCGCGCGCGAGAGCATCCGCACGATGGAGCTGGGCCTCGAGGAGAAGAAGCTCGCCAAGGAAGAAGCCGTCTACGAGGCGCCCACCGTCAAGCGGCAGGCGGAGATCGACTACGAGAAGGCGGAGCGCGCCCTGGCGCAGGCCAAGACGGATTACGAGACCAAGACCGAGCAGGCGCGCGCCAAGATGCGTGAGGTCGGCGCCGATCTCGCGCGACAGAAGAACACGCTCGCGGTGGTACAGGACGTGATGGCCGGCTGCTCGGTGAAGGCGCCCACGCCCGGCATGGTGATCTACGCGAAGGAGTGGAACGGGAAGAAGCGCACGGCGGGCTCCCAGGTGTCGTCGTGGGATCCCGCGGTCGCCACCCTGCCCGATCTCACGGAAATGGAGTCGGTCACCTACGTCAACGAGATCGACGTCCGCAAGATCGCGGCAGGACAGCCGGCGGTCATCACGCTGGACGCCGATCCGTCCAAGCGGTTCAGCGGCACGGTGTCGAGCGTCGCCAACGTGGGCGAGCAGCGTCCCAGCACCGATGCCAAGGTGTTCGAGGTGAAGGTGACGCTCGCCCAGGCGGACACCACGCTCCGGCCCGGTATGACGACCGGGAACGCGATCGAGACGCTCAAGGTGCCGGATGCTTTGTTCGTCCCACTGGAAGCGGTGAGCAACGAGGACAGCGTGGCGCTGGTGTACCGTCTCTCCGGCACGCGGGCCACCAAGCAGGAAGTCGTCACGGGAGCGATGAACGACGACGAAGTCGTCATCGCGCGCGGCCTGGCCGAGGGCGATCGCGTGCTGTTGACGGTGCCCACGGGGCACGAGAAGCTCAAGCTCGCGCGGCTGCCGGCCGCCGACGCGGCGAAGCCCGCCAGTGTGACCGCGGGAACCACGACCCCGCCTCCGACTCCAGCGGCGAACCAGGATTGACCGGTGCGCTGGGCTCGCGAAGCGGTCGCCCGGCTCCGCGGTCGGATCAGCGCGCGCATCGGATTCAACGTCCGCACGGCCGTCGAGGCGGTGCGGCACAACAAGCTGCGCGCCTCGCTCACGTCGCTCGGCATCCTGTTCGGCGTCGCCTCGGTGATCGCCATGCTGGCCATCGGCAAGGGCGCCGAGCGGGAGATCCTCGAGCAGATGCGCCTGCTGGGCTCCAACAACGTGGTGATCACGCCGCTGGTGGAGCAAAAGGAAGGGCCGGTCGAGGACCAGCAGCCCGATAAACAGGTAAAGAAATTCTCCCCCGGCCTCACCTACGCCGACGCGCAGGCGATCGCGCGCGTGATCCCCGCGGTCGAGGTGACGAGCGGCGAGATCGTCCTCAACACGACCATCACGCGCGAAGGACGCCGCCGCTCGGGCAAGCTGGTGGGTGTGGATACGACCTATTTCCGCCTCACGAACCTGGGCCTGCGCCGCGGCGCCTGGTTCACGCCCCTGCAGGTGGAGCGCGGCCTCCCGGTGGCCATCGTCGGCCATGGCGTGCGCACACGCTTCTTCACCACCGAAGACCCCATCGGCAAGCCGCTCAAGGTCGGCGACACCTGGGTGACGGTGATCGGCGTGCTCGACGAGCGGCGGGTGAGCGACCAGGTGGTGCAGCGGCTCGGCATCCGCGACGCCAACATGGACGTCTACGTGCCGGTGCATACGCTGCTGCTGCGTTTCCGCAACCGGGCGCAGGTGACGCAGCGCGACATCGAGCTCGCCGCGCGCGCGCCGGCTGCCGTCGCGAGAGATACCACCACGGAATCCGATGAGCAGCGCCGCGAGCGGAGCAACCGCAATCAGCTCGACCGGGTCATCGTGCGCGTGACCGAGTCGCAGCTCGTGCCCGGGGTGGCGGACGTGGTGCAGCGGATGCTCGCCCGCCGTCACAACGCGGTGGTGGATTTCGAGATCACGGTGCCCGAGCTGCTCCTGAAGCAGGAGCAGCGCACCAAGACCATCTTCAACATCGTGCTCGGCGCGATCGCATCGATCTCGCTGGTCGTCGGCGGCATCGGGATCATGAACATCATGCTGGCTTCCGTGCTCGAGCGCATCCGCGAAATCGGGGTGCGTCGCGCGGTGGGGGCCACCGAGCGGGACATCCTGCTGCAGTTCCTGAGCGAGGCGGTGCTGATCAGCGTCGCGGGCGGCGTGGCCGGCATCGTCGTCGGCGCCGCGCTGAGCGCGGTCATCGAGCGAGTCGCGGGCATCGCCACGATCGTCTCGTGGCTCTCGGTGGTCGTCGCCTTCGGCGTCGCCATCAGCGTCGGCCTCGCGTTCGGGATCGTGCCGGCCTACCGCGCCGCGCGCGCGGATCCAGTCGTCTGCCTTCGCTACGAGTGACTCCCATGATCCATCGCGCCTGTGGTCGCGCCGTCCTGCTCCTCGCCTGTGCGGTCCGCGTCGCCGCGCAGCAGCCCCAGGCGGTGACGCTGCAGGACGCGGTCACGCTGGCGCAGCGCCAGGGGTACCAGGCGCGCGCCGCCACGGCGGCACGCGACGGGGCGCGCTACCGCGCCCGGGCGTTCTCGGCGCGCCTGCTGCCGCAGCTGTCGCTCTCGGGCATCGTCCCGAACTACAGCCGGGCGATCATTCCCGTCGTGCAACCCGACGGCCGCACGCTGTTCGTGCCGCAGCACCAGACCGACGCGTCGCTGAACATGACGCTGTCGCAGAAGCTGCCGGTCGTCGGGGGCGATCTGTTCGTGTCCTCGGCGCTGGCCCGGGTCATGGTCGCGGGTCAGCAATCGCTCGAAACCTGGTCGTCCACCCCCGTCTCGATCGGCCTGGCGCAGGACATCTTCCGGCCCAACGTGGTTGCGTGGGACCGACGCGAGCAGGCCGCGCGCTCCGAGCTCGCCGACCGGCAGTATCTCGAGGACATGGAGAACGTCGCGCTGCAGACGAGCGAGGCGTTCTTCGACGTCTACGCGGCGCGGGTGGCGCTCGACAACGCGGAGAAGAACGCCGCGGTGAACGACACACTGTACAAGCTGAACACCGGGCGCCTGGAGGTCGGCAAGATCGGCGAAAACGACCTGCTGCAGAGCGAGCTGGCGCTGGTGCGCGCCCGCACTACGCTCGAGAGCGCACGGCTCGACTACGCGCGCACCACGGACGGCCTGCGCCTGTCACTCGGCCTGCCTGCGGGCACGCCGTTGGAAGTGGTGGTGAGCACCGTACTGCCGGACTTCGAGGCCGACACGGCGCGCGCAGTGGCGGAGGCCCTGCGCAACCGGGCAGCGGTGAGCGACGCGGCGCTGCAGGATGTCCTGGCGCGGCGGCGCGTGACCGAGGCGAAGTTGGCGAGCGGAGTCGGAGCCACGGTGTCGGCCAGCTTCGGCCTCAATGCGACGGCGCCCGAGGCGAGCCTCGCGTATCAACATCTGCTCGAAGCGCGGCAATTCACGCTGGCGGTGCAGATGCCGCTGGTGCAATGGGGCGCCCGCAGAGACGGCGTCCAGGCGGCCGAGGCCGACCGTGAGCGCGTGGCGAGCACCACCCGGGCGACGCTCGACCAGATCGCGCACGACGCGTACTTCGCCGCCTTGCAGCTGGCGCAGGCCCGGCGCACCGTCGCGCTGCTGGCCAAGGCCGACACCGTCGGCGCCAAGCGCTTCGAGGTGGCGTACAACCGCTACGTGATCGGCCGCATCACGCTGGACAATCTCTATATCGCCCAGACGGAAAAAGACCAGGCGCTGGCGCAGTTCGTTCAGGCGCTGCGCGGGTACTGGGAGGCGTATTACCGCCTCCGCCGCCTCACCCTGTTCGATTTCGAGACGGGCCAGGCGATCCGGCGCTGAGTTTCAGCGCGCCCGGATCCTCACCACCTGACCGAGCCAGCCATCGGAGCTGTCCCCCGTGCGCGAGAGCACCTGGAGCGTCACGACATCGCCGGGTTTGACCTTGCGGAGCGCCTCGCGCAACGCCGCGCGGCTCCGCGTCGGCACGCCGTTCACCGCGACAATGATGTCGGGACCGCCGGGGTCGTCGGTCGAGCGGAGCCGTTGAAAGGCGGGGCCGTCCGGCGCGACGTCGGTCACCGCCAGGCCGCCGCCGCGCTCGATCACGGGCTTGAGCCGCGGGTTCTGGGCGTCGTCGGAGGTCAGCGGCTGCACCGTGATGCCGAGCATCTCCTCCTTGGTCGACGCGTTGTCACTCTTGGACTTCGACGCGGTCTTGGCGACGTCGGTATCCGCGTCGTTGGGTGCGTGCGCCAGGCGCACGGTGATTGTCTTGCGCTCGCCGCCCTGGCGCAGCACCGTGATCTCCACGGCGTCGCCCGGCTTCTTGAAGGCCACTTTCTGCTGCAGCTGCGGCGTGTTGTCGATGGGCTCGCCGTCGAGCGCCACGATCACGTCGCCGAGCTGGATACCGGCCTTCTTGGCCGGCGAGTCATCGTCGCTGTAGCTCTTCACCACCACGCCGGTGATCTGTTTGAGCCCGACGGCCGCTGCGTCGTTCTCGTCCGCGTCGAGGATCCCGATGCCCATCACCGCGCGCTCCACATGTCCGGTCTTGACCAGCTGGTCCATCACGGTGCGCGCCAGATTGATCGGGATGGCGAAGCCGTAGCCCGCGTAGTAGCCGGTCTCACTCGCGATGGCCGCGTTGATGCCGATCACCTGGCCGCGGATATTGACGAGCGGGCCGCCCGAGTTGCCAGGATTGATGGCGGCGTCGGTCTGGATGAAATCCTGGATCGAGTAGCGCGACTGCTGGAGCCCGTAGAGCACCCTCCCCTTGGCGCTGACGATGCCGGCCGTCACGGTGAAGTTGAACTCCAGAGGATTGCCGATCGCGAGCACCCATTCGCCCACGCGAGCCGAGTCGGAGTTACCATACTGGACCGCCGGCAGGTTCCGCGCGTCGATCTTGATCACGGCGACGTCGGTGTTGGGGTCCGTGCCGACGACCTTGGCCGTGAACTCGCGCTTGTCGTACAGCTTCACCGTGACCTTGTCGGCGCCCGCCACGACGTGGTTGTTGGTGAGGATGTAGCCGTCGGGCGAGACGATGAACCCCGAGCCGGAGCCCTGCTCGACCTGTGGGCGCCGACGCAGGTTGGGGAAGAAGTCCTCGAAGCCGGGTGGCAACCGCTGATCCTGGGCGCGCTCGACGTGTTGCGACCGGATGAAGACGACCTCCGGTCTCACGTGGTCGGCGATGCCGACGAACGCGTCGCCCAGCTCCGCCGTCGCCTTGAGGGACGGCTGCGGGATCGGCGTCGCCGCGACCGCCGCCGCGGGCTGGGGAGACACGATCGACGCGGTCGCGCTCGTCTGCTTCGGCAGATTGAGCGTGGACGCAAACGCCAGCCCGAAAACGAACGCAATCGCCACCAGGGTCCCGAACTTCAACCAATCCCGCGTACGTACCGACATCGCCGTTTCTTCCGTAGGTAGAGGTTACTTTTTCTTGTCGTCGTCCACGATCTCGTAGTCCGCGTCGACGACGTTGTCTTTCTTCTCCGCCGCGGCGCCTTCCGGGCTGCCCGCCGGCGGCTCGGCGCCCCCGCCTGCCCCCGGAGCACCCGCCCCCGCCCCCCGCTGCGCCGCGTACAGCGACGCGCCCGCGGCGGAATACGCCTGCTGCAGCTCCTCCAGTGCCCGGGAGATCTCGTCGCCGTTGCCGGAGCGGAGAGCCTGCTTCGCGCCCTCCAGGCCCTTGTCGAGCCGGCCCTTGAGGGATGCGTCGAGCTTGTCGACCCACTCTTTGGTGTTCTTCTCCACCTCGTACACCAGCGAGTCGAGCCGGTTGCGCCGCTCGATGTCGTCGCGGCGCCGTTTGTCCTCGGTGGCGTGGGCCTCCGCGTCCTTCACCATCTTGTCGATGTCCTTGTCGGCGAGCCCGGACGAGGCTTCGATCCGGATCTTCTGCTCCTTCCCCGTGGCCTTGTCCTTGGCCGAGACGTGCAGGATGCCGTTGGCGTCGATGTCGAACGTCACCTCGATCTGCGGCACGCCGCGGGGAGCGGGTGGAATCCCCGTGAGCTGAAACTTGCCGATGGTCCGGTTGTCGACGGCCATCTGGCGCTCGCCCTGGAGCACGTGGATCTCGACCGTCGTCTGGTTGTCTTCGGCGGTCGAGAAGATCTCCGACTTTTTGGTCGGGATGGTCGTATTGCGGGGGATGAGCACGGTGGTGACGCCGCCCAGCGTCTCGATGCCGAGCGACAGCGGCGTCACGTCGAGCAGCAGCACGTCCTTCACCTCGCCCGCGAGCACGCCGCCCTGGATCGCGGCGCCGATCGCCACGACCTCGTCCGGGTTCACGCCCTTGTGGGGCTCCTTGCCGAAGAAGCTCTTGACGATCTCCTGGACCTTGGGCATCCGCGTCTGGCCGCCGACGAGAATCACCTCGTCGATCTCCGTGGGCTTGAGCCCCGCATCTTTCAACGCCTGCTCCATCGGCGGGATGGTCCGCTTCACCAGGTCGTCGACCAGCTGCTCGAGCTTGGCCCGGGTGAGGGTGAGATTCAGGTGCTTCGGCCCCGACTGGTCCGCCGTGATGAACGGCAGATTGATCTCCGTCTGCATCACGGTCGACAGCTCCATCTTCGCCTTCTCGGCGGCTTCTTTGAGGCGTTGCAAGGCCATCGGGTCCTTGGAAAGGTCGATCCCCTGGTCGCGCTTGAACTCGCCGACCAGCCACTCCATGATGCGCGCGTCGAAGTCGTCGCCGCCCAGGTGCGTGTCGCCGTTGGTCGACTTCACCTCGAACACGCCCTCGGCCAGCTCGAGCACGGAAATGTCGTAGGTGCCGCCGCCCAGGTCGTAGACGGCGATCTTCTCTTCCTTCTTCTTGTCGAGCCCGTACGCGAGCGCGGACGCCGTCGGCTCGTTGATGATCCGCACGACGTCGAGCCCGGCGATCTTGCCGGCGTCCTTGGTGGCCTGGCGCTGCGAGTCGTTGAAGTAGGCGGGCACCGTGATCACCGCCTTCTCGACCTTGTGGCCGAGGTAGTCCTCCGCCGTCTGCTTCATCTTCTGCAGGATCATCGCCGAGATCTCGGGGGGCGTGTAGCGTTTGCCCTGGATCTCGACCGAGGCGAGGCCGTTCGGCCCCTCCAGCACCTTGTAGGGGACCCGCTTCGTCTCCTCCACCACCTCGCCCATCCGCCGCCCCATGAAGCGCTTGATCGAAAAGATCGTGTTCTGCGGGTTGGTGACCGCCTGCCGCTTCGCCACCTGGCCGACCAGCCGTTCCCCATCCTTCGTGAACGCGACCACGGACGGCGTGACGCGACCGCCTTCGGCGTTGGGAATGACGACGGGATCCCCACCCTCCATCACCGCCACAACGGAGTTCGTGGTGCCCAGGTCGATCCCGATGATTTTCTCAGCCATGACAAATACTCCTCATCCTAAGGTCGATGCGCCAACGTAATCGCTCGTCGCAGAGGCAAGCCCCGTGCCCGAGAAAAATGCCAAAAAGGCAGGCTGAAGGTATCTTTCCCGGGTGATCCCGTACAGAGACGAGAATCCCACCGACCTAACACCCGCCATCACCGTCGGTATCATCGCCGTAAACGCGCTGGTCTGGCTGTTGGTTCAAGGGGCCGGCGTCGACGGCGAGCAGCTGGTCCGGTCGGTGTGCGAGCTCGGCCTGATTCCCGGGGAGGTGCTGCGCACCGTGCCGCCGGGAACGGCGGTGCCTGTCGGGCAGGGCATGCGCTGCCTCGTCACCGCGCAGCCGCACTGGTGGACGGTGGCGACCTCGATGTTTCTGCACGCGGGCTGGCTGCACATCATCGGCAACATGTGGTTCCTGTGGGTGTTCGGGAACAACATCGAGGACTCGATGGGGCACGCGCGGTTCGTGGTGTTCTATCTGTTGTGCGGCGTGGCCGCGGCGGCGGCGCAGATGGTGAGCGACCCCCGGTCGCCGGTGCCGATGGTCGGCGCGTCCGGGGCGATCAGCGGCGTGATGGGCGCCTACATTCTCCTGTACCCGCGCGTGCGGGTGCACACGATCGTGTGGCTGGGGTTCTTCGTGACGACGGTGGCCCTGCCGGCCTACGTGATGCTGGGCTACTGGTTCTTCTACCAGCTGCTCCTCGGCACGGTCGGCTCGCTGTCGCGCATGGAGGGTGGGACCGCCTTCTGGGCGCACGTGGGAGGGTTCGTGGCCGGGATGGCCCTGATCCGGGTGTTCGTGAACCCGGAGTACCTGGAGCGCCGGCGCTCCCGGGTGATCATTCTTCCGCGTGGTGCTTGATCGTCTTTCCCTCCACCACGAACACGACGTCTTCCGCGATGTTCGTCGCCAGGTCGGCGACGCGCTCGAGGTTGCGGCTGACCAGGAACAGGTCCATCGCCGCGCCGATGATGTGCGGGTCTTCCATCATGTGGGTGAGGAGAATCCGGAACACGGAGCGGTTCAGGGCGTCGACCGAGTCGTCGCGGCGGCAGATCTCGCGGCCCAGGGCGCCGTCGCCGCGCACGAACGCATCGAGGGCCCCCGAGAGCATGGCCCGCGCCTGACGCGCCATCTCGAGCAGCTCGGGCTCGGGAGCGACCATGCGGGCGCCCAGCAGGCGCTCGGCCGATTGCGCGATGTTCACGGCGTGGTCGCCCACGCGCTCGAGGTCGTTGGCGATCTTGGTGGCGGCGACGAGCAGCCGCAGGTCCCGGGCCATGGGCTGCTGCGTGGCGAGCAGATCGATCACCGTCTCCTCGATTTCGAGCTCGAGGGCGTCGATGGCGCGATCGCCCGCGATCACGCGGGCCGCAAACTCGGCGTCGCGTTTGAGCAGCGCGTCGAGGGCGTGGCCGAGGGCCTCCTGGGCCTCGCCCGACATGGTGAGGAGCTTGGCCTTGAGCTCTGCCAGCTCGTCGTGAAAGTGGCGGTGTGCAGCGCGGGGAGAGGCGCTCATCCGAACCGTCCCGTGATGTAGGCCTCGGTACGCTCGTCCGCGGGCCTCGTGAAGAGCTGCTTGGTATCGCCGAACTCGATCAGGTGACCGAGGTAGAAAAATCCCGTGAAGTCCGACACACGGGACGCCTGTTGCATGTTGTGTGTGACAATCACGATCGAATAGCTCTGCTTCAGCTCCACCAGCAGCTCTTCGATGCGCTGCGTGGCGGCCGGATCGAGCGCCGAGCAGGGCTCGTCCATCAGCAGCACCTCGGGCTCGTTGGCGAGCGTGCGCGCGATGCAGAGGCGCTGCTGCTGGCCGCCCGAGAGGCTGGTCCCGGGCGCCTCGAGCCGGTCTTTCACCTCGTCCCACAGCGCCGCCTGCCGCAGAGCCCGCTCCACGCGCTCGGGCATGTCGCGCTGCGGCGCGAGGGCGTTGAGGCGCGGCCCGTACGCCACGTTGTCGAAGATGCTCTTGGGGAACGGGTTCGGCCGCTGGAACACCATGCCGACCTCGCGGCGCAGCGCCACGGCATCCATGCCGCGTGAGAATACGGAAACGCCCTCGAGCAGAATGTCGCCCGAGTGGCGCGTGCCCGGAATCAGCTCGTTCAACCGGTTGACGGAGCGCAGGAACGTGCTCTTGCCGCATCCCGACGGCCCGATGAGGGCGGTCACGGCGCGGCGCGGGATCGTGAACGTCAGATCGAACAGCGCCTGCGTCCCGCCGTACCAGAAGCGGTACGCTCGCGCGTCGATGATGGGGGTCGCACGGTGGGACGGGCGCACGACTCTGACCCCTGTCGCGAGTCCGGGATCCCCGGGCTTGCGCCCGGGGTCAGTGACTGCACGACTGTCCGACAGAGATGTCGTCATCCGAACCTCCCGGTAATGTAGGCTTCCGTCTGCTCCCGCGTCGGTTTGGTGAACAGCTGCTCGGTGCGGCCGACCTCGACCAGATCGCCGACGTAGAAGAACGCGGTGTAGTCCGAGACGCGGCCGGCCTGCTGCAGGTTGTGCGTGACGATGACGATGGTGTAGCGGCGCTTGAGCTCGTGGCACAGCTCCTCGATCCGCTGCGTGCCGGCGGGATCGAGCGAGGCCGTCGGCTCGTCGAGCAGCAGCACTTCGGGCTCGGGGGCGAGCGCGCGCGCGATGCAGAGGCGCTGCTGCTGGCCGCCCGACAGGTCGAGCGCGCTCTTTTTCAGCCGGTCTTTCACCTCGTCCCACAGCGCGGCCTGGCGCAGGGCACGTTCCACCGCGGCGTCCAAATCGCCGTGCGACCGCCCGCCGTTCACCCGCAGGCCCGCCGCCACGTTGTCGTAGATCGTCATCGTGGGGAACGGCGTGGGGCGCTGGAACACCATGCCGATGCGGCGGCGCAGCTGGACGGGGTCCACGCCCGCGTCGTACACGTCGGCGCCGTCGAGCAGCACCGACCCGGTGACCCAACCGCCGTCGGACAGCTCGTGCATACGGTTCAGGCAGCGCAGGAAGGTGCTCTTGCCGCAGCCCGACGGGCCGATCACCGCGGTGACGGTGTGCGCCGGGAACAGGATGGACACGTCCTTTACGACGGCCCGCCGGCCGTACAGGGCCGTGAGCCGCACGGCCTCGAGCTGGAGCCGGGCGTCAGCGGGCTGCGCCATGGCGAGATCGCACGGCCCAGCGGGCCGCGAGGGCGAGGACCAACACGAGACCCATGAGTACCAGCGCCGCGGCCCAGGCGAGGCGGTGCCATTCGTCGAACGGGCCGGTCCCGTAGGTGAAGATCTGGAGCGACAACGTCTGCATCGGCTGCAGGATGCTCGTGGTGAAGTTCAGGTTGCCGAGCGCCGTGAAGAGCAGCGGCGCCGTCTCGCCCGCGATGCGCGCCACGCCCACGAGACAGCCGGTGAGGATCCCCGCCAGCGCGGTGCGGGCGATGATCCGCAGCGAGGTGCGCCAGCGCGGATAGCCGAGGGCGAGCGCCGCCTCGCGCAGCGAGTGCGGCACCAGGCGCACCATTTCCTCCGTGGTGCGGGCGATCATGGGCACCATCAGGACCGCGAGAGCCACGCTCCCGGCCAGGGCGGAGAAGTGTCCCATCGGCCGGACCAGCCAGGTCCAGGCGAAGATGCCGACGACGATCGACGGTGTGCCGTTGAGAACATCCGCCACGAACCGGACCGTCCAGCCGAGACGCCCCGAGCCGTACTCGGCGAGGTACAGTCCCGTCCCGATGCCGATCGGCAGGCCGATCAGCGCCGCCAGTCCGACGATGATCATGGTCCCGACGATCGCGTTCGCCACACCGCCGCCCGACTGGCCGGCCGGGACGGGATTCTTGACGAAGAAGCTCCAGTCGAGCGACGACGCGCCTTTGGCGACCAGATACCCGAGGATGAGGACAAGCGCGAGCACCGCGACGAACGACAGCACGGCCACCACGGCGGTCATGGCCCCGCTGACGATGCGACGGCGCAGACGACGCGCGCTCACAGCGCGCGGCTCCCCACCGCGGTGCCGCGGGCGACGCGCCAGATCATGAGCCGCGCCAGGGCGTTCACCGCCACGGTGATCACGAACAGGATGAGGCCGACTTCGAACAGCGCGGAGAGATAGAGATCGGTGGTCGCTTCACTGAACTCGTTGGCGATCGCCGCGGCCATGGTATAGGCGGGTTGCAACACGGACACGCCGATGTCGTGCCGGTTGCCGATCAGCATCGTCACCGCCATGGTCTCGCCCAGCGCCCGCCCCAGCCCCAGGATCACCGCGCCGATCAGGCCGGCCCGGCCGTAGGGCACGACGGCGGTCCACACCGCCTCCCAGCGCGTGGCACCCATGCCGAGCGCCGCTTCGCGCTGGCTCGACGGCACGGCGAGCAGCACCTCGCGCGACACGGCGGCGATGTAGGGCACGATCATGATCGCGAGGATCACGCCACCGGCGAGCAGCGAGTTGCCGTAGAACACCCCCTGCAGGAACGGCGTCCAGCCGAGCACCGCCCGCAGCGGGGGCACGACGGAAGAGCGCAGGAACGGAATGAGGACGTAGATCCCCCACACGCCGTACACCACGCTCGGGATCGCGGCCAGGAGCTCGACCAGGAACGCCACGGGCTGGCGCAGCCACTTGGGGGAGAACTCGGTCAGATAGATCGCAACGCCGAGCGCCAGGGGCACCGCGAAGAGCAGCGCCAGGAGCGACGAGGCGATGGTGCCGAAGATCATGGGCGCGGCGCCGAACACGCCGGCCACCGGGTCCCACACCGACGTCCAGACGAAGCGGAACCCGAACCGCGTGATCGCGGGCCAGGCGCTCGCGCTCAGCTCCACGACGAGCGCCACCAGCAGGAGCGGCAGTGACAGCGCCAGGCCGGTGAGCGCGGCGCGGTACAGCCGATCGCCCGTGTTCCGTCCCAGGAGCACGGGTCGGCCGGGAATAACGGCGCGCGCCGCTTGGGTCGCGGGCGGCGGGCCGAGGGGGAGCGTCGTCATCGCGCGGCAACGTATCCCACGCTACCGGGCTGCCGTCGTCCACACCGACTTGCCGCCGGCCGTGATGCTCTTCAGGCGTGTCTCGATCCAGGGGCTGAGCTGCTTGGGCAGCGGCGCGTAGCCGAGCGGCGCGGCGCGCGACTGGCCTTGCGTCTCCGCCCACCACACGAACTTCACGAGGGCGCTGGCTTTCGCGGCATCGTCGTATTGCTTGTGCAGCAGGAACCAGGTGAAGCTCGCGACGGGATACGCCGCGTCGCCGTCGGGATTGGTGATCGACACGCGGAAATCCGTGTTCGGTCCCATCGCCTTCATGGCGCCGGCCGCGGCCGCCGTGATGCTCTCGAGCGAGGCGGCCACGAACTTCCCGGCCTTGTTGCGGACGCTGCCGGCAGGCAGCTGGTTGGCGATGGCGTAACCCAGCTCGACGTAGCCGATGGCGCCGGGGGTCTGCTTCACCGTGGCGGTGACGCCCTCGTTGCCCTTGCCGCCCAGGCCCACGGGCCAGTTGACCGACGGGCCGCGCCCCACCTTCTGCTCCCACTCGGGGCTGACCTTGGACAGGTAGTCGGTCCAGATGAACGTCGTGCCCGAGCCGTCGGAGCGGTGGACGACCACGATGTCGGCGTCCGGCAGCTTCACAGCGGCGTTGGCCGACGCGATGCGCGCGTCGCTCCACTTGGTGATTTTCCCGAGGAAGATGTCGGCGAGTACGTCGGGGGTGAACTTGAGCGTCGCCTTCACGTCGGGGAGGTTGTAGGTCGGGACGTCGCCGCCCAGCACCGTCGGGATGTGCAGCACGTTGCTGTTGATGGCGGCGATGGCGGAGTCTTTCATCGGGGCGTCGGTCGCCCCGAAATCGACGGTGCCATCCGAGAACTGGCGGATCCCGCCGCCCGACCCGATCGACTGGTAGTTGAGCTGCACGTCGGGATGCGACTGGTTGTAGGTCAGCATCCAGTCCTGATAGATGATGTTGGGGAACGTGGCGCCGGCGCCGTTGAGCTTCACCTGCGCCGCGGCAGGGGCGGCGAGCGCCAGGGCGGCGGCGAGGGCGAGCAGGGGAGTCTTCTTCATGACGTGCACCTCGTGCGTGTTTAGAACGTGAACTGAGTCTGGAACAGGGCCTGTGAGCGGGCGGCTTCCTGCGCCGCCGTGGGCGTTCCCTGATAGCTCACGTGGTCCCAGTCGCCGAGCAGGCGCCAATTGGGGGTGAGCTGGTAAGACACGCCGCCGATGACGCGGGTCTGCTTGTCGGTCGTGTTTCCTGCCTGCGGGTGGAAGATGTCCACGCGCGCGATGACCGCGGCCTTGGAGGGCGTGAACTTGTAGACGCCGAAGGCGCTGTAGAGGTGGCCGTTGGTCGCCGCTCCGAGACCGTCCTGCGCCGCCGCAGCCTCCCCCGCGAGGGTGAGCTGCTTGGTGCGGTAGGACAGCATGGCGAGGTAGCGGTTACGGTCCGCGTAGGCCGCAGCCCTGCCGTAGGCGGCGTAACCGGTGATGCGGAGTCCGCCGACGCGACTGGAGTCGTTCGTGTCGAGCACCCGCACCGAGATGCGTGCCATCGCATCCTTACCCTGGCCCCCGGCGCCCGCGACCTCTCCGGTCTTGTAGGTCTCCCCGTTCACCACCGTGAACTGAAAATTGACCCTGTCGGGACCCCACTTGCCGTCCACGCCCGCGCCGAAATCGGCCGCCGACATGTAGCCGGCTCGCTCCATCGCCATCTGTCCCTGCATCCGGTAATCCCACAGCGCCTCTTCCCAGTCGAGCCAGGGCGTGTGGATCTGACCCAGCTTGAAGGTGAGGGGGCTGCCCTGCGGCGTGTACGTGGCGAAGGCGTACTTCAGCCGGTAGCTGAGCGAGCCGTCGGCGTTGCGGTAAATGTCCGCGGTGACCCGCGTGGCGACGCCACCCGAGAAGCGGCCCAGGAGGTTCACGTACGCGCGCGTGACATCGAAGCTGTTGAGGTGGTTGACGGTGTCCTTCAGCTGATAGAGGTACTGCGTGTAGACCAGACCACCGACCGTCAGCTGCGGCGGCGGGGGGGCCTGCGCTGCGAGCGGAGCCGCGCCCGCCGCGGCGGCCACGACGGCCACGCCGAGCGCTCGACGGATAAAGGACGGCATTGAGGGTCTCTCCTCCTGCGGGAATGGTTTGTGGTGTGCGTGCGACATTGGGGGATAACGAAGCCCCGGCCCGTCACGGACCAGCGCGTGGGATGTAACAGGTTCGTAACGGGGCAGGGCGGCGCGCCTTGCCGCCTCTGGTACGCCTTCCTAGCGTACAGCCCTCGTGCCTACCGAACTGCCGGAGCTCGCCGTCGTCAAGGGGACCTGCTATCCCCTGTTCGCCTACGACATCGCGCAGGCGATCGACCTGGACGGTGCCGAGCGGCGCATCCTCGCGGGGACCGAGCGGCAGACCGTCAAACAGAAGCGTCGCGCGCCGGCGTTCTTCGAGTATCGGCCGGCACCCTTGCGGGTGTCGCTGCCCGCCCAGCCTCTCTCCCTCGGTTCTTTCAGCACCGGGCCGACCGTGGAGGTCTTGCTCTATGATTTCGGCGCGGTTTCGCTGAGCTACGCGGTCCCGATCGAAGGCCCACTCGCGGCGCTGGCATCGCTCTCGAACGAGCTGTGGGGCAACGAGCGGCTCCTCGCGGATTCGCGCGGCCACGTCGAGCGGCTCGTACAGACGCTCGGACCGGCGGCCGTGCGCCCCCAGATCGTGGATTTCGTCGAGGACTACGCGATCTTCGAGGTCGAGCGCTTCACGCCGGCGTGCGATGCCGCTACGCTCGCGGCGCAGCACGCCCACACGATCGCGCAGATCCTGCGCGCCGAGCCGCACCGGCTGTCGCAGCAGGAGATCGCCGATGCGACCTCGTCCCGACTGTCGTTCGGTCCCGACGACGCCACGTTCATCGACACCGACGTGACCCTGCTGTTCGATCCGGAGGGCGAGGACGTGCGCGCCGTGATCGAGTTCGCCAACACCCAGCTCTTGGAAATGCGCTACCTCGACCAGCAGCTCGACGACGCGCTGGAGCGGGCCTACGGCCTGCTGTCGCAGCGGCGCTGGTCGGCGCTGCGGGTGCCGAGCCTGTACGGCTCCGATCTGCGCGAGCTGGCGCAGCTGCAGCTCGACGCGGCCATTCTGTTCGAGCAGGTGACGAACGCCCTGAAGCTGATCGGCGAGCAGTACCTCACCCGCGTGTATGGCCTCGCCTCGCGGCGGTTCCATCTGGCGGACTGGGACGTCAGCATCACCCGCAAGCTGCAGACGATCGACAGCATCTACAGCCGGATGGCCGATCGCGCCGCCACCCGCCGCCTGGAGATGCTGGAGTGGATCATCATCGTGCTGTTCACCATCTCCATCGTCGTTTCGCTGGGACCGGCCCTGCTGCCGCATTGAGGGACGAGGGACGGGGGACGAGGGAAGGGTGCCTACGATGCCCCAGTTCGGTCCGGGAAGAAGATGCTCACGGTAGTGCCCTTGGCGACGGTGCTGCGGGCCTCGACGCGCCCGCCATGCGCCTCGACGAGGTGCTTGACGATCGCGAGGCCGAGCCCGGTGCCCCCCTCCTCGCGCGAGCGGCCGGGGTCGGCGCGGTAGAAGCGCTCGAAGATGCGAGGCAGGTGCTCGGGGGCTATCCCTGAGCCCGTGTCGGCCACGGCCACGCTCACGCCCCCCGGGGCGCGGTCCACCGACACCTTGATGCGGCCGCCTGCGGGGGTGTGCCGCAGGGCGTTGTCGAACAGGTTCGTGAAAATCTGGCGCAGCGCATCGGGATCGGCGCTCACGCCACGGGCGGCGCTGGCCGCGACCGTGAATTCGACCTTGCGATCGCGGCCGCGGTCGGCGAAGGCGGTCCATGCCTCGGCCGCGATCGCCGCGACGTCGGCGTCTTCGGGGGTCGGTTGCCAGCGTCCCGACTCGATGCGCGACAGGTCCAGCAGGTCGTCCACCAGGCGCTGCATGCGGTGCGCGTTGTTCAGGATGGTGCGGGCGAACGGCTCGGTTTCCTTGCCCGCGTCTTCCGTGGCGAGGGTTTCGGCGTACCCGGCGATGGAGGTGAGAGGCGTCTTGAGCTCGTGAGACACGTTGGCGACGAAGTCCCGGCGCACGGCTTCCAGCCGCCGCAGTTCGGTGACGTCGCGGATCACGAGCAGCGCGCCGCCGTTCGGCAGGGCTCGACCGGTCACGAGCAGCGCGCGCGCGCCCCGCTCGACCTCGTGCGGCTCGGCGTCGCCGCCGGCGAGCAGCGCTTGGACCAGGTCGCGCGCCGCCTTTTCGTGGAACAGGCCGGCCAGGGCGGGGAGGGGATCGTCCGACCCGTAGCCCAGCAGCCGTCGGGCGGCGCGGTTGAGCGTGACGATCGTGCCGCGCGCGTCCGCCGCGAGCACGCCGTCGGTCATGGTTTCGATCAGCGCGGCCGTCTCCTCACGCTCGCGGACCAGCTCGGCGAAGCGCTCGTCGAGCTGCTCGTGCATGGCGCGCAGGGCGACGACGTGCTGGGCGACCTCGGGGACGCGCGCGTCCGGGAACTCGGGCCGCCGTCCGTCGGCGATGGCGCGGGCGGCGGCCCCGAGCTGCACGAGGGGCCGGGCGACCTCGCGCGAGACGATCCAGGCGAGCGCGCCCGCGCCGAGCATGGCCGCGATTCCCGCGAGCGCCATGGCGCCCTGCACGGCGCCCACCTGCGCGTCTACCGCCGCCAGGGTCGTCGAGACGCGCACGATCGCGAGCCCCGGCGGCCCACCGCGCAACGCCACGTACATGCGGCGCTCGTTGGTCGACGTGCTCAAGCGTGTCCCGCGTCCCTCGCCGCTCGCCAGCGCCTGCTGGACCTCGGGGCGCGTGAGATGGTTCTCCAGCCCTCCCAGCGAAGCGCGGTCGAACTCGGTGTCGCCGCGCACCCTCCCCGTGGGGTCGATCAGCGTGATGCGGTGCGCGACGCTCGCGCCCAGCTGGCGCGCAAAGTCGGGCCAGCGCAGCGAATCCGCGGGCAGCAGGGCGGCGATGAGCAGGGCCTCCCGCTCGAGCCCGTGGGCGATCTCGTCCTCGAGATAGCGCCGCAGCAGCCGGTCGGCGGCGACGGCCAGGCCCGCCACGGCGAGCGCGGCCAGCAGGCTGGTCGTGACGAACAGCCGGGTGGCGAGCCTCACGCGCGGCGGCGAGGCCCCGAGTCGGGGCGCCGGAAGCGATAGCCGGCCCCGCGGACAGTCTCGATGTGATCGCCCCCTTTCCCGAGCTTCTGGCGCAGTCGCTGCACGTGCATGTCCACCGTGCGGGTCTGAATGTCGGGCTGGGCCTGCCACACCGTCTCGAGCAGCTGGGCGCGGCTCTGCACGCGTCCTTCCCGCTCGATCAACGTCGTGAGCAGCTTGAACTCGGTCGCCGTGAGCTCGACCTCCGCGCCGTTCACCGTGACCCGGTGGGCGTGGCGGTCGACCGCGATCGGCCCGGCGGTGACCAGCCCTCCGGGGGCGACGGCCGGTGCGGCGAGCCGGCGCAGCACCGCCGCGACGCGCAGCACCAGCTCCTGGGGCGAGAACGGCTTGGGGAGGTAGTCGTCGGCGCCGAGGGACAGGCCCTTGATGCGATCGGACTCGTCCTTGCGGGCGGTGAGCACGATCACGCCGAGCTCTTTCGTCTCCTCGCGGCGCCGCAGCTCCGCGAGCACGTCGTACCCCGACGCTCCCGGGAGCATCAGGTCCAGCACCACGAGATCGGGTCGCTCCTCGTGCGCCGCGCGCAGCGCGTCGCGCCCGCTCGCGGCCGTCGTGACCCGATAGCCCTCCTTCGCCAGGTGATACGCGACGAGCGCGGTGATGTCGGGCTCGTCGTCCACGACGAGGATGCGGTGGCTCGCGGGCTTGCTCACAGCGCTGCAAGGTAGCGCAACCCACTCGCGCTTCGCAATTTTCAGCGCACCATGTACCTGCTCCTGGCGCTCGTCGCCGTCGCTCAACAAGAGGAGTCGCCCTGATCCGCGTGTTCGTGAACGAGCGACCCGTGAGCGTGGCGCCGGGCGCACGCGTGCGCGATGCCGTAGAGCAGCTGGACCACGATCTCGCGGCGCTGGTCGGCCGCGGGGCGGCATACGTGACCGATGGCGTGGGCCGGCCGGTGGACGCGGGCGATCCGGTGGGGGAGGGCGGGGCGATCTTCCGCGTGGTGGTCAGCGCGCGCCAGGGCCCGCCGCTCCTCTCGAAGGAGCTGCTGCGGCGCTGGCCCAAGGCCGAGCTGCACGTGCACCTGGACGGCTGCCTCCGGCCTCAGACCATGCTCGAGCTGGCGCGCGCCCAGGGAATCCGACTGCCGGCGGACACGCCCGAGGGGCTGGCGCAGGCGCTGTCGGTGAAGCACGCGAAGAGTCTCGAGGAGTACCTGACGAAGTACGAGATCACGCTGTCGGTGATGCAGACGGCCGCGGCGCTGGAGCGCGTCGCCCACGAATTCGTGCTCGATGCGGCCGCGGACGGGGTGCGCTACGTCGAGGTGCGGTATTCGCCGTTGTTGCACCGGCCCGCGCTGACGCTGGGTCAGGCGATCGAGGCGCCGCTCGCCGGGATCAAGCGCGGTGAGGCGGAAACCGGCACCAAGGTCGGGGTGATCGTGTGCGGTATCCGCACGCGCTCTCCGGCCGAGTCGCTCGAGCTGGCGCGCGCCGCGGCGGAGTACCGCACGGCGGGCGTGGTGGCGTTCGACCTCGCCGGTGCCGAGCGCGGCTTCCCCGCGCGCGACCACGCGGGGGCGTTCGCGTACGCCACGCGGCACGGCCTGGCGTGCACCTGTCACGCGGGCGAAGGCGACGGCCCCGACTCCATCCATCAGGCCCTGCAGGCGTGCGGCGCCCGGCGGATCGGGCACGGGACGCGTCTCGGCGAGGACGCGGCCCTGCTCGAGTTCGTGGTCGAGCATCGCATCCCGCTCGAGATGTGCCTCACGTCGAACCTCCACACCCATACCGTCCCGTCGCTCGCCGAGCATCCGTTTAAGCGCTATCTCGACCGGGGCGTCGTTGTGACCCTGAATACCGACGGCCGGCTGGTGGACGGGGTCTCGCTCACCGACGAGTATTTCCTCGCCCACACGGTCGGCGGCCTGGCCCAGGAAGACCTCGCCCGGGTGGTGCTGAACGCCTGCGAGAGCGCGTTTCTTCCGGAGTTCGAGAAGGTGGCGTTGGTGTCCCGCGTGCAGAGCGAACTGGAGGCTCTCTAGATGACGTTGCGCCGTACGGTCGTGGCCTTCGCCGTCACATTCGTGTGTGCGCTCGCCGTGTTCACGCTGCCGCACTTTGCCTGGAACACGATCCAGGCGGCGGGGCGTCAGCAGCCCGCCGCGCCAGCGGCCCCGGCCCAGGCCACCTCGCCCGCACCGACGCCCGCTCCCGCGGCGCCGCGCAGCGCCGGCCAGCGTCTCACGGGCATCTTGGGGATCGTCTTCATCCTGGGTCTCGGGGCCGCCTTGTCCCGCAACCGGCGAGCGATCAGCCGTCGCGTGGTCGCGTGGGGCCTCGGGCTCCAGCTCGTATTCGCGATTTTCGTGCTGCGCGTGCCGTTCGGACAGACCCTGTTCGCCGCGTTGGGCGAGGCTGTGAAGAAGATCCTGAGCTTCTCCTACGTGGGGTCGGAGTTCGTCTTCGGAGAGATCGGCAAGCAGCACTCCAGTCTCGGCATCATATTCGCGTTCCAGGTCCTTCCCGCCATCATCTTCGTGTCGGCGTTGTTCGCGATCCTCTATTATCTGGGCGTGATGCAGCTGGTGGTGAAGGCCTTCGCCATCGTGATGAACAAGGTGATGGGAGCGAGCGGGGCGGAGAGCCTCAACGTGGCCGCGTCGATCTTCATGGGGCAGACCGAGGCGCCGCTCACCGTCCGGCCGTTCCTGGCCGGGATGACCCAATCCGAGCTCATGACGGTGATGACGGCCGGCATGGCGCACGTGTCCGGCTCCATCATGGCCGCCTACATCGCGTTCGGCATCGAGGCGCGCCATCTGCTCACCGCCGTGATCATGACCGCCCCGGGCACCATCATGATGGCCAAAATCCTCGAGCCCGAGACCGGCACGCCGCAGACGCTGGGCGGCATCAAGGTGGACATTCCGCGCACCGACGTGAACGTGGTCGACGCCGCCGCGCGCGGCACCACCGACGGGCTGTACCTGATGCTGAACGTGATCGCCATGCTGGTGTCGTTCATCGCGCTCGTCGCCCTGGCAAATGGCGCGTTCGCCTGGGTGCACGGCTCGCTCGCCTGGTTCCCGCAGGACATCCAGACCGTGCTGGGGTGGATCTTCAGACCCATCGCCTGGGTCATGGGGGTGCCGTGGCACGACGCGGGCACCATCGGTGGCCTGCTCGGGACGCGCATGGTGCTGAACGAGTTCATCGCCTACGCCCAACTGGGGCCGCTCCGGGGACAGCTCGACCCCGTGTCGTTCACCATCGCCACGTTCGCGCTGTGCGGCTTCGCGAACATCAGCTCGGTCGGGATCCAGATCGGAGGCATCGGCGCACTGGTACCGGACCGCAAGCACGACCTCGCCCGGCTGGGGTTCCGGGCGATGATCGCGGGGACGCTGGCCAACTTCTTGTCGGCGACGCTGGCGGGGATCCTCCTATGATTGCGGAATGCGGAATGCGGATTGCGGAATGGATGCGCGAGCTCTCGAGTTGATCGACCGGGCTACGGACGCAGTCGCCGCGCGGCTTGGAAGTCTTCGCCCGCGTGTCGCACTCGTTTTGGGCTCAGGGCTGGGTTCGGTCGCCGACGCGGTGCAATCCGCAATCCGCATTCCGCAATCCGCAATTCCGGGCTTCCCCGAGCCCGCGGCGCCGGGCCACAAAGGAGAGCTGGTCGGCGGCACGCTTGCGGGTGTGCCGCTCGTGGTGCAGAGTGGCCGCTTTCATTTGTATGAAGGTCATGCCGCCGAGGTCGCCGCGCTGCCCACGCGCGTCTTCGCGCGGCTCGGCGTGGAGACGCTCATCGTCACCAACGCTGCGGGCGGGATCCGCCACACGTTCCGACCGCCCACCCTGATGCTGATCGCCGACCATATCAACCTCATGTTCCGCAATCCGCTGGTAGGCCCGGTGGTCGAAGGCGAGGAGCGTTTCCCCGACATGAGCGATCCCTACGATTCCGGTCTGCGCGCGAGCGCGCGCGCCGTGGCGCGCGCCGCGGGTATCCCGCTGGAGGAAGGCGTGTACGCCGCCCTGCTCGGCCCCTCGTTCGAAACGCCGGCGGAGATCCGTATGCTCGAGCGGCTCGGCGCCGACGCCGTGGGGATGTCCACCGTGCCTGAAGTGATCGCCGCCCGCGCGCGGGGGATGCGCTGCCTCGGGTTCTCGAGCGTCACGAACGTGGCTGCAGGGCTTTCGGCGCAGAAGTTGTCGCACCTCGAGGTGCTCGAGGCCGGCCGGCAGGTGGCGGGTCAGCTGGAGCGGCTGATCGCGGGAGTGATCAAGGGGCTCTGACCGGCTGGTACACCGTCACATCGGATCCCGGGCAGAAGATCGCCGACACGGGCCTCGCGTCGTTGAGGAAGCGCCAGTCCGCTCCGTAGAGGAAGCCGAAATCCACCCGGTAGTCGACCGCGGTCACCTCGCGGACGGCCCAGGGCGGGTGCTCGACGCGAAACACGCCGAGCCCGCCGTCCCGGCGCACGCGGCAGGCCAGCACGCGCTCCTTGAAGTAGTGCTCGGCGCTGTCGGGCGGTGGGACCTGGGTGGCGCGTGATCCCGCCATGGTCAGGTGCCACCCGCGGCCAGCAGCCGGCTGGGCACGAACTCGCGGATGAACCACACGCCCGGCTCGCCGCGATACCGGATGTAGGTGCGGAAGTTCACCTGCAGGTGCGCCGAGAACCCGGGCACCGGCCAGCCCCGCACCCGCACGTGCCGCATGCCCAGGGCGACGAGGCTCACGTGGGTGCGGCTGTTCCAGCGGTCCGGCTCGACACCCGCGGGCACCAGCCGGCGGATCAGGTCATCGGGCGCTTCGAAGGTGAGCAGCAGCACATCGCACCAGCGCGCCGCGAGAAACGGGCGGGGCACTATGAACCGCCCCCTGCGATCCACCGCACCGGATTCAACCTGACGTAACCACGGGCGCGCTCCAGTTCGCCATCGTTCCGGATGATTCGATCGTAGTCGTTCCGTTGCCACACCGCCTCGCCCGGCGTCTGCCGAATTTCGTTGATACGTTTTGTGGTCGCCGACTTGAACGATCGCACGATGGCGCCCAGGGAGCCCGGCGCCACCCCCGCACGGGCAGGGCCACGTGATGCATGATGGCCAACTGATGTGTGTCGGGTTAAGGGTAGCGGCGCAGCATGCTGCGCCCCTACACCGATGGCGCTCCGAATCCCGTTGATCGCGAGTATCCCGTGCAGATGGTTGGGCATCACGATGAACTCGTCCAGGGTGACGTTCGGAAAATGCGTCGCGATTTCGAGCCAACAATTGACAGCGGTTCGGCCCCCGGCGTTGAGGCGTACTTTTCCCCCGACGACGCTTCCAAACACGGAGGTGCCCTTTTGCGCGCAGATTGTGACGAAGTAGACGCCCGTGCGTGAGTAGTCAAATCCTCGCAGCCTGATGGACCGTCTGCTGTGAGGCACCCGAAGAGGAACGCGTTCGACGCTCATCGACGGAATGTCTGTCAGCGTTCGGTGTTGACACGTATCCTCTTTGCGCGCGCGGCATCATTTCACTGACCCTATAGCCCTTCCGTCGGTGGACGCGGCGGGGCGGGCACGAAGTGGTTCAGCGGCCCGTGACCGCGCCCGCCGCCCAACCCGGGAGCGGCAGCCATGGCGCGGTGCACGAAGTCGAGCGCGTCGCCCACGGCCTGCTCGAGCGGACGGCCGAGCGCCAGGCCCGCCGCGACGGCCGCCGAGAGGGTACAGCCGGTGCCGTGCGTCGACGTCGTGTCGAGCCGCGGCCGCGTGAACCGACGGGCGCCTCGGTCGGTGACGAGCACGTCCACCACGGTGTCGCCCGAGAGGTGTCCCCCCTTCACGAGGGCCGCCCTCGCGCCCAAGCGCACCAGCGCGCGGCCGGCGCGCTCCATCGCGTCCGCCGTGGCGACGGCTTCGCCCACGAGGATCGCGGCTTCGTCCAGGTTGGGTGTGACCAGCGCCGCGAGCGGGACGAGACGCCCGGCGATGAGCTGCTCGGCATCTGCGTCCAGGAGGCGATCGCCCGACGTCGCGACCATCACGGGGTCGAGCACGTAGTTCGGGAGGCGGTGCCGGGCGATCCCGGCGGCGACCGTGTCGACGAGCGCGGCGGACCCCAGCATGCCGGACTTCACGGCGGCGGGGGGAAGATCCGCCGCGAGCGCGTCGAGCTGACGCGTGACGAGCGCCGCGGACACGGGCTCCCAGGCGAGCACGCCCACCGTGTTCTGCGCCGTGACCGCGGTGATCACGCTCGTCCCGAACACGCCGAACTGGTGGAAGGTCTTCACGTCGGCTTGGATCCCCGCGCCGCCGCCGGAATCCGAGCCCGCGATCGTGAGGGCGATCTTCACGTAGCGCCCGTCCGCCGCTTCTCGACATATTGAAGGCCCGGCCGCCGCCGGACACACGCGAGGAGACCCATCGCCAGTAATCTGTCATCGACGATCCGCGATCTCCAACGCCGCAAGGCACGCGGCCGGCGCGGGCTCGCCTTGATCGAAGGCGTGCGACTGGTGGAGGAGGCGCTCGCGGCGGGTCTCCCGTTCCAGGGCGCGCTGGTCGCTCCCGACCTGGCGCGCACGGCGCGGGGGGTGGCGTTAGTGGCCGAGCTGGAGCGGCACGCGATCCCGGTCGAGGAGATCGGCGTCCGCACGTTCGCCCAGCTCGCCGACACGGAGGCGCCCCAGGGCATCATCGCCGTGATCGAGCCGCGCCGCTGGGACGCGGCCGAGTTCGCTCCGCGGCCGGGTGCGGTGGCGCTCGTGATCGACGGGGTTCAGGACCCCGGGAACGTGGGCACCCTGATCCGCACGGCGCACGCGCTGGGCGCGGCGGGCACGGTGGTGCTGCGCGGGACCGCCGATCCCACGAGCCCCAAGGCGTTGCGAGCCGCCATGGGGGCGACGTTCCGCCACCCGGTCGTGTTGCTGGACGACGCCGGGTTCATCGCCTGGGCGCGGAAGCACGCGGTCACGCTCTGGGCGGCGGCGGCGGACGGCACGCCGCTGCACCGGGCGCTCGGCAAGGGAGCGGGGAAGGGGGACGCGGGAAGCGTCGACGACGGACCGATCGCCGTCATTGTGGGGAACGAGGGCGCCGGGATCCGCCCGCAGCTCAATGCCGTCGCCGCGCAGCGCGTGGCGATCCCCCTGGCGCAGGGCGCGGAGTCGCTCAACGTCGCGGTGGCGGCGGGCATTCTGCTCTACGAGGTGACGCGTGGCCGTTGACCCGATTCTGCTCGTCGCCGCGGCGCTCCTGGGACTGTGTCTCGGGAGCTTCCTGAACGTGTGCATCGTGCGTCTCCCCCTCGACATGTCGCTCGTCAACCCCCCTTCCACCTGCCCGCGCTGCAAGCAGCCCATCGCCTGGCGCGACAACATTCCGGTCGTTTCCTGGCTGCTCTTGCGGGGTCGCTGCCGTCGCTGCGGTGAGCCGATCTCGCGGCAGTACCCCATCGTCGAGGCGGCGGTAGGCGCGATCTGGGTGGCGGCGGCGCTGCTCTACGGGATCACGCTCCACGCGCTCGCCGCGGCGCTGCTCGGCACGATCCTCCTCGGCATCGGCGTCACCGATGGGCGGCATTACCTGATTCCCAACGAATACACCTGGGGCGGCCTCGTGCTGGGGCTCGCCCTGTCCCTCGCGGGCGGGGCCGACGGCTTTCTCAACGCCGTGCTGGGCGCGGCGACGGGCTTCGCGCTGCTGTTCGCCGTCGCCCAGGTGGGCCAGTGGGCGTTCAGGGAAGAGGCGATGGGGGGCGGCGATATCAAGATGATGGCGATGGTGGGCTCGTTCGTCGGATGGAAGGGCGTGCTCTTGACGGTGTTCCTCGGCGCGCTGCTCGGCAGCCTGATCTTCGTCCCGCTGTCGCTCAGGAAGAAGCGTCTGGTACCGTTCGGGGTATTCCTCGCCCTGGGGGCGGCGGTGACGTTCGTGATGGGAGACGCCATCATCGCCTGGTATCAGCACTTCCTGCACGGCGAGTGAGCGATGGGTGAGGCGTTCGAGGGCCTGTTCGACTCCGGGAGCGTGCTCGAGCGCGTCGGGGTGGAGCTCACTGCCCTCGCTCGCCGTGGCGACCTCGAGCCGGTACGCTGCCGCGACGCGGAGGTGGCGCGCGTGGTGGACGTCCTGCTGCGCCAGAGCAAGAACAATCCGGCGCTCATCGGCAAGGCGGGCGTGGGCAAGACGGCCATCGTCGAGGGTCTGGCGCAGCGCATCGCGGCGGGCGACGTCCCCCCGGCGCTCAAGGACGCCCGCATCCTCGCGCTCGACCACGTCGCGTTGCTGGCGGGCACGGCGTTCCGCGGGCAGTACGAGGAGCGCATCCGTCGTCTGGTGCGCGACCTCGCGGCCGATCCCGACCTCATCCTGTTCGTGGACGAGCTGCACAACCTGATCGGACAGGGGACCGCGCTCGGCGCCGCCATGGACGCGGCGAACATGCTCAAGCCGGCGCTGGTGCGCGGCGACATCCGCGTCGTGGGGGCGACTACCGGCAGCGAGTACGACAAGTGGATCCGCGGCGACCCGGCGCTCGAGCGGCGCTTCCAGCCGGTGCTGATCGAAGAGCTCGACGCCATCCAGACGTGGGAAGTGCTGGTGGCGCGGCGACCGCGGCTCGAGCGCCACCACGCCGTCGCCATCACCGACGACGCCCTCAAGGCCGCCATTGTCCTCACCGACCGCTTCGTGCCCGAGCGCGCCCGGCCCGACAAGGCGATCGACGTGCTCGACGAAGCGTGCGCCCACGCGCAGGCCACGGCCGCGGTGTCGCCCGAGCTCGACCGCCTGATCCGCGAGCGGCGCAAGGTGGACGCGATGATCCGGCGCGGTCTCACGCACGAAACGCCGCGGCAGGAGCCGGCGGAGGATCTGGTAGCCGAAATCTTCCCGATGCTGGAGCGGATCGGGGCGGAGATCGAGAAGATGCTTGGCGGGGGAGGTCGGGGGAGGTTGGGGGAGGACGGGGGAGGTCGCGCCGTAGAGGAACAACCTCCCCCAACCCCCCCCCGCCCCCCCCCACCCCCCCCC
>Ga0209156_10000407_pt1 | contig 36098 bp, 33 predicted proteins | sample GraSoiAngelo_124_FD_185881 | JGI IMG/M metagenome (GOLD analysis project Ga0209156, IMG submission 185881) | Grasslands soil microbial communities from the Angelo Coastal Reserve, California, USA - 14_0927_05_20cm (SPAdes) (version 2) | ecosystem: Environmental > Terrestrial > Soil > Grasslands... | reverse complement strand
AGCCGGAGAACGCGACCCGTCCGCCCGAGTAGCGGGTCACCGCGTCCCAGATCAGCTCGTCGTCGAACGCATAGCCGCCGTTGGCAGTGAGCCAGGCGTTGAAGGTGCCGGGATCGGTGTTGATGCCGGAGTGACGCAGCATCATCGTGACCGCCGTGATGGCGCAACCGGCCGAGCCGATCGTTTCGGTCGGAGAGGTGCCCAGCCGTGCCCCGGCCCAGGCGCCGTTCTGCTGGCTCATCGGGGCGATCTCCATGGTGGTCTCGGCCGACGCACCCAGCGGGTTCGCCAACGCCATCGTCAGGGCGATGGCCGCCACGAAAATGGCCGGGCGCAGGCCGACGGTCGGGCGGGGAAATTTCAAGGGCCGGGGAGCCTCGCGATGCCAGGCGGACAAACGCGGCCCATCTTGCGGTGCGCTCCGGGCGCAAGCAAACGCTCGCGATGACCCAAGGTGGCAGGGTGCAGGGGTGCTAAATGCTTGGGCCGGCCGTGGGCCGTAAAAGCTGGCCCTCGCCCAGCTTGCCGCGACCCGTGTAACGGTTTTTAGCCGCTAGGACGCGAGCGGTATTGAGGACGAGTAACGGTTCAAAGCAGAGCGTTGCGCGAAGCCCCCACCCGGTGTGGGCGGTTTTCCGTCGGGCGCGCTACGCCGCCTGCTTCTGGGGGGCGGCCCGCCGCGCTTTGGCGCGCTCGATGCGCTTTTCTTTTGCGCCGCGACCGCGTCGGACGTGGGGCTTCATCTCCGGTACAACTGTGCGAGAGCGCACCCACTTGCTGTGTAAATCGCCTGCGGATCGATTCGCGGCCCGATTGTCAGCGACGCGTCGCTGAGGTCAAATTGAATTAGGGATTGTTAAGATGGCTGCCAAATGAGTGACCCGCGCCCCATCGGGGTGTTCGACTCGGGCGTGGGCGGCCTCACCGTTCTTCGAGAGCTGCAGCGTCAGCTGCCCAACGAGTCCACCATCTACTTCGCCGACCTCGGGCACTTTCCCTACGGGCCGCGCTACCAGGCGCAGGTCCGGCACTTCGCCCTGAACATCATTCGTTTCCTCGAAAAGCTCGATGTCAAGCTGGTGGTGATCGCCTGCAACACGGCGACGGCCGCCGCCCTGAACACCGCTCGCGAAGTCTTCGACATCCCGATCATCGGTGTCATCACGCCTGGGGCTGAGGCGGCCGTTGCGGCCACCCGCAACAAACGCGTCGGCGTGATTTCAACTGAAGGCACGCTGCAAAGCCAGGAATACCTGCACGCCATCCGCGAAGCTAATCCGACCATCGGTGTCCTGCCGAAGGCCGCGCCCGAGCTCGTCGACCTCGTGGAGGCCGGCAAATCAGAAGCCCCGGAAACCGAGGCCGTGCTACGAGCGGCGCTCCAGGACATCGTGCATTACGAGGCTGACACGCTGATCCTGGGTTGCACCCACTATCCGCTGCTGAGGCCGCTGATTCGAAAGATCACCGGCGACACCATGACGGTGGTCGACTCGGCCGAGACGACCGCCGCCCGGGTCAAGCGGGTCCTCGCCCGCAACGGCCTGGAGTCCGCCGAACCCGGCGCCGCTCGGCACCAGATCTACGTGACCGGCTCGCCGGAGCGCTTCACGGATGTGGCCCGCATTCTCTTCGGCCAGGACCTGCCACCCATCACGACCGTCCGCCTCGAGCTGGTTGAAGCGATGAGCGGCCGGGAGGGAGCGGCGTGACGGCGACCATGACCGGGACGGACTTCATTGCGCCCATCCGAGCCGAATTGGAGGATTTCGAGGATCGCCTGCATAAGACGGTCCGCGCCGATCTCGGGCCGGTGGCGGAGGCGATGGAGCAGATCCTGGAAGCCGGCGGGAAGCGCCTGCGGCCCTCGCTGGTTTTCCTCGCCGCCGGACTCGGCCACCCCAGCCGGATTGACGACGTGCACCGGGCGGCGATGGCCATCGAATTCATTCACAATGCCACCCTGATCCACGACGACCTGATCGATGGCGCACCGACACGCCGCGGGTTGCGCACCATCCATGAATCGCTGGGGGCAAACCCGGCGATCATCATCGGCGACTACTACTTCGCGAAAGGTGCCAACCTGATGTCACAGATCGGGAATACCAGCATCGACGCGCTGCTGTCGCAGACGGTGATGACGATCTGCTTCGGCGAGATGCTGCAGCTCACCAGCCAGCGGCGCTACGACCAGTCCCTCGATGAGTACTACGCGAAGATCGAGCGGAAAACGGCAGTGCTGCTCGCGGCGTCGACCTTCTGCGGCGCCGTTCTTGGGGGACTGCCGGAACCCGAGGTGGAAGCCATCCGCCGCTTCGGCCGCCTGCTCGGGATGTCATTCCAGATTGCCGACGATGTCCTCGACTATCTCGCCTCCGAGGAGGAGGTCGGGAAGCCGGTTGGCAATGACCTGAAGCAGGGCACGGTCACGCTCCCCCTGATGCTCGCCCGGCATGACCCCTCCCTTGACGGCCAGCTTGACGCCATCCTGGGGAAGCCGCTCCTGCAGGACGCCGATTATGCCGAGGTGGTCCGGATTGTGCGCGGCTCGCGTGGCATCGACGAGTCGTACGAGTACGCCCGGACGTTTGGTGAACGGGCCCGGGCGGAACTCCACGCGTTTGACCCCTCGCCGCACCGCGATGCCCTCGAGTTGTTGACCTACTACGTGGTGGGCCGCCGGAACTAGCCTGGCCACCTTCCGGCTCGCGACCCGCGGCAGCAGCCTCGCCATGATCCAGGCGCAACTTGCGGCCGATGCGCTGGCTCGCCGATATCCAGAGCACGAATTCGTTCTGGTGCCGCTGGCAACGCATGGCGACCGTCACCCGACACTGCGCCTGACCGACTCCGCGCGTGAAGGGGTCTTCGTCAAGGAGCTCGAGCAGGCGCTGCTCGACGAGCGGGCGGAGCTGGCGGTTCACTCGGCGAAGGACCTCCCGACGCTGCCGACGCCGGGGCTTACACTGGCGGCCTTTCTGAAGAGGGCGGACGCCCGCGACGTGCTCATCGCCCGGGCACCGTCGACGCTCGCCCGGCTGCCGTCCGGTTCGCGGGTCGGCACGGGGAGTCCACGCCGGGCCGCCCAGGTCGCGGCGATCCGTCCGGACCTGCGGGCGGTCGAGATCCGCGGCAACGTCGACACCCGGTTACGACGGCTGGCGGAGGGCAGCGTCGATGCCCTGATCCTGGCCTCGGCCGGGCTCGAGCGGCTCGGCCGGCTCGGCGAGGCCCATGAGGTGCTGCCCTTCGAGGTGATGCTGCCGGCGCCGGGTCAGGGAGCCCTCGCCATCCAGGCGGCCGAAGGCAGTCAGGCGGCGGAGCTGGCGGCCGGCATCGACCACGCTGATACCAGCCGTGCCGTCCGGGCCGAGCGCCTCCTCCTTCGCAGCCTCGGAGGCGGCTGCCTGTCGGCGGTAGGCGCGTACGCCAGCGTCGCCGGTGACGAGCTCGTTCTGGAGGCCGTCGTCCTTGGCGATGGGGGAGGGCAGGTGCTTCGGGCGCGGGCGCGGGGCGTCGACGACGCCGAGGTGGTCCGCCAGATTACGGCGCGGCTCGAGGGCGAGGGCTCGGCTCGGCTCCTGCGACCGGGCCCGTCGGGCGGACCGCTCGCCGGATTGCGAATCATGGTGACGCGCGCGGACGATCAGGCGCAAAGTCTCACGCGGGCTCTTGAAGCCGAGGGGGCCACCGCCATCGCCTGCCCGGTTATTGCCATCGAGCCGATCGAGGTGGAGGCCGAGCGGCTCGCGGCGCTCGATGGGTACGAGTGGGCGGTGTTCACCAGCGCGAACGGCGTCGACCGGCTGCTCGCCCAGCTGCAGGCTGCGGGTCGCGTTTTCCCGACACATATAAAGGTTGCGGCGATCGGCCCGCAGACGGCAGCCCGGCTGCGCGATCGTGGCCTCCGTCCGGCCCTGATGCCCAGCCGCTTTATCGCCGAGGACCTGGCCGATGCGCTGGCCGCGGCGATGACGCCGCGGGCGCGAATCCTGGTGGCGCGAGCCGCCGGCGCCCGAGACGTCCTCCCCGACCGGCTGCGCGCCGCCGGGGCTCGGGTTGACGTGCTCGAGCTGTATCGCGCCGTCCCGCCGCCCGGCCTGCGTCAGCGGCTGGCGCAAAACCTTGATCGGGTGGACATGGTCACCTTCACCAGTTCCTCGACGGTTGCGCATTTTGCCCAGGCAATCGACGGGCCACTGCCCGACGTCGTCGCCGTCGCCTGCATCGGTCCGATCACGGCGCAGACCGCCCGCGATCTGGCGATGCGGGTTGATATCATCGCCCAGGAGTACACGACCCGCGGCCTGGTCGAGGCCATCGTGCGCAGCCGGACTCCAATTTCAGCATGAGCTTTCCCACGCAACGTCCCCGCCGTTTGCGGGGGAACCCCACGCTCCGCCGACTGGCCCGCGAAACGCGGATCGCCCCCCAGGACCTGATCTACCCGCTTTTCGTTCGTGATGCCATCGAGGAGCCGCAACCGATCGAGTCGATGCCGGGCCAGGTTCAGCACACGCTCGAATCCCTGACGCGTGAGGCCGAAACCGCGCTCAAGCTGGGCGTACGGAGCCTCGTGCTTTTCGGCATCCCGGGCGGCAAGGATCCGCAGGGGTCGGGTGCCTGGATCGACGACGGAATCGTGCAGCGCGCGCTGCGGCGGCTACGCGACGCTTTCGGGAGCGACGCTCTGTTGATCGCCGATCTCTGCCTCTGCGAGTACACGGATCACGGCCACTGCGGCGTCCTCGACGGGGAGCGGGTGGACAATGACCGGACGCTCGAGATCTACCAGCGGATCGCCACCTCTCAGGCGGCGGCCGGCGCCGACGTGATCGCCCCGTCCGGCATGATGGACGGCCAGGTCGCCGCGATTCGCTCAGCGCTGGATCAGGCCGGATTCACCGATCGCGCCATCCTCGCCTACGCCGCCAAGTACGCATCGGCGTTCTATGGGCCGTTCCGCGAGGCCGCCGGCTCCGCACCACGCTTCGGCGACCGGCGAGGTTACCAAATGGATGCCGGAAACGTGCGCGAGGCCGTCAGGGAGGCCCGGATCGATGTCGACGAAGGCGCGGACATGGTCATGGTGAAGCCGGCCCTGGCGTTCCTCGACGTGATTCGTGCGGTCGCCGAGTCGACTGAGGTTCCGGTGGCTGCCTACAACGTCAGTGGCGAGTACGCGATGGTGAAAGCGGCCGCCTTACGTGGCTGGATCGACGAGCGCCGGGTGCTGCGCGAAATCCTGCTGGGCATCCGTCGCGCGGGCGCCCAGATGATCCTGACCTACCACGCCAGGGAGGTGGCGGCGGACATCCCTTGCTGGGACGAGATGGGATGAGCCAGACGCCGCGGCGACTGCCGCAGATGGTTGCGACGCTGGCCATCCTTGCCGGCGCTATACTCGCGTTCACCATCTATGTTGGACGCAATGCCGGCGGCAGCCCTGGCACCCTGCCCACCCCGAGCCCAACCTCCAGCCCAACCTCCGGCGTGACGGCCTCCTGCGGTTCATTGAACTTCGGTGCGGCGCTCTCGCCGACCGCCGGCAACGCCGGCAAGAAGAGTTTCAGCGCGGCGCCACCGATGACCATCAATGCCGCCCACCATTTCCTGGTGACGATCAAGACCGCCAAGGGCGACATCGTGCTCTGCCTCGACCCCAAGCTGGCCGCGAACACCGTCAACAACTTCGTCTTCCTGGCCCGCAACCAGTTCTACGACGGCCTCAAGTTTCACCGGGTCGAGCCCAACTTCGTGATTCAGGGCGGCGACCCCAAGGGCGACGGCACGGGCGGGCCCGGCTACAAGTTCAACGACGAACCGGTGGCCAGCGAGTACACGGCCGGGGCGGTGGCGATGGCCAATTCGGGCCCCAACACCAATGGCAGCCAATTTTTCATCTGCACCGTTGACGACACCAAGAAGCTGCAGAAGCTTTACAACCTATTCGGCTACGTTCAGCGCGGCATGGACGTCGTGCTCAAGATCGCGGCCGGCGATGTCATGACGTCTGTCACCGTTCAGGAAGAGACTGGTTAAGGTCTCAGCCGAAGTTAAGGAGTCCGCCGAAGGCGGGCGTATAATGGGGGCCGCCAAGGAGCCCACATGCCATTCCTGAATCACTGGTACATCCTTCTGCTGATCCTGATCATCGTGCTGATCATCTACGGCCCCGGGAAGCTCCCGGAGGTCGGCGGCGCGATCGGCAAGGCAATGCGAGAGTTCCGCCGGGCGACGACCGACCTGCAGGACGAGTTCAAGAAGAGCGCCTCGGAGCCCAACCGGGATTCCGCGACGCCGACGGATCAGCCGGCCACCGACGTCAAGTCGACCACTGATACCAAGGCCTGACCCTTAGGCGGCCGCCGAGCGGGAGCCATGGCCAAACCGCTGGTCGTTTCCGACGACGAAGAGCGCCGGATGACCGTGATCGAGCATCTCGAGGAGCTGCGGCGCGTGCTCATCATCTCGCTGATCGCCTGGGGGGTGGCGACGGTGATCGGCTTCCTGGTCTCGGGCTGGGTCCTGTCGGTTGTGCTTGGGCCGGTGCATCAGGTGATCGGCGCGGGCAAGCCGATTTATTTCACCGGTCCCGTCGACAAGTTCTTCCTCTATTTCAAGGTCGGGATGTTTACCGGCTTCATTCTCGCCAGCCCGGTCATCCTCTGGCAGGTGTGGACCTTCGTCGCGCCCGGACTGCATCGAAACGAACGACGCTTCGCCCTGGGGTTCGTCACGTCCGCGGTGCTTCTGTTTGCCATCGGGATCGGCTTCGCCTTCTTCGCCATGCCGATTGCCCTGCGGTTCCTCATCGGATTTGGGACCAGCGAGATCCAGTACTTGCCACTGGCCAGCAGCTACATCAACTTTGTCTTGATCCTCATCGCGATTTTCGGGGTCACCTTCGAGCTGCCCCTGGCCATGACCATGCTCGGCCTGGCCGGCATCGTCAGCGCCAGGACCCTTTCCAGCCAGCGATTCAAGTTCTGGATCGGCATCTTTGCCGGGGCCGCCATGGTGACGCCGGGTGTTGACCCGGTCACGCCCACCCTGCTGGCGGTTCCGCTGATCATCCTGTTCGAGATCAGCATCCTCGTGATCCGCGCTCTGCGAAGATAGACGGCGTTGGCTCAGACGCGACCCGACGGCCGGAAACCGGACGAGATCCGGCCGGTGAAGATCGAAACCGCCGTGAACCTTTACGCCGAGGGGTCGGCCCTGATCAACATGGGCGACACCCGGGTGCTGTGCACGGCCAGCTGGGACGACAAGCCGCCACCGCACAAGAAGGGAACGGGGGAAGGGTGGGTAACCGCCGAGTACTCGATGCTGCCCCGGGCAACCCAGACGCGGACCGCGCGCGAAGCCCGCACGGGTCGGATCGATGGCCGCACCCAGGAGATCCAACGGCTGATCGGTCGCGCGCTCCGCGCCGCCATCAATATGCCCCTGATGGGCGAGCGCACCATCATGGTCGACTGTGACGTCCTGCAGGCCGACGGCGGTACGCGGACTGCGTCGATCACCGGTGGATTCGTCGCGCTCCACCTCGCCTTGCAGAAGGCCGTCGAGCGCAACCTGCTGCGGGTGCTGCCCATCAAGCATTTCGTTTCGGCGGTGAGCGTCGGCATCGTGCAGGGGCAGCCCCGGCTTGACCTCAACTACCTCGAGGATTTCGCCGCCCAGACGGACATGAATTGCGTGCTGGCGGAGGACGGACGTTTCATCGAGATCCAGGGAACCGCCGAGCAGGAACCATTCAAGCCGGAAGAGATGGAGCAGATGCTCAAGCTGGCGGTGAAGGGCGCCGCAGAGCTGGTCGAGTCGCAGAAGAAGGCGCTGAAGCTGCACTGAACCGGCTGCTGCTCGCCACGACGAACGAGGGCAAGCTCCGCGAGATCCGGTCGATCCTCGCCGACCTGCCGATGGAGCTCGTGACCCCAAATGAAATCGGAATCCGGTTCGAGGTTTCCGAGGATGGCGCGACCTATCGGGACAACGCGAAGAAGAAGGCCGAGGCGGGAAGGCGGCTGAGCGGGCTGCCGACGCTGGCGGACGACTCCGGGCTGGAGGTGCCGCTGCTCGGCGGCCGGCCCGGCGTCCAATCCGCATATTTCGCCGGCCGGGAACATTACGGCGACAGCCCGGCCCTGGTTCGGGCCCTGCTCGCCGCCCTCGGCGACGCAGCCGGCAGCTCGCCACCGGCGTCCTTTCGCTGCATCGCGGTCCTGGCCCTGCCGGACGGTCGGATCTTCGAGGGCGAGGGTGTGCTCACCGGCCGCATCGCGGCCGACCCGCGCGGCACGCACGGCTTCGGCTTCGACCCGGTGTTCCAGCTCGCCGATGGACGGCGCCTGGCGGAGCTGACCACTGAAGAGAAGAACCTGTTGAGCCACCGGGCCCGGGCGCTGAACGCGCTGGAGGTGCACGGCGCCTTCGATGCCGCACTCAGCCCCCTCCCCGACCCTCCCTCGCGAGCGGGGGAGGGAGATACGAGCCGCAGCTGACGTGCTGCGCGCGTCGTTTCTCTATCTCTCGCACCGGCGAGGCCTCCAACGCTTTGTCACCCGACAGCGGCTGACCGCTGCCCTTGCCTACCGCTTCGTCGCCGGCGACCGGCTGGATGACGCGGTTCGTGTGGTGACCGACCTGAATCGCCATGGCTTCACCGCCAGCCTCGATCATCTCGGCGAGAACGTGAGTGAAGAGAAGGCGGCCCGTGCGGCGGCCGACGACTACCTGGCGGCCTTCGAACGGATCGCGACCGACCGCTTGAATGCCAACGTCTCGGTCAAGCTCACCCAGCTGGGCCTCGACATCTCGTCCGACCTGTGCCGCGACCTGCTGACCCGGATCCTCCAGCGAGCTCAACAGCTGGACAATTTCGTCCGGATCGACATGGAAGGCTCCGCCTACACGCAGCGGACGCTCGAGCTCGTGCTCGAGCTCCATCGAGAGTATCCGAACTGTGGCGTCGTCCTGCAAAGCTATCTGTATCGGACGATCGACGACGTCGGGCGCGTAAATGCCGCCCGAGTTCGGGTACGGCTGGTCAAGGGTGCCTACGATGAACCGGCATCGGTCGCCTTTCCCAAGAAGGTCGACGTCGACGCGAAGTTCGAGGCGGAGATGCAGCAACTCCTCCTCGAAGGCAGCTACCCGGCGATCGCCACCCATGACGACCGGCTCATCGAGGCGACCAGGCGATTCGCTCGCGCGCGCAACATCGCGCCCGATCGTTTCGAGTTTCAAATGCTGTACGGCATCCGGCGCGATCTGCAGGACCGCCTGCTGCGGGAAGGCTATCGCGTAAGGATTTACGTGCCCTACGGGACGGAATGGTATCCGTACCTGATGCGGCGGCTGGCCGAGCGCCCCGCCAACCTACTCTTTATCGTTCGCAGCCTGATCCGGGAGCGGCGCGCCGCCTGACCCTGGCGGTTCCGGCTCTCCGGAGCGGGTCGCGAACTCGACCTTTGCCTGGGGCGGCGGCGGAACCCGGTGGCCGAAGATGCCGCCGAACCACATCAGAAAACCGAACGCGAGACCGCGAAATTCGCTTTTTCGCCAGGCGTCGGTATACCGATAGCGTTCGAACCAGCGGAAGGCGAGCAGGACCAGCACGCTGATGGCGACGATGATGACGAGGACCGGGAGCATGATGCAACCTTAACGCGATATCGGGGACACCGGACACGCACGCATCATGCCGTCTTCGAGTCGGACGAGACCGCGTTCGATGCCGCGAGCAGGCCGCCGCGTTACAGGCGATGCGATCGAGCAGCTTTGGAGACCACTGGCCGCGACAGCGACCCTAGAATGAGGGTCGTTCCCATCAATACTCGCAGGGGAGGAACCTCCAATGAAGGACACGCAGAAGTCCGCCAAGCGCACCGTCGCGAAATTCACGGACGAGGAACGAGGCGCGATGAAGGACCGGGTCCAAGAGCTGAAGGCGGCCGCGGACAAGGCGGACGGGGAGAACGACGTGCTCGCGAAGATCGCCGAGCTGCCGGCACCGGATCGCGCCATGGCCAAGCGCCTCCATGCGATCATCAAAGCCAGCGCGCCAGCCCTCGCGCCGAGAACCTGGTACGGGATGCCCGCGTATGCCAAGGACGGCAACATCCTCTGCCACTTCCAACCCGCGCAGAAGTTCAAGACGAGGTATGCGACCTTGGGCTTCAGCGACAAGGCGAACCTCGACGAAGGCACCATGTGGCCGAACGCCTTCGCTCTGACGAAGTTGACCGCCGACGACGAGGCAAGGATCGGCGCGCTCGTGAAGAAAGCGGCGAGCTGAGGACCTTTGGTCGGGGCGGCGGGATTCGAACCCGCGGCCTCCTGCTCCCAAAGCAGGCGCGCTAACCAGGCTGCGCTACGCCCCGCGTGCTGGATTCTACGTTGCCGGTGATCGCCGGAGCGAGCGTCGTAAACGTGCGATAGAGCCGCTCATACTGCGCGGACCGCCCGGGATCGGGTTCGATCAGCTTGCCGGGTTGGATCGTGTGCCGGGCCGCGTCCGCCACGCTGGCATACCGTCCGCAGGCGACCCCGGCCAGCAGCGCCGCGCCCATAGCCGGGGTGGCCGTCGCCGCCATGGACGCGACCGGCACACCGAAGATGTCGGCCTGCAGCTGGCGCCACAACCAGGCGCCCCCGCTGCGCCTGGGGGTTCGAACCTGGCGCACCTCGATACCGAGCTCGCGCAGGCGATCCAGGCCGTCCCGGAGGCTGAAAATGACGCCTTCCATCACGGCGCGCGTCAGGTCCGCCCGGGTGTGATGCGCCCGGAGCCCGGCGAACGCGCCACGCCCGCCCGCGCCGTCGGGCGTGGTGGACGCGCTCTCGCAGTGCGGAAGGAAGAACAACCCATTTGACCCCACGGGTGCGGATGCGGCCAGCTGATAAAGATCGTCCCGAGTGAAGTGCCCGCCCAGGATGCCACCCCACCAGTGCAGGGCCGCCCCGGCTGCGGCGGCGCGGGCGCGCAGGCGGTAGCGCTGCGGAAGGGCATGGCAGCCGGCATCGAGCCGGCCGGTCGGGTCGATGATGACGTGGTTGGCCGGCGCGAAGAGCACGGCGTCCCGCCGAATCGACGAGCTGATCAGCCCGCTCTCCACGATGCCGCAGCCGACCGCGGCAGCCGCCTCGGCGCTGGCGCCGGCGGCGATGGGAAGGCGCGCCGGCAGCCCGAGCTCACCGGCCATCGACGGGCGCAGCCCACCCGAGATCGCCGCGCTCTCCTGGACATCCGGCAACCACGCTGGCGGAATCTCGAGCGCATCCAGGATCTCCCCTGACCAGGTTCGCCGCCGCAGGTCGAGCAGCGTCGTGCCGGAGGCGTCGGTGACATCGGTCACCGCCTCACCGGTCAGCATCAGCCGGACGTAATCCTTCGGCGCCAGCACGCGGCGGGTGTGGCGGAACTGGACCGGCTCGACATCACGAACCCAGATCAGGGTGGAGGCCAGGCCGTCGGACGCCACGGCGTTACCGGTGATCTCGAGAAGGCGGTCGCGACCGACGCGTTCAGTGATTGCTACCGATTGCCGCAGGGCGCGCCGATCGCCGCCGACGATGGCGGGGCGCACGACGTTCCCCCGGGCGTCCATAAAAACAGCGCCGGCCGTCTGGCCGGTGAGGCCAATCCCGACAATCTCGCCAACGGCCCTGGCCGCCACCTCCGCCAGCGCCCGTTGCGACGCGCGCCACCACTCGGAGGCATCTCGCTCGAGCCCGCCGGATGCCTTGCCGTCCGGGGGGTACTCGGCGGAGGCCGACGCCTGGACGGCGCCCGTCTCATCGATGGCGACCGCCGTGGCCCGTATCGCCCCGACGTCGAGCCCGACGAGCACTAGCCCGCGGAGGTTGGCGGGATCGCCAATTGTTCCGACCAGTGATACCCGCCGTCGGTGGTGGCATCGATCACGTAGTCGCCGCCGCCGTTCCGGGTCAAGACCCACCCCGTCGTCACGCTGACGAAGGCCGCCGCGAACGTCTCGGCGGCGTTCTGGATCGCGCCCGTCCGCCGGAGTGTGGTCCCGCCGGCGCTGGCAATGACGCATTGGGCGACATTGGTGGCCGGGCCGTCGCCGACGAAGACGGCGTCGCCGGGATCGACCGCGCTAAAGCTCGGGGGATAGCTGTCGGGGCCTGCCGGCACGCCAGGTTGGTGCATCGCCATCGGTTCATTCAGGACGGCCCGCCAGCTGGAGCCGTCCGTGGTCGCGTAGGCGATGTAGGGACTGTGGCTCATGGCGGCGCCCCCTCCCAGAAAGAGTACCCAGAGGGCGTGTGGCCCAGCGCATTGGATGAGGGTGGTCGCCGCCATGCCGGCTGACGCCTGGTCGGGCCGTTGCAGCGCCAGGCTCCAGCTCTGCCCCTGGGCGATGTTTTGATAGCGGTAGACCCCGTCGCGCTGCGTGCCAACCCAGCCCTGCATCGAATCGCTGAAGCATACGGTCTGGGGGTTGGGCGGGCCGCCGAGTGAGGTCCAGGTCACCCCGCCATCCCGGGTCGTCACCAGCGTGGCACCCTCTTTAGGTACCAGCCATCCGTGGATCGCCTGGGGGTCGGTACCGCCAGCGATTCCCCAGCCCTGGCTGGGGCTCACGAAATTGACCGAACGGATCGGCCTGTCCGGCTCGCCCAGCTGATGCCAGGTCCGCCCGCCGTCGCTGGTGCCGAGCAAGCTGCGGGCCCCGACCGCCCAACCGGTGGTGACGCTGATGAAGTCGACACCGACGAATTCTTCCGTTGACGCAAACTGCTTCGTCCAGTGCGCGCCATCACCGGTGGCATAGATCGCGTGCGCTCCAACAGCCCAGCCGAAGCGCGGCCCAACCATCTGGATCGCGGCGAGTGCGGGCACGAAGGTGGGATCCGCGCTCTCCGGCGTCGGCGTCGGACTTGGCGGTGCGGACGGCGATGGTGTCGCCACCGGCGAGTCGCCCGGCGACGTCGTGGGGTGCAGGCTGGACGCCGGCGTGCCCGTTGCTGTGGACGTGCAGCTCGTCAGGACGACGGCCAGCGTGGCCGCGCAGCGAAGGGCTAGCCGGCGGCGCATGGTTCTGCAACGCGGAACCGGCATGTCTCGTGCGATCCAAAACGTGCTATCATGCGCTCAAAGCATATGAAATACGCTCAGAGCGAAATCGCGAACTCAGTTCGGACCGCCCTCGGTGGCTTGCTCCGGCAGCGGCGCGACGAGGCCGAGCGATCGCTGGTCGAGGTTGCCGCGTCGGCGGGCCTGTCGGCCGCCTACCTTTCGGAAGTCGAGCGGGGCCTCAAGGACATCTCAACCGAGAAGTTGATCGCGCTTTCGACCGCGCTGGAGCTCTCGGCCGCCGACCTCTACCTGAACCTGGCCCGGCAACTCGGCAGCCGGGAGGCGATGCAGCAGCAGCGCAGCTGGCCGGACGACCCCCGGATGCAGTTGCGTCTCGCCACCGCCAGCCTGCGTCCGCACGCGCTGCGGAGTGTCGCCGACTTCAGCGTGTATCTCGCCGCCACCCAGGCGACACCGCCGCGGCGCCGCATCGGATTCATGGTGGACCGCTAAGGAGGACAATCCAATGGCACTCATCCCCAATGTCATCGAGACCACGGCCCGCGGCGAGCGGGCCTACGACATCTACTCGAGGCTGCTGCGCGACCGGATCATCTTCGTTGGCAGCCAGATCGATGACGATATTGCGAATCTCGTCATTGCCCAGCTGCTCTTTCTCGACAGTGAGGACCCGGACAAGGAGATCAGCATCTACATCAACAGCCCTGGCGGCTCGCTCTCGGCTGGACTGGCGATCTACGACACCATGCGCTATGTCCATCCGCCGGTCAGCACGCTCTGCACCGGGATGGCCGCCAGCGCCGCCTCGCTGATCCTGGCCGGTGGTACAACCGGCAAGCGCTTCTCGCTGCCCCACTGCCAGATCGTGCTCCACCAGCCAAGCGGTGGCATCCAGGGGGCGCAAGCGACCGACATCGAGATCCACGCCCGCGAGATCCTGCGTCTGCGAGACATCGTGATCGGCATCTACGCCCAGCACACGGGCCGTCCCAAAGAGCAGGTCGAGCGCGACATCGAGCGGGACTTCTTCATGACGCCCGCCCAGGCGAAGGACTACGGTCTGATCGACGCCATCATCGAGCCTTCAGTCAAAACCCTGACCGCCGGTCGCTCACCGAACGGTCACATCTCGACGCCCGCAACGTAACGCCTGGCCGGATTGAAAGTCGTCAGCTAGGATGGCCGGCAGTGTCTTCCGGCCAGTGGTGGCGCGATGGCGTCATCTACCAGATCTATGTGCGTTCGTTCCAGGACTCGAACGGCGACGGCATCGGCGATCTCCCGGGTGTCATCCGCCGGCTCGATTATCTTCAATGGCTCGGTGTCGATGCCATCTGGCTGAGCCCGATCACGGTTTCGCCCGACGCCGACTACGGTTACGACGTCGCCGACTACTGCAACGTCCAGCCGGCTTTCGGTGACCTGGGCGACGTCGACCGGCTGATTCGCGAGGCGGCAGAGCGCGGCATCAGGGTCATCCTCGACATCGTTCCCAACCACAGCAGCGATCGCCATCCCTGGTTTACCGATGCCCGCTCTGGACGCGGTGCCCGTCATCGGGACTGGTACGTATGGGCCGACCCAAAAGCCGATGGCGGCTACCCGAATAACTGGGTCAGCGCCTTCGGTGGGCCGGCCTGGACCCGCGACGAGCACACCGGCCAGTATTACCTGCACAACTTCCTCGCCCAGCAGCCGGATTTCAACTGGTGGAATTCGGAGGTTGCGGATGCCTTCGACGAGATCTATCGATTCTGGTTCGATCGGGGGGTGGCCGGCTTCCGGATCGACGTCGCACACGGCATCGTCAAAGACCGGGAGCTCAGGGACAATCCGCTGGCGACCAAGGACGATCCACCGGACGTGCGAGCGCTCGGCCAGCGTATGGTCTACAACATCGACCGGCCCGAGGTCCACGATGTCCTGCGACATTGGCGCACGCTGGCCGATCGGTACCAGCCCCCACGGATCCTGCTCGGCGAAACCTATGTGATCGACGTTCGAACCATGGGCCGGTTCTACGGCATCGGCGATGAACTCAACCTCGCCTTCAATTTCACGTTCGTGCATGCGCCGTTGCAGGCGGCGGCGCTCGCCGAAGTCGTAGCCGAAACCGAGCTGATCATTCCGAAGGTTGGCTGGCCAGTCTGGACCGTTTCGAATCATGACGTTTCCCGGGTGATGTCGCGCTGGTGCGAGGGCGACGAGCGCAAGCTGCGAACCGCCCTGCTCAGCCTGCTGACCCTGAGGGGAACGCCGGTGCTCTATTACGGCGATGAAATCGGGATGCCAGATACTCCGATTCGAAAGGCGGAGCTGCGGGACCCGATGGGCAAGCGGCACTGGCCGGCGCCGCGCGGCCGAGATCCGGAACGCACGCCGATGCAATGGCACAATGAGACAGGTGGCGGCTTTACGAATGCCGCCTTGGAGCCCTGGCTACCAATCGGGGATACGGCGCGCAACGTCGAGGACCAGCAAGCGGATCCCGGCTCAATCCTCAGCTTTGTGCGCGACCTGATCGCGCTTCGGCGAACATCGCCTGACCTGCAGGCCGGCCAGTATCGACAGCTGACATCGCCGGGCGACACCTGGGCATGGCAACGCGGCGATGCAACCGTCGTCGCCGTCAACCTGTCCGGGCGCCGGCTTTTCGTCCCGGACCTCGCCGGTCGCGTCCTGATCTCGACCACGCGCTCGCGCGATGGCGAGCGTCTTCACGACGGCATCGTGCTCGGTCCCTGGGAGGGGGCCATATGTTTCTCGGCATCGACCTCGGCACCAGTTCGCTAAAAGCGCTCGTCCTCGACGTCGACGGCGCAATCGTCGGCCGCGCCGCGGCATCCTACTCGATGTCGGCCCCGCAGCCCGGATGGTCGGAGTCCGACCCGCAGGACTGGTGGCAGGCGGCCGGCATCGCCGCGAGGCAGGCCGCCGGCGATCACGCCGCCGAGATCGCGGCCATCGGACTTTCGGGCCAGATGCATGGTGTCGTCCTCAGCGATGACATGGGACAACCGCTGCGTCCCGCCATTCTCTGGCCGGACGTACGAACCCGTCGCCAGCTGGACGCCTACCGGGAACTCGGCCAGGACATGCGGCGCAAGCTGGCCAATCCACCCGCCACCGGTATGGCGGGGCCGACCCTGCTCTGGCTGCGCGACCACGAGCGGCCGCACTATCGGGCCGCGCAGTGGGCGCTCCAAGCGAAGGACTGGCTTCGCCTCCGCCTGATCCATGAAGCGGCCACCGAGCCGAGCGACGCCTCGGGCACGCTGCTCTACGACCTGACTACGGATTACTGGGCCAAAGACGTCCTCGACGCGCTCGATCTACGGCTCGACTTGCTGGCACCGATTCGTGAGTCGGCCGAGATTTGTGGCGTCCTCAGTCGAGATGCCGCCGAGCACCTTGGCGTGCGGCCCAACCTCCCGGTGGTGGGCGGCGCCGCCGACACCGCGGCGGCGGCCATCGCCGGAGGCCTGCTCGATCCCGGGCCGGTTCAGCTCACCATCGGCAGCGGGGCGCAGGTGGTCGCCCCGCGCGACCGGCTGGCGATGGATGCGACCGCCCGCACCCACCTGTATCGGGCCGCCGCGCCCGACCGCTGGTACGCGATGGCGGCGATGCAGAATGCCGGCCTCGCCATCGAGTGGGTGCGCACCACGCTCGCGGCATCCTGGGCTGAGGTCTATGCGGAAGCCTTCGCCGTCCCAGCCGGTGCGCAGGGGCTGATCTTCCTGCCATACCTCACGGGCGAGCGAACGCCGCATTTCGATCCGACGGCGAAGGGAGCCTGGATCGGGTTGGGCCTGGCTCACGGTCGCGGTCACCTGCTGCGGGCGGCGCTCGAGGGCATTGCGTTTGCCGTCCGGCAGGGGCTGGAGGCATTGCTCGCCACCGGCGTTCGGAGCACCGACTTGCGTCTGGCGGGCGGCGGGTCCCTCGATCCCCGCTGGCGTCAGTTGCTGGCCGACGTGCTGGAGCGGCCCTTGCTGGCGACGCCGGTCAGTGAGGCATCCGTGCTCGGCGCCGCGCTCCTCGCCGGCGTCGGCTTCGGCGCCTGGCCAGACGTGCAGCGGGTGGCCGCAATGGCGGCCCCGCCAGAGCTGGTCGCGACCCCCGGTCCGGACACCCAGGCGTATCGCGAGCCATACCTTCGATATCGCCAGCTGTATCTGCCGATCGCGGCGGCGCTCTCGTAACGCAAGGTCGTCAGGCTGGTTCGAGATGCGCAATAAGATGGAGCCATGCAGCTCTCCAGGGTGAGCGTGGACGCCACCGCGCGATTGCGGTTGGCTCTCGCTCTCACGGCGATCGTGCTCGTCGTCGAAGTGATCGGTGGTCTCTGGGCGCACAGCCTCGCGCTTCTGAGCGATGCGGGCCACGTGGTGACCGACCTGGTGGTGCTCGCCCTCTCGACGTTTGCTCTTCGCCAGGTGCAGCGGCCCGCCAGCCCGAGGCGGACCTTCGGCTATCAGCGCGTCGGCATCCTGGTTGCCTTGCTCAACGCGCTGCTGCTCGGCGCCATCGTGGTCGGGATCGTCGTCGAAGCGCTCCATCGATTGCAGAATCCTTCGGCGGTCCGCGGCGGGGTGATGGCGGCCGCGGCGGTGCTCGGGTTAGGCATCTCGTTGGCCATCGCCCGTTCGCTGCAACCGATGGAGGGAGACCTGACGGTGCGAAGCGCGTTGATGCATATCTGGGGCGATGCGTGGGCGTCGGCCGGCATCATCGTGGCGGGACTGCTGATCGCGTTCTCCGGCTGGCTCGCCATCGATCCGCTGCTCAGCCTTGGCATCGCGGCGCTGATCGCGTGGAGTGCCTGGCGGGTGCTGGCCGCGGCGATCGACATCCTGCTCGAGTCGACACCCTCAGACCTGCGGACGGATACGGTGGTGACCGCTGTCAAACGCGTCCCCGGCGTCCGCGACTTGCACGACCTGCACATCTGGTCGCTGGGCGCACAGAGCCGCGCGATGAGCGCCCACCTGCTCATCGATGACCAGCGGGTGACGCAAGCCCAGGACATCCTTGCGGAAGTCCGCGAGATATTAGCCCACGAGTTCGAGATCGAGCACACCACGATTCAGTTCGAGAGCCTGGTCTGCCGGCCGGGCGACGTCTTCTGCGTCCAGCCCGAGGGCCATCCGCACATCGACGACGCTCATGATCGCGTGACCCGCCGAGCCGCGGGTTGATGGACTCACTCACGCGGCGGGCTTGAGTGACACGGAGCGGCGCCGCGCGCTCTTCGTCCTCAACCCGGCGCTGCCTCGAACGGGTCGCGATTTCGGCCGGCGCCTTCTCGAGCTCGCCGGCGAGCTGGGCTGGGAGGCGATGGTCCTGGAGACGGCCGCCGGCCTCAATGTCGAGGCCATCGGTGCCGCCCTGGCCCGCCGTGACTTCCAGATGGTGCTGGCCGCCGGCGGCGATGGCACCGTGGCCGAAGTCATGGCTGCGGCGCATCAGCGCGGTCTCCCGATGGGCATCGTGCCCCTGGGGACCGCCAACATCGTGGCCCGCGAGCTCAAGCTGCCGGCCGGATGGCGGACGGCGACGCGACGCGCGTTAGAACGCTATCCCTCGACCCGCCCGGTCGACCTGGTGCGCGTGAACGACGGCTATTCGGCGCTGGCCGCGGGCATCGGTTTTGACGCCACGGTGATGCGGTATACGCCCAGAGCCCTCAAAGTCTGGCTGGGGCGCGCCGCCTACCTGCTGGCGGGGGCCTGGTGGCTGCCGCGAGCACCGCTGTTCGAGTGCACCATCCGTGCGGATGGGGAAGAAACCCGGCTGACGGCGGTGGTCGTGCTGGTGGTCAACGCCGGCATGCTGGGGGCGGCGCCCTTTCGGTTCGGGCCCAACATCGCGATCGACGACGGCTGGCTGGACGTCTGCGTCTATCGGCCTCGCACCGCGCGGGAACGGGCCGGTGTGCTCTGGCGAATCCTCCGCCAGCGAACGGATGGAAACAGCATGCTGCAGCGCAAGGCGCGCTCGGTGGAGATCAAGGCGCCCGACGTCCAATGGCACGAGGTAGACGGAGACGTCTACCGCGGCAACGTGCTGCGCGCCGAGATCGTGCCGGGTGGAGTCCGCGTCGTCGCGTGACCGTGGTCAACGCGCGCTTCCCCTGGGTTCTCTTCCTGCCACTGGCCTCGATGACGGAGGTGGGCGGCGTCCTGCTGCTCCTGAGCGGCCGGGGCATCGGCTGGGCCGCCGTGCTGGCGCCGGTGATCGGTTTCCTGGCCATGCGCGGCCCGGTACGCCCGCGTTTTGAGTTCATGGACGAGGGCGTGATCTTCCGCCGCTCCGGCCAGAGCCCGCTGCTTCCCTGGGACGAGATCGCCGCCGTGGGGCTGGTCAAAGCCGGCGGTCGGACGGTGCTCGCGTACCGGTTGAAGCCCGGCGTGGCGGTGATGAAGCGCCATCCCGGTGCCGGGTTTCTGCGGGCGAAGGGGCTCGATTTTGACGGCGGATACTTCGTCGACCAGATGACTTCCAGCCCCCAGCAGATCCTCGAGCTGTTCGAGGCGCACCTCAAGCGGCCGTAACTCAGGCGGCTTTCGCCGGCCGTTCGACGCGCAGCGCAGTGCGGACCGAGCGGACGGCAACCGGCGAGACCATCGGCGCGAGCTTGCGCAGGCTGAAGATCATCTCCGACCCTCCCACGTAGTCGATGCTCTCGATGGCAAAGCCCTTACCCTGCAGATAGGTGGCGAGGTTCGCCCGCCCGTAATGGGTGATGTGTTCGTCGGCGTAGCCACCCGGTGACAGACGGCCGTAGAGCCATTCGAGAGCCCGCCACCGCCAGCGGTCGTAATCCGGCGTGCCGAGGATCAGCCGGCCGCCGGTTTTCAGCACCCGGGCCAGCTCGTCGAAGGGCTTCTCCTGGGCCGGGATATGCTCGATCACTTCCGAGCAGATCACACAATCGAAAGCGGAGTCCACGAACGGCAGCGCGAAGATCGAGCCGTGGACGAGCGGGTTGCCATAGCGGCGCGCATAGCGCAGCTTGTGCAGCTGGATGTCCAGACCCAGCATGCCCGGCACCGCGCTCAGGATCCGGCTCGACCCGCAACCGACATCCAGGACGCGGGTGAAGCCCGTCGCCAGCCGGCTGATGGTGGCGTACCGGCGCCGCTGCCAGTAGCGCTGCAACGGGATGATGCTGTCGTAGGCGCGGGCATCGTAATCCGACGAGGCGATGGAGTTGCGCAGCCGCCACATCGCCATGAAGGTTCGCAGATAGGAGAGGGCGAACTTGAAGAGCCGGGCATGGCTGCGACCGGCGAGGCGCGCCCGGTAGCGGAACGGCACTTCGACCACGCGGTAGCCGGCAGCCAGGGCGCGGATCAGGATTTCCTCCAAAATGTCGAAGTCGCTGGCGGCCAGGTTGACCGCCCGCAAGACGGTCCGGTGATAGAGGCGGAACCCACTGGAGAGGTCGTGAACGGGCAGGGAGAGCCCGCGTCGAAACGTGATGTTCAACACGCGGCTCAGCAGCCGCCGCCAGGCGGGCATGTCGGCCGCGCCACCGGGCACGTAGCGCGAGGCGATCACCACATCCCCCTGAAGACGGGCGGCCCACAGATCGCCAAGGAAGGCCGGGTCATGCGACCCGTCGGCATCGAGCGTCAGGATGTACTCGCCGCGCGCCTGCTCGAAGCCGGCCCGGTAGGCGCTGCCGAAACCGGGGAGCTTCTGGCTGACCAGCCTGGCATCGTGTTTGCGAACGACCTCCTGCGTGCCATCGGTCGAGCCGCCGTCCACCACGATGATCTCGTTGGTGGGCCCCAGGGCTGACAGCGCCCTGGCGAGCACGGGCAGGATCCGCTCGAGATTCGCGGCCTCGTTCAGGGCCGGGATCACGAGGCTGAGGGCGCAGCCGGCCAGCGTGACCGTATCGCCGCCGGTCATCAGGAATGACGGAATACCGTCGACCAGCGGATAGCGGCTCCCGTCGCGCACGCAGCGCAGCTCGCGTCCAGCCTCGATGGTCGTCAACGGCTCGTGGCATTTGGGGCAGACCAGGCCCTCGAGGCTCTGCATCGACTATGGGGATGAACGGAATCCGAGATCCGAGCTTGCTTCGGTCGGACCCTGGTCGAGGCGCCAGAGCTCGACGCCCGCGATCCGTTCGGGCGCCCTCCCCAGCACCGTCTGGTAGAGGGCGGTTGCCTGGTCGCGGTGCGGCATTGGCCCGATCAGCACCGTGGTCACGCCCCACCGCATGAGATCGGCCCGGAGGGCGGCGAGTAATTCCGGCGTCACCGTGACCGGCATCCCATCCTCGAGAGCAACGGCGGTTCGCAGCGTCGCACTCCAGGGCGGGTCCGCCCGGTCAGCGCCCCCCGCAACGATGCCGTACGAACCCGGCATTCGGAACCGCATGCCACTTTGCGCCTGCCAGAGCATGGCGGTACTGTCGCCTCCGTGAGGGAACGGAAGAACGAGGGCGGTGCTTGAGGCGGGAACGGTTTGGACGCTGGCCGTGGTGAAGAACACGGGCGTCGTCACCTCCTCACTTGGGAAGGGCAACACCGGGATCAGGAACAGCATGGCGACCCCGGCGACCCCGAGTTTGATGATCCGGTGCGAGGCAAGCGAGAGCGTGGTATCGACGTAGCCCGCCAGCAGGATGGCGGCGAAGAGGAAGCCGAGGGTCATCAAGCGGCTGGGGAGCAGGTTGTTCAGCATTGGGAGGACGATCACGCCCAGCGAGGTGAGGGCAACCGCCGCAAGCAGATAGGCGGCGGGAAAGCTACGTCGCAGCGCGACGAAGGGCAGAGCGAGCAGGCCGACCGGGATCAGCGTCCGGACGCCGGCCACGTGCAGGGTGAAGCCCATCGAGAGCAGGGCCAGCGTCAGCCCGAGCACACTGGCAAAGCGCACCAGCGGCGACGACCAGTCGCGAATCGCCCACCAGACGAGCAGCCCCAGCAGCGGCAACCCCAGATAGGCACCCCATTCGCTGACGTTGCCGTGAAAGTTCTGACGAACGCCGGCCAACCATCCCGGTGCGATTTGTTGCACCGGGGTCGGGACGACGAAATTCAGGAGGTCGCTCACATACTCGTTCGGCTGCTGGAAGAGGCCGGTCGGTCGTTGGGGCCCGAAAAACTGAAACAGCGCCGGAACGGCGACCAGCACGCCAAAGACGCCGATAGCGACAGCGAACGCAGGCAGAAGACGGGTGAGCGTCGCCGGCACGACGTGCCGGTTCGCCGTCGCAAGCAAGAGTATCCCGAGCAGGGAGATGAGCGCGATCGCCGCCAGCTGCTCCTCGCTGATCAGGAGCTGTGCGGCGCCCAGGAGGCCAAGCGCGGCCCCCATCAAAACGGGCGGATAGCGCCTGCGGATCAGGAGATCATCGAAAACCAGCAGAACCAGGGGCGCGACAAACCCGAGCGTCAGGAATGGATGACCCAGTGATTGCGCCATCATCGCGGGGGAGAAGCCGTAGAGAAGACCACCAACCGCGGCGGCCGGCCATTGCCGGACGTACCGGCCGATGACAAGGAAGGCCGTCCAGGCGGAAAGGGCCACCGCCAGTGTGCACATCAGGTTGTACGCGAAGGCCGAGCCGAGCGTCAGGGTGATCGGCGCAAGCAGCGCCGCCGGCAGCGGGTAGGCCGTGTTCCACATGAGGTTCATCCCATCGGGAACATTTGCCACGGTGCTCAGAAGTGGATCGAGGTGGTGGGTGATGGCGAAGGCCGACCAGCCAAGGAACCAGGCCATCAGCGGTGGGTCCATCCCCTGGCCGATGAGGCGGCTAAACGGGTGTGTCCAGCTCGACGCGAAGACGAGCGCCGCCAACGCCAGGTAGACGACCAGTCCCGCCGGCGCTAACAGCCGCGGACGAGGGGACCCTTCCAGCAGCCGGCCGCCAGGTAGCTGACGCACAGTCGGAGCAACGGCTCGAAGCCGATCGGCCTTGCCGCTTGCCTGTGGCAGGGCGGCGGTACGCTAGGCCACAGTGCCCCACCCCCGTGTTCTGGCGATCGACGTCGGCACCGGCACCCAGGACATCCTGGTGTTCGAAGCCGGCACCGTGATCGAAAACGCCGTCCAGCTGATCATGCCGTCGCCTACAGCCCTGCTGGCGGAACAGGTCAGGCAGGCGACCGTCGAAGGGACCGACCTGTTTCTGACCGGCGTAACGATGGGCGGCGGACCCGACCACTGGGCGGTCGAGGCGCACTTGCGCAAGGGATTGAAGGTCTATGCGACTCCGGACGCCGCCCGAACGTTCGACGACGATCTGACCCGCGTGGAGGCGATGGGCCTCCGCATCGTCGACGGCCCAGACGGCGTCGGCGGCGCCCGTCGCCTGGAAATGCGCGACTTCTATTTCTCCGAACTGATGGACGCCCTAAAGAGCTTTCAGGTGAGCACCGTGTTCGATGCGGTGGCGGTTGCCGTGTTCGATCACGGCGCGGCGCCGCCCGGCGTCAGCGACCGGCGCTTTCGTTTCGACTATCTGCGTGAACAGGTCGAGCGGGGCATCGGGCTTACGGGTTTCGGCTTTCTCGCCGCCGAGATCCCGGCGCGCATGACGCGCATGCGAGCGGTCGCCCGGACCTGGACCGGGCCGGAGCCGCTCTTCTTGATGGATACCGGTCCGGCGGCCGTCCTGGGCGCTCTTGACGACCCCAGGGTCGGGGAGCTGGAGCACGTGATGGTCGTCAACCTTGGCAACTTTCACACGATTGCCGCGCTCCTCGACGGACGGCGGATCGCCGGCCTGTTCGAGCACCACACTGGCGAGCTCACTCTGGAGAAGCTGGAAGGATACCTCGACGGGCTCGCCAACGGCACGCTGTCGAACCAGGCCGTGTTCGATGACATGGGCCACGGTGCGCTGGAGCTGGGTCCGATCGCTGGGCCGTCCGCGCCCCTGGCGCTGACCGGACCTCGCCGCGGTCTGCTCGAGCGGTCGCGGCTTCGATCGCACCTCGCCGTTCCGCACGGCGACATGATGCTGACCGGCTGCTTTGGTTTGCTGCGAGCGCTGGCGCTTCGGCTCCCCGAGCTTGCGCCTGCCATCGCCGGTCAATTGGGCGCCCCGGCGCAGCGGCCCTGAAGCAAGCCGACCCCATGGAGCCGCGGTCAGTCCTACGGGACGGAATGTTCCTTCGCTTCTGGAGCGGCTCCTCGATTTCCACGCTCGGCAACCAGGTCACCGTCATCGCTTTGCCGTGGCTGGTGCTGCAGCTGGAGACGAAGCGGATTTAAAACCGGCTGAACGGCGAGCCGCCTCGTAGAATCGGAACGGCGTCACCACATTCCAAAAGAGGTATCCATTGGAGCAGCCCACGACCCTCGCCCAACTTCGACAGAGTGAGTACCGTGTCCTTCCGGTCAAGCAAGAGATGCGCAAGAACCTGATCCGCAAGATCAAGGCGGGCGAGGAGCTCTTCCCCGGCATCATCGGCTTCGAGGGATCCGTCATTCCCCAAATCGAGAACGCCATCCTGTCGGGCCAGGACATCGTCTTTCTGGGCGAGCGTGGCCAGGCCAAGAGCCGGCTGATCCGATTGCTGACCAGCCTGCTCGATGAGGAAGTCCCAGTGATCGACGGCTGCGAGATCAATGACAATCCATACGCGCCGATCTGCCGCGCCTGCCGGGACCGAGTGGCCGCTCAGGGTGACCGCGTCACCGTGCGCTGGATCACCCCGGACGAGCGGTACAGCGAGAAGCTGGCCACCCCCGACACGTCGATCGCCGACTTGATCGGCGAGGTCGACCCGATCCGGGTTGCGGAGGGCAAGTACCTTGCCGACGAGCTGACCATTCATTACGGTCTGGTGCCTCGCACCAACCGGGGCATCTTCGCGATCAACGAACTGCCGGACCTCGCGGAGCGCATCCAGGTCGGACTCTTGAACCTGATCGAGGAGCGCGACGTCCAGATCCGCGGCTTCAAGCTCCGCCTGCCGATCGACGTCTACGTGGTCGCGAGCGCGAACCCGGAAGACTACACGAACCGCGGACGGATCATCACGCCCCTCAAGGACCGCTTCGGGGCGCAGATCCGCACCCACTATCCGCGCAGCGTCGAAGACGAGATCCGGATCGTCGAGCAGGAGCGCACCGAGTTCCAGGACCATGAGCTGTCGGTCGTGATGCCGGACTTCATGAAAGAGATCGTCGCTGAGGTGACGCAGCTGGCTCGGCGCAACCCGAAAATCAACCAGCGGTCCGGCGTCAGCGTCCGAATCTCGATCACCAACTACGAGAATCTCGCCTCCAACGCCTCACGGCGAGCCCTGCGCACGGGCGAAACCGAGGCGGTCCCCCGCATCACGGACCTGCCGTCCATGATCCCGTCCAGCGCCGGGAAACTCGAGATGGAGACCTGGGAAGAGGGCGACGACCAGACGGTGCTGGAGAAAATCATCAAGACGGCCGTGCTGAACGTATTTCGGCGGCATTTCGAGATCAGCCAGTTCAACGAGCTCGTGCAGCGTTTCGACGGGGGTCTGACCTTCGAGGTGTCGGAAGGCCAGCCGGCCGACCGCTACGCCGCCATCTTGCGCGAGCTGCCGGGAATGGACAAGGCGCTGAAGAGCCTGGGACTGGAGAAACGCCCGGCGCTGGCGGCCTCGGGCGTGGAGTTCGTGCTGGAAGGTCTCCATCTCAGCAAGCGGATCAACAAGACCGAGCTCGATGGGGCGGCCATCTACGCCGGCTGAATGATCGCACGACCGAACCGATACGAGCGCTGGGACGGTTCGCAGGAGCCTTTCGGCCGCGACGCCGAGGACCTGTTCGACCGCCTGGCTGAAGACCTTTTCCAGGGCGGGGACTTCGACTATGCCCTGCATCGGCTGATGAGCCGGGGCTGGCGCGACCGGCAGGGCCGGCGGCTGCCCGGCTTCGAGGAGATGCTGGAACGCCTCCGGCAGAAACGCTTGCAGCAGTTGAAGCGGTACAACCTGAATGACGTTTTCAGCAACATTCGCGAGCGGTTGAACGACATCCTTCGCCGCGAGCGGCAAGGGATCGCGGAGCGGGTGGAGCACGCGCCCGAGAGCGCCAGCCGAGTGCTGCAGCGGATCGTGAAGAAGAAGCTGCAGGAGCTGGATAGCCTACCGGACGACGTGGGGGGCACCATTCGGAAGCTCAACGACTACGAGTTCATGGATGAGGGGGCGGCGCAGGCCTTCCAGCAACTCATGGAGGAGCTCAAGCAGCAGGTCTCGCAGACGTACTTCAAGAACATGACGCGTACCATGCAGCAGCTCCAACCCGAGCATCTGGGCGAGATCAAGGAGATGCTCAGGGACCTCAATCAGATGCTCCGCGACCGGCTGGAGGGGAAGCCGCCGAAGTTCGACCAGTTCATGCAGCGCTTCGGCCATTTCTTCGGCGCCAATCCGCCCAAGACGCTCGACGAGCTGATTCAGCAGCTGGAGCGGCAGATGGCGCAGATGGAGTCGCTGATGCAATCGCTCTCGCCCGAAATGCGCCAGGAGCTGCAGGACCTGCTCGCCTCGACCTTGAACGATCCCGAGCTTCAGGAGCAGATGGCGGAGCTGGCGGCGCAATTGGAATTGCTGTCGCCGCGACCGGGGCTGGGCAGCCGTTATGCCTTCTACGGGTCGGAGTCGCTGCCGCTGCAAGAAGCCATGGGACTGATGGAGCGCTTGCAGGGCATTGAAGATCTCGAGGCCGCCCTCCGCGAGGGATATCAGGGACGCCAGCTCACGCCGGAGCAATCGGCGCAGCTCCAGCAGTTGCTGGGACCCGACGCGCGCCAGGCGGCCGACCAGATGAGCGAGCTGGCGTCGCAGCTGGAAAAGAAGGGATACGTGCAGCGCGGCCGCCGGGGGATGGAGCTGACGCCACGCGGGATGCGTCGCATCGGCCAGAAGGCGCTGCGGGACCTCTACACGCGACTGAAACGCGACCGCTTCGGCGATCACCCGATCAGCGTTCGGGGCTTGGGCTCGGAGCGGTCCGATGAAACCAAGGTCTACGAGTTCGGCGACGCCTTCAACCTGCAGGTCGAGCAGACCCTGATGAACGCGCTGCGCCGGGATGGGCCGCGGCGGCCGATCCAGCTCAAGACCGACGACTTCGAGGTTTACCGGTCGGAATTCAGTGCCCAGTCCGCCACCGTGCTGATGATCGACATGAGCCGATCCATGCCGCTGCGCGGCTACTTCTATGCGGCGAAGAAGGTGGCGCTGGCCCTGGATGCGCTGATCCGCAGCCAGTTCCCGCGTGACTTCCTCCAGGTGATCGCCTTCAGCGACTATGCGCGGCCGGTCAAGTCTCATCAACTGGCCGAGCTCACCTACAACGAATCGATCTACGGCACCAACATCCAGCACGGCCTGATGCTGGCGCGCCAGTTCCTGAACCGGCACAAGACCGGGAACAAGCAGGTGATCATCGTCACCGACGGCGAGCCGACCGCGCACATGGAAGGCCAGCAGGCCGTGTTCTTCTACCCGCCCTTACCCGAGACCTTCCAGAAGACACTGCTCGAGGTGCAGCGCTGCACCCGGGAGCACATCGTCATCAACACCTTCATGCTCGACAACGACTATCACCTCGTGTCGTTCGTCAAGCAGATGACGCGGATGAACGGCGGCCGGGCTTTCTTCGCCAGTGCCGATCGGCTCGGTGACTACGTGCTCCTCGACTACGTCGATCGCAAACGCAAGGCCAGTCGTTAACTGAAGGCACGATGACGAAAGCCATGCGATTTGGGATCCAAACCGGCCCGCAGCACGTCAGCTGGGGCGAGCTGGTCGATATCTGGCAGGTTGCAGATGGCCTGAAATTCGACACCGCCTGGACCTTCGATCATTTCTTTCCGATCATGTCCGACCCCAAAGGGTCGCAGCTGGAGGGCTGGGTCGCCCTGACGGCGCTCGCCATGAAGACCCAGCAGGTGCGCGTGGGAACGCTGGTGACCGGCATCACCTATCGTGAGCCGGCCGTGCTGGCCAAGATGGGGGCGACGCTCGATGTCATCACCGGCGGCCGGTTGGAGATGGGGCTGGGTGCGGCCTGGTTTCAGTTCGAGCACGAGGCGCTCGGGATTCCGTTTCCACCCGTCGCGGAGCGGATCAAGCGTCTCGGTGAAGCCTGCGAAGTTATCACGCGGATGTGGACCGAAGACGCGGCCACCTGGGACGGCACGTACTACCACATCAAGGAGGCGTATTGCAATCCGAAGCCGGTGCAGAAACCCCGGCCACCCATCCTGATCGGGGGAAGCGGCGAGCAGCTCACCTTGAAGATGGTGGCCCGCTACGCCGACACCTGGAACGCCTTCGGGACGCCGGATGTCTTCAAGCACAAGATCGACGTGCTGCGACGGCACTGCGAGGCGATCGGCCGCGATCTGAACGCGATCGAAAAGTCAGTCAGCCTGCCGCCGGTTTTAACGAGAGACCAATCGAAGCTCGATGCCATGCTCGCGGACATGGCGTCGCGCCGGGCCACGAGCCTCGACGAGGCAAAGGCCAACATGCTGTGGGGCTCACCCGAGCAGGCCATCAAGAAGATCGAGGCCTACCGCGACATAGGGGTGACCCACATCATCCTGTCGCTGCGGGCGCCGTACGACGCCTCTCAACTGGAACTCTTCGCAAGGGAAGTCATCCCCGCGGTTCGTCAGCAGGTGCCCGCGGCTCGCTAGAATCCGGCCCGGCTTGAAGCGCGACCGAATCGCCGAGCACAACAAGCAAATGTGGGAGCGGCTGGCCAAGGCCGCGATGAACTACACGCGCCCCTTCGGCCGGCCGCCGACGTCCACCGCCGGCATGCGTCGCTTCATGGATCGGCGCGCCCGACTCAAAGGTGTGCGCCTCCAGGGGGCGCGCGTCCTGGGCCTGGCGGCGGGTGGGGGATGGGACCCGGTGATCTTCGCGAAACTGGGGGCCGACGTCACCGTGTTCGACATCTCGCCGACCCAACTGAAGACCGTGCGTGACCTGGCAACCCGGCAGCGCGTCAAGGTCCGCCTGGTCCGGGGCAACATGAAGGACCTTTCCGTGTTCAAGGACGCGTCGTTTGATGTCATCTGGCACTGTCACTCGCTGGTGTTCATCGACGATGCGGTGCGCGTGCTGAAGGAGGTGGGACGGGTGCTGGCGCCTGGCGGGACATACCTGCTATCCACCATGCACCCCACCACTCTGCGGCTCTATGGGACGTTCAAGGACGGCGGCTGGCACCCAAAGATCAGCTACTTCGTCGACAAGCCGGTGCCCTACCTCAGTGAGTGGGAGATGACCTGGACCCTGGGCAAGAAGAAACTGGTGGCGCCAACTATCGAGTTTGGTCACCGGTTCGAGACCATCGTCAACGGTATGGTGGCCGGGGGCATGGTGGTCGATGGGATCTGGGAGTTTTCGCCGGGACCTCCCGAGCCTGACGCGGAGCCTGGCAGTGACGATCACCTGGACACGCTCTTCCCGGCATTCATTGAAGTGCGTGGCCGGAAGCTCGCTTCGGGGGCGGTGCCGCCGCATACGCCGCGAGCAGCGCGATCCGCTGGTACGGCGCTAGGTATTTCACGGCCTCGCGGACGGTGACGCCGGAGGCTCGCGCACAGCGAGGCAGCAACCAGGCATAGACAAGGTCCGGCTGCTTTTTGCCGGTCTCACGGAGCACCCAGCCGATTGCCTTGCGAATGAAGAATTCCCGTTCGTCGAGCATTCGGTCCGCATAGCGGCCGAACCGTTCAAAGTCTCCTGCGCCGCGACGCAGTTGGGGAAGCAGCGCCAGGAGCGCCGCGCGGCGAATCCAGAAGTCGTCATCGACGGACCATCGGTCGAGGTCATCGACCAGCCCCGCCCAGCGTTCCACCAGGCGGCCCGTAACCGCGATGGACAACTCGTCGACGAAGGCCCAGGTCTTAGACTGCCGGATCAAGCGCTCGAGAAGCGCGATGTCGCTCCGACCGAGGAGCGATTCGAAGGCATCGAGCAAGAGGACGGCCATCATTCGCCACTCGAACAACGGTCGGTCCCAGAGCAACGTCGTGAGCTGGATCAGTCCCGGTCGATTGAGCCGATGTTGTTGTTTGATCGACCGAAGGACCGCCCGCATCGCCGGTAACCCGACACCCAGAAAGTCGAGGTCACTCTTGAGATAAGCCTTCTCGGCAACGGCTCGCGCCGGATTGCGATGGCGCCGGAGCTCAGCGTCGATCTGCTGAGCCAGGCTCGCGGCCGACGCCTCAGTGAAGCTTGGGGAGGACCTGCTTCCCGAAGACCTCAATCCATTCGACCTGATTGCGGCCGACATTGTGCAGATAGACGCGGTCGAAGCCGAGGTCGATGAACTTCTGAATTTCGCGGCGATGCGCATCGGGATCGGCCGAGATCAGCATCCGGCCCTGGAAGTCCTCCGGGCGGACGATCTTCGCCATCTGGGCGAAGTCATTTGGCGATCGAATATCGGCTTTGGGAAACTTCATGCCCCCGTTGGGCCACTCGGTCAGGGCGTTTCGCATGGCCTCCTCGTCGGTGGGGGCCCACGACAGGTGCAGCTGCAGAATCTTCGGCAGGCTCGCCGGGTCCTTGCCTGCCTCCCGAGCGCCCTTCTCGAAGCGCTGGAAAACCCCGTCGATCTTTTCCTCGGGCGCGCCCACCGTGATGAGTCCGTCGCAGAAGCGGCCGGTTTTCTCGGCGGTGACCGGCCCGGCGGTCGCTATATAGATTGGCGGCGGGTGTTCCGGCATAGTCCACAACCGCATCGTCTCCATCTTGTAGTACTCGCCGGCATGCTTGACGTCCTTGCCGGTGAAGAGCTTGCGGATGATTTCGACCGACTCGAACATCCGGCTGATCCGCTCCGCGACCTCCGGCCAGTACCCGGCGACGATGTGCTCGTTGAGCGCCTCACCGGACCCCAGACCAAGCCAGAAGCGACCCGGGTACATGGCGGCCATCGTGGCCGCCGCCTGGGCGATGATCGCCGGGTGTGATCGGAACGACGGGCAGGTCACGCCCGGCCCGATGTCTCCGCGCGTGCGTTCGGCCGCCGCCGTCATGAAGGACCAGACGAAGCCGGCCTGACCCTGCTGGGGGACCCAGGGCTGGACGTGATCTGCCGCCATGACGCCGGAGAAACCGGCCGCCTCCGCCTGTACGCAGAAACCGAGCAGGTCCTTCGGATGGAACTGCTCCAGCATCGCGGCATAACCGATCTGGGCCACGTTGTAGCGCTCCGCCTAGCGGTTGTAGGACGTACTGTCCGACGCGCTCGAACCTCGCGGCCGCGCGAAGGAGGCGAGCGCGGCGCCGGCGGCGAGGACGACGAGGGCGAGGACAAAATGTTTGAGCCGGAAGGTCGGTCCTGGCATGATCAGGCTTTCGCTTGTGGTGCGGACGAAGAGGTAGAAGACCGCCCCCGCTGCGCCGACGAAGGCGAGCACGAGCCCGGCAAAGAAGGCCATCGGGCTGTTTTCCAGTGGGTTATTTTGCATCCGTCCTCCTTGGTCGCGTCAGCGGCTGAGCAGGATCAGCGAAAGGATCCCGAACGCCGCGCAGTAGTACGCAAACGGATCGAGCCGTCCCACTCGAAAGTATCGCATGAGATAGGCCACGCTCAGGAAGGCCGCGACTCCGGCGACGACACCACCAAGGAGATATACGGGCAGATGCGGCAGCGCAACCGGCGTGAAGAGATCGGGGATTTTGAGGACGCCGGCACCGAAGATCACCGGGGTCGCGAGGAGGAATGCGAAGCGCGCCGCGGCCTCGTGGGTCAGATTCCCGAACAGTCCGGCGACCATGCTGCTGCCGGAGCGCGAAATTCCCGGCAGGAGCGCGAGGATCTGCGCGGAGCCGATGCCGACGGCGCTCCGGATGCTGAGCTGGTCGAGCGCTGTCCGGCCCTCTTCGAAAGTGGCGGCCCGGCGACGCAACCGCTCACCAGCAAACATGATCCCGCCGTTGATGATCAAGAACACCGACGCCGCCCTGGGGCTGGCAAAGAGGGCCTGGACCTGTTTTTGGAATAGCACCCCGGCAAGCCCGACGGGGAGGGTTCCGGCGATCAGCCGCCAGCCAAGCCGCTCGTCCGGCGTGCCGTGCATCCGGCCGTCGATCACGCTCCGCGCGACACCCCGCACGATGGCGAGCCAATCCCGCCAGAAATAGATCAGCAGGGCCGTGGCGGTGCCAACGTGGAGCAGCACCACGAATGCCAGGAAGGTCGGGTCGGCCTGGTCGATGTTCCAGCGAAGCAGCTTCGGCAGGATCACGGTATGGCCCAGGCTGCTTACGGGGAAGAGCTCCGTGATCCCCTGCAGCAATGCCAATACAAGAGCCTGGAAAACCGACATTGTTTCCTATGATGCTGGAATGGCTTCGCGCCCGGTCGTCGTCCTCGCCGGCGGCGTCGGCGCGGCCCGCTTTCTGCGGGGTCTCGTCCGGGCCGTGCCGCCGGACGACATCGTGGTCATCGGCAACACGGGCGACGATATGTGGTGGCACGGGCTCTATATCGCTCCGGATCTCGACACCGTGACCTACTGGTTGGCCGGCGTGGCGGATGAGGCCCGCGGCTGGGGAATTCGCGGCGACACGTTCACCGCGCAGGCGGCGCTCGCCACACTCACCGACATGTCCGGGTTTCAGCTGGGCGACCGCGATCTGGCCACCCATCTCTACCGTACTGGACGGCTCACGTCCAGCGCGCCACTTCACACGGTCACGGCTGAGCTCGCTGAACAGCTGGGCGTGCGCAGCCGGATCCTGCCCATGTGCGACGAGCCGGTCGAAACCCGGTTGAAGACCGACGCCGGCGACCTGCATTTCCAGGAATATTTCGTGCGAGAGCGATATCGCCCACGGGTGCGTGAGATCTACTGGACCGGGCTTGACGCAGCCCGGCCGGCCCCGGGTGTCGCCGAGGCACTCTCCGCGTCCCGGGCAGTGCTCATCGCTCCCAGCAACCCGAGCATCAGCATCGGTCCGATCCTCCGTGTTCCGGGCATGCGAGAGCTGGTGGCCGCGGTTCGAGACCGAACCGTCGCCATCTCGCCGGTGATCGCCGGGCGGGCGGTCAAGGGGCCCACAGTCGAACTTCTGCGGGCCGAGGGCATCCGGCCAGACGCGCTCGGCGTGGCGGAGGTCTACCGGGATGTCGCCCGGGGCTTCGTCCTCGATTCCGCCGATGCGTCGCTGGCCCCGGCGATTGCCGCCCTCGGCTACCGAATCGCCGTCCGCCCCACCATGCTCGACGACAGCGAGGCGGCCCGCGAGGTCGCGAGAGCCGCGCTCGATATCCTGCAACAACCGGCGGCCGCGTGAAACTCGCGATTGTCGTTCCCGTCAAATCCCCGCGGCGGGCGAAACAGCGGCTGGAGGCGGTCCTCACCGAGCCTGACCGAGAACGGCTCGCCGCCACCATGGCCCGCGATGTCTTTCAGGTTGTCGCCGGCCTGTGGGACTACGGCCGCTTCGTCATCTCGGACGATCCCGAGGTCCTGGAGGAAGGCCGTCGCTTTGGGCTGGATCCCTTAATCGACCGGGTGAGCCAGGGGCAGAGCGCCGCCGTGCAACAAGGCTTTGCGGCCGCGTGGGAGCGCGGCTTTACCGCCGCCCTCACGATCCCGGGCGACGTGCCGGGCGTGACGGCGCCGGAGCTGGAAGAGCTGTGCGCGTACCGGCCGGAGATCGAGGTGGTGCTCGCGCCGGATCGCGATCGGCTGGGGACCAACGGTTTGCGGTTGATACCACCGCACGCCATCACGCTTCGGTTCGGCGAGGACAGCTTCAACCTCCACCGTGCCGAGGCGGTCCGGGCGCACCGCAGCTTCGCCGTGCACGTGGTCGCGGGACTGGAGCACGACCTGGACCGGCCCGAGGACATCGCGCGCTTCATGCAGCTCGGCCGGGATACGGCGACGCTTCGCCTGCTGCAGGAGTTCACGGCCGCCGAGCGGCTACTCGCCAGCGCGCCGCCGCTCGCTTGAATCCGGTCTCGATCTTTCCGGTCCCCGGCCTCCCGGAGATCGTTAACGGTGCATCACTGGCGACGTTGATTCTCGACGGCGTCCAGCGGCTCGGCCTGGCGCTCGAGCCGGGCGACGTGGTGGTCGTGACCCAGAAAGTCGTATCAAAAGCAGAAGGGCGGGTGCGATCCCTCGAGGGCGTAGTCGCATCACCGCGCGCGATCGAAATCGGCAACAGGATCGGCTTCGACGCGCGGCACGTTGAGGTGATCCTGTCGGAGTCGGTGCGCATCGTTCGGGAAGCCCCCCGCGTACTGATCACCGAAACGCGGCACGGATTCATATGCGCCAATGCCGGCGTCGACCGATCGAACACCGGAGGTCGGGAGTTCGTCGTGCTGTTACCCGAACGTCCCGACGAGTCGGCGCGCCGGCTGCGGGAGAGTCTGCGAGAGCGGTCGGGCGTTGCACCGGGCCTCATCATTTCCGATAGCTTCGGCCGGCCCTGGCGTGAAGGTCAGGTCAATGTTGCTATTGGGGCAGCCGGGGTTTTGGCGCTGCGTGATTATCGGGGCCAGCGCGACCCGGATGGCTACGAGCTGCAGGGGACCGAGCTCGGCGTTGTGGACGAGCTCGCTTCCGCAGGTGAACTGGTGATGGGCAAGCTCGATCGGGTCCCGGTCGCCCTGGTGCGTGGCGTCTCGGTGGCGGGCGATGATACGGTTGGCCGGCTGTTGCGGGATCCGGCAACCGATCTGTTTCGGTGAGCCTCGGCCAGCTTGCGGGAAGGGTCGGGGTGGGGCCGATATGATTTCGCTATGAACGTGCGCGTCGTGCTGTTCGCGAAGCCGCGTGAGCTGGTCGGTCGGCCCAACGTCGATCTGGCGCTGCCGGCGGGCGCGACCGCCGCCGATGCCTGGAGCCAGCTCAGCACCCGCTACGATCTCGGTCCGCTACCGCGGTCGTTTCGCTGTGCTGTCAACTCCGAGTACGCCGGATGGGACGATCCCCTCAAGGACGGTGATGAGCTGGCTGTCATTCCACCCGTGAGCGGTGGTGCCGTCGGCCAGCGCCGCGGCATCGTGACGCTGCGCGATGTACCGCTCGACCCGATCGCGATCGGTGAAGGCATCCGCAGCGACGCCGACGGTGCGCTGGTCGTGTTCCAGGGGATCGTCCGCTCGCACTCGCGTGGCAAGCAGGTCCGCGCCCTGGTCTACGAGGCCTACGGCTCGATGGCGGTCAAGCAAATGGAGCAGCTTGCTGACGAGGCCCGCCGTCGCTGGCCGATTCTGGACCTGGCGATCGTCCACCGAACCGGCACGTTGCAGGTTGGAGAGGTCAGCGTGGTGATCGCCGTGGCGGCGTCGCATCGGGGCGAGGCGTTTGACGCCTGCGAGTGGCTGATCGACGAGCTGAAGCACACGGTGCCGATCTGGAAGAAAGAGGTCTATACGGAAGGGGAGGCCTGGATCGACGACCGGCCCTAAGGTCGTGCTGGGGTAGCCCGGCTACAATACGGCCCGACGCGGGAGTAGCTCAGCTGGTAGAGCGCCTGCCTTCCAAGTAGGTGGTCGCGGGTTCGAGTCCCGTCTCCCGCTTACCAATTCAGATACGAACCCGTGCGGGAACACACGACTGAGGCCACCTCTCAAGCATCCGGGATCTCGCGACCGTACGCCTCAAGGGTGACTGCGCCCGGCTCAGGGCCGCCGCGGCGGCCGGTGTCCAGGCCGTCGACCGCGGCGATCTCATCGGCCGACAGCTCGAAGTCGAACACGTCGATGTTCTCCGCGATGCGGGTCGGCTTGGTGGACTTCGGGATCACCGACCGTCCCTCTTGCAGACCCCAGCGCAGTGTCACCTGCGCAGGGCTCTTGCCGTGGGCCCCGGCGATGGCTCCGATGACCGGGTCGTCGAGGGTGCTGCCGTGACTTCCCTCGCGGTAGAAAGTGATGCCGCCGATCGGTGACCATGCCTGCGTGAGGATTCCGTGCGCGGCTCCGAATTGCTGCACCTGCCGCTGCGCGAAGTACGGATGGACCTCGATCTGATTGACTGCCGGCACCACCGTGCAGC
>Ga0209156_10000406_pt1 | contig 36110 bp, 28 predicted proteins | sample GraSoiAngelo_124_FD_185881 | JGI IMG/M metagenome (GOLD analysis project Ga0209156, IMG submission 185881) | Grasslands soil microbial communities from the Angelo Coastal Reserve, California, USA - 14_0927_05_20cm (SPAdes) (version 2) | ecosystem: Environmental > Terrestrial > Soil > Grasslands... | reverse complement strand
GCTCTTCGCGCCGTTCGACTACGGTGCCACCGGTTCGTCCAACGCGCCGGAGTGGTCGCCCGACGGCCAGACAGTCGCCTTCCACCGCGACGTGGGCGGTACGTTGCAGGTGTTCGTGCTCGACGTGCGGACGCGCGCGGTGCGGCAGCTCACCTCGGTCGGACGGAACGAAGATCCAACCTGGGCACCCGACAGTCGTCATATGGCGTTCGTGTCGGATCGTTCGGGGTATCGGCAGCTCTGGATCATCGATGTGGAAACCGGCCGCATCCGCCCGCTGCTGCAAAAGAGCGGCGCGCGCCTGCCGGCCTGGTCTCCGCGGTTGCCGGAGACCGCATCGTCGACCCCTTGAAATCGGAGAGGACTTCAACCGATGAAACGCCTATCCTTGCTCCTGCTGAGCGGTCTCGCCGTGGCGGCGGTCGCCGCGTGCGGCGGCGGACCCAAGCCAGAGCCGCCGGGGCCAGTGACCGCCAATACGGACTCGATCGCGGAGGCTCAGCGGTTGGAGGCGGAACGCCAGGCCCGTGAGGCCGCCGCGGCCAAGGAGCGCGAGGAAGCCGAACGGCGCCGCCAGCAGGCGATCGCGGATTCGCTCGCGGCGCTCGGCCAGACGACCAACGCGGTGCGTGCGTTGCTCGGCACGATGATCCACTTCGATTACGACAAGGCGATCATCCGGGGCGGCGACGCCTCAGTACTGGACCAGAAGGTTGCGATCCTCCAGGCCAACCCGGCGCTGCGCATTCGGATCAGCGGTCATTGCGACGAGCGCGGGTCCGACGAATACAACCTGGCGCTCGGCAACCGGCGCGCGACGGCGGCCAAGCAGTACGTCGTCAGCCACGGCATCGATGGCAGCCGTATCGAGACCGTGTCCTACGGCGAGGAGCGGCCGCTCGCTTCCGGACACGACGAAGACGCGTGGGCGCAGAATCGCCGCGACGAGTTCGAGATTCTCGGCGGCGGCGAGAACCTGAAACAGCCGTGAGCCGGCTCGACGGGTGAAACACGCCCGGCCGTTCGTGCTCGCCCTGGGGCTCACCGTCGGCTGCGCGCTGAAAGGCGACGTCCGGCGCGTCGAGCTCCAGGTCGAGGCGCTGCGGGTCGAGCGTGCGCGGGCGGACAGCCAGCACGTGCTCGCGGTCGATTCGGTGCGCACGCTGCTCGCCGCCGTCCAGGAGCGACTCGCCGCCCAGCAGGCGTACCTGGTGCAGCTGCGCGGTGACGTCAAGACCGACCTGCTGGCCGTGCAGCAGCAGCTCGTGAGCGTCCAGGAGCTGACCGGACAGAGCCAACAGCGCCTGACGGAGCTGCGCGGGCGGCTCGAAGAGCAGGCCCGCCAGCCGGTGCCGGTCCTGGATACCAGCCGCGGCGGAGCGGGCGTGCCGGTCGGGCCGTCGGGGAATCCGGCGGGCCCGGGGCCGGAACAGATGTACGACCTCGCCTATCAGCAGTACCGGGCGAGCCGCTACGGGACGGCCCGACTGGGCTTTCGGGAATTCCTGCGGCTGTTCCCCACCAACGAGCGGGCGCCCGACGCGCTCTACTTCATCGGTGAGTCGTTAGCCGGGGAGAACGCGGATTCGGCCGCCGCGGTGTATCAGCAGGTCGTGAAGACCTATCCCACCTCGCCGCGCGCACCGGCGGCGCTCTACAAGCTGGGCTTCCTCGCCGAGCAGCGCGGCAACAAGGCGGGGGCGCGGACATACTACGCCCGTGTGATCGCCGACTATCCGCGCGCTCCAGAGGCCAACCTCGCGCGCGACAAGCTCCAGCGCCTGGGGCGGTAGCCCGCTCCGGGGTCTGGGGCCGGGGGCCGGGGTCGGGGCGTCGGGGGGGGCCGGCGTGTCGGAGACGCGTGACAACCGGGCCGAGATGCCGTTCCTCGACCACGTCGAGGAGCTGCGCTGGCGCATCCTCTACAGCCTGCTCGCCATCGTGGTCTGCACGCTGGCGGGCTGGGTCATCGTCGAGCATGTGGACGTCATCGGTCTCCTCATCCGCCCGATCGCGCCGCTCATCCCCGGCGGCAAGCTCCGTGTCACCGGTCCCACCGAACCGTTTTTCATCACCCTGAAGTTCGCCTTCGTGCTGGGGCTGGTGCTCGCGTCGCCGGTGGTGGGATACCACGTGTGGGCCTTCCTGGTGCCGGCGCTCTACCCGCGGGAGCGTCGACTCATCGTGCCGGCGCTGTCGATCGGGGCCCTCCTGTTCCTGGGGGGGGCCGCCGCCGCGTACTTCTGGGTGCTGCCGCGGGCGCTGGCCGTGTTGTTGAGCTTTCAGCAGGGGGTGTTCGACCCGCTGATCACGGCGGACAAGTACTTCGCGTTCGCGGCGCAGCTGATCATCGCCTTCGGCGTCGTGACCGAGCTGCCGCTCGTGATCGTGATCCTGGCCGCGCTCGGGCTCGTCACGCCCCAGTTTCTGGCGCGCAACCGCCGCTACGCGATCGTGATCTCGGCGGTGGCGGCCGCCCTGCTCGCGCCGCCCGACGCCGTCTCCATGGTCCTGATGATGGTGCCGTTGTGGCTCCTCTACGAGGTCGGGATCTGGTGCGCGTGGGTGGTCGAGCGGCGTCGCGCGCGCCGGGCGCGCGCGGCGGGGGGTGCGGCGAGCGCGGCCGGGCTCGCGGCCCTGCTCGTCCTGGGGGGCGGCGCGCTCGACGCCCAGACACCGCCGCCCTTCCGGCCGACTCGGGCCGACACGACGCCGCGCACCGCCGCGGACTCGGCCGCTCAGGGCCGCCTCGACACCGCCACCGCTCGCCGGCTCGGCTTGCCGACCGGGCCGACGCGCAGCTTTCCGCCGTCCGACGCCGTGATCGACTCGCTCCTCAAGCTGCCGGGATTTCGCATCACGCAGTATGTGTCCGATACGCTCATCGTCCAGGGTGGCGATACCGAGACCATTCATCTGCGCGGCGAAGCGTACGTGGAGCGGGAGGGCACGAAGCTCGAAGCGGACTCGATCCGCTACCACCAGCGGAGCTGTCGGCTCGACGCGATAGGGGATCCCCGCTTGTTCGATCAGGCGACGGTCATGGTGGGGGAAGGCATGCGGTACGACACCTGCATCAAGCGCGGGACGGTCCACAACGCGCTCACCGACTTCCAGCAGGGTGCCGCCCGCTGGTATGTGCGCGGCGACCTCGCGGTCGACTCGGGCTCCACGCGCCTGTACGGCGCGAAGAGCGAAGTCACGTCCGATGAGAACCCCGTTCCCGATTACCACTTCTCCACGGGCCAGATGAAGTGGCTGAACAAGGACGTGATGGTTGCGCGCCCGGCCGTGCTCTACATCCACGACGTCCCGATCATGTGGCTCCCGTTCATCTTCCAGGACGTCCGCAAAGGGCGGCGCAGCGGCATCCTGGTGCCGCGCTTCGGACTCAACGACATCGTCCGTCCCGTCCGCAGTTACGAGCGCCACATCGTGAACGTCGGGTACTACCTCGCCATCAACGACTACCTCGATGCCTTGGTCTCGATGGACTGGTACGCCGGGCGTTACGTGTCGGTTCGAGCCAAGAGCAGCTATAAGTGGCTCGACCGGTTCATCGACGGGGGCATCTCGTTCGAGCGGTACGGCCAGCTTGACAGACCCGGCTCCTCCATCCGCCTCGGCTGGCAGCACCAGCAGCGCTTTTCCTCGCGTACGCATTTCAACGCGAGCGTCGACTACTCGAGCAACACCCAGGTCATTGAGACCAACACCGTCAACCCGTTCCTCGCGACGGCGAGCCTCACCTCGCAGATGAGCTTCACGAAGCAGTTCGACTGGGGCACCCTCAGCATCGGCGGCAACCGGCGGCAGGAAGTCGGGAGCGGTCTCGTCTCGCAGACCATCCCGTCAGTCAGCCTCGCGCCATCCCCCATCAACATCACGCCGTCCATCACGTGGTCGCCCGGGTTTTCGTTCTCCAATCAGCAGTCGTTCCACCAGGTCCAGCCCCCGGTGCTCGTCCCCGGCGGCGCCTTGGACACGCTGTTCGCGGACAGCCGCGTCTCCACCCTGGGCTTACAGACACCCCTCCGCATCGGGCCCTGGAACTGGAGCAACACCTTCGACGTGACCGACAACATCAGCAGCGCGCGGCAGGAGTTCGACATTCCGGATACGACGGCCCCCGGCGGGCTTCGCCGGGTGCTCTTCGACCAGACGTTCAGTACGGCCGTCAATTGGCAGACTTCCATCAACCTGCCCTCGCTGTTCACGGGAACCTGGAAGCTCCAGCCGGGCATCGCGATCGTTAACCAGACGTCGGCGGGGCCGTTCATGATCCGCAATCAGTTCACCAACGGCCAATTCCTGCGGCAGGGCAAGCGGCTCCAGTTCAGCGCCGGCCTCAGTCCCACCTTCTTCGGATTCTTCCCGGGGATCGGGCCCATCGCCCGGATTCGGCATTCGGTCTCGCCGCTGATCAGCTACGCCTACGCGCCGGGGTCCACGGTCGACTCGGCCTTCGCGTACGCCGTCGATCCCACAGGCCGGAACTTCACCGCGCGCAGCGATCCCCAGCAAACGATCAGTCTCGGCCTGTCGCAGAACTTCGAGGCCAAGCTCAAGCCGCCGGCGGGCGACACGACCCAGCGGGCGGCGCGCAAGATCCGCCTCCTGAGCATCAACACGAGCTCGCTGTCCTACAACTTCGAGCAGGCGAAGGAGCCGGGTCATACCGGCTGGCAGACATCGTCGATCAACAACGCGTTCGCCTCGGACTTGCTCCCGGGCTTCTCGCTGAGCCTGACGCACGACTTGTGGAAGGGTCAGGTGGGCACCGACACGGCGAAGTTCGCCCCGTTCCTGACGAACGTCTCGGCCCAGTTCGCCATCACCCCGGCGACGATCCACGGCATCGCCGCCCTGTTCGGCCTGGGGGGGCGCTCCGCCACCAGCCCCCCCCCCGCCGCCACCCCGACGCCCGCGGGAACCGAGGGCCCCTTGGGTGGCGCTGGTGGACTCGGTCAGAAGGGCTTTACGGGGCCGGGCGCCCTGCCGATCGGCGGCGGGGGCAAGGGGTTCAACCTGTCGATCAACTACACCAGGACGCGCACGCGCCCGCAGGCGGATACCGGATTCGTCGGCGCGAGTGCGGGGAGCCAGCAGCTGGGACTTCGCCTCTCATTCCAGCCGACGGCGCATTGGTCGGCGACCTGGGATTCGAACTACAATTTCGACACACGGCAGTTCGGCGCTCACGCCATTCGCCTCGAGCGCGATCTGCACCGCTGGCACGCGAGCTTCTCGTTTCTGAAGTCCCCGAACGGCAACTTCGCCTTCAGCTTCTATGTCGCCCTGCTGGATCAGCCCGACATCAAGTTCGACTACGAGCAGCAGTCCTTCACCCAGTAGTCGTCCCCTCCAGATGACACAGCCGGCGCGGCGCCGGTTTCCAACTGCCGCGGCGTGTGGCACTTACGTGTCGGCATGCCGCGTGCGTTCTCCCCGGCCGACCTGCAGCCCTGAGGATGCCATGCGGCTCTCGCTTTGCTCATTGTTGGTCTTCGCCGGTCTCGGCGCCGTCGCGTGCAGTGAGAACACGACGGCCGCTTCCACCCCGCTCGAGGCGCCGGCGAGCCTCAGCTCGATCTCGCTCGACAGCGCGATTCACCTCGACTGGGCGGACAACGCGTACCAATCCGATCCCAGCCGCTTCTCGATATACCGCGTGTACAGCGCGAGCTACGACCTGGATCGTGGGCTTTGCGGCACCGACTGGTTCGCAGAAGGGACCACGGTCTCACACACGTTCCTTGTCGCGCAGCTACGGAACGGCGTGCCACGCTGCTTTGCCACGTCCGCCATCAGTACCGACGGGCTGGAGAGCGAGTGGTCGCCGCTGTGGCAGGACACCCCGCGGCCCGACGGCCGCAATAGGCTGGTCTGGGCGGTCGGCGTGAACACGCCGCAAGCGGGCTTTCGGTTCTGGCTGGACGGGAACGCCAACGGGTACGGCGACCCGGGCGAGCTGGGCCTGGTGCAAGACGGCAACCGCAGCGACATCGATTTCTCGGTCTTCGTGGAGCCGGCCGATTCGTCGCTCTGGCTCGTGCCGGAGTTCGCGGGGGACTCCATGCAACTGTATCAGAGCTCGCCGGTGGCCGATCTGACGTCCATCGACTTCGCACCGGCGACGGGGTACGGCCGCGATACGATCCAGGCCGTCCCCGGCTACGGCTACGTATTCCAGCGGCTGGAAAGCGGGCAGTACCACTACGCGGGCCTGCGTGTCACCGCGGTGAGCCGCCAGTACGTGATCTTCGACTGGAGCGTGCAGACGGATTCAGGGAACGCGGAGCTGGTGCCGCCGAAGCGGGCGGCGTCGAGTGGGCAGGCGGTAGCGTCGAGGTAGACGCCGTGTCGGCGTCTCCCTTGGCGTCTCGCCACTCGTGCACGTAGCTTTCCTCCCGCATGCCCGCCTCTGTCACCATAGACGGCCTCTCCCTCTCGATCGCGGACGTCGTCGCCGTCGCGCGCCACGGCGTGCCCGTCGCCCTCGCCCCGCACGCGCTGGCGGCGGTGACCGCATCGCGCCGCACCATCGAGGCCGCCGCCGCCCGTGGTGACACGATCTACGGCGTCAACACCGGCTTCGGGAAGCTCGCCCATGTGCGCATCAAGCCGGAGCAGACGCGCGAGCTGCAGCTCAATCTGATCCGCAGCCATGCGTCGGGCGTCGGCGACCCACTGCCTGTCGACGCCGTGCGAGCGATGATGCTGCTGCGCGCCAATGTGCTGGTGCGCGGGACGAGCGGCGTGCGACCGGCGTTGCCCCAGCTCATCGTCGAGATGCTGAATGCCCAGGTGCACCCGCGCGTTCCCTCGCAGGGCAGCGTCGGAGCGTCGGGCGATCTCGCGCCGCTCGCGCATCTGGCCCTCGCGATGATCGGCGAGGGTGCGGACGGCGAGGCGCTCCGGGCCCGGCGGCTGCGACCCCTCACCCTGGAGGCCAAAGAGGGACTGGCGTTCGTGAACGGGACGCAGGCGCAGACGGGGATGGCGGCGCTCGCCGTCCACGACGCCTGGGTACTGTGGCGCACCGCCCACGCGGCGGCGGCGATGAGCCTCGAGGCGGTCCGGGGCACGCCGGAGCCGTTCGACCAACGGATCCACGACGCCCGCCCTCACCCCCTCCAGCAGCGCTCCGCGGCGCTGTTGCGCGAGCTGCTCGCCGGCTCGGAAATCCGCGAGTCGCACCGTGAGAACGACCCGCGCGTGCAGGACGCTTATTCATTGCGCTGCACGCCCCAGGTGCTGGGCGCGGTGGGAGAAGCGCTCGCGTTCGCCGAGCGGCTGGTCACGACCGAGCTGAACGCGGCGACCGATAACCCGCTCGTGTTCGATGACGACGTGCTCTCCGGCGGCAACTTTCACGGGCAGCCGATCGCCCTGGCACTGGACCTGATCGGCATCGCGCTCGCCACGCTCGCCGGGCTCGCGGAACGGCGGATCGAGCGCATCGTCAACCCGGACCTGTCCTCCGGGCTGCCGCCCTTCCTGGCGCGGAATCCGGGCGTCGAGTCGGGGTTCATGACCCCACAGATCGCCGCCGCGGCGCTCGTTGCCGAGTGCCGGGTGCTCGCGACGCCGGCCAGCGTCCAGTCCGTGCCCACCGAGGGGAACCAGGAGGACGTCGTCCCGATGGGCATGACCGCGGCGTGGAAGGCGGAGCGGATCCTCGGGAACGCAGCGCGCATCGTCGCCGTGGAGCTGCTCGCGGGGGCTCAGGGGCTGGAATACCTGAAACCGCTCCGGCCCGGGCAGGGCGTGGCGCGCACGTACGCGGCGGTGCGCGCCGTGGCCGCGGCACTCGACGGCGACCGGCCCCTGACGGCGGACATTGAGCTCGTGGCCGCTGGCATCCGCGAGGGAAAGTTCGATCCGGAGCCATGATGAATGCGGAATGCGGAGTGCGGAATGCGGAATGTAAGGGGAAGCGTCTCGAGGCGAACGACCCTTCCTTTCAATTCCGCACTCCGCATTCCACATTCCGCACTATGCCGGATCGGGAACCGTGACAGCCTTTCGAACCGTACGCGCCCCTCGGGGACCCAATCGGACTTGCAAGGGCTGGATCCAGGAAGCGGCGCTCCGGATGCTGATGAACAACCTCGATCCGGAGGTGGCGGAACGCCCCCAGGACCTGGTGGTGTACGGCGGCACCGGGAAGGCGGCCCGCGACTGGCCCGCGTTCGACGCGATCTGCCGCACGCTGCTCACCCTGGCCGACGACGAGACCTTGCTGGTGCAGTCGGGAAAGCCGGTCGGCGTTTTCACGACTCACCCGGACGCTCCCCGGGTGCTCATCGCGAATGCGAATCTGGTCGGGCGCTGGGCGACGTGGGAGGTGTTCCGCGAGCTCGAGCGCCAGGGCCTGATCATGTACGGCCAGATGACCGCCGGGTCGTGGATCTACATCGGCACCCAGGGGATCCTGCAAGGGACTTACGAGACGTTCGGCGCCATGGCGCGGCGGCACTTCGGGGGATCGCTGCGGGGGCGCATCGTCCTGACCGGGGGCCTGGGCGGCATGGGAGGCGCGCAACCGCTCGCGGCGACGATGAACGACGGCGTGTGTCTCGCGGTGGAGGTGGACCCGGCGCGCGTGCAGCGCCGCCTCGAGACCCGCTACCTCGATCGCTCCACCGCCTCCTTGGACGAGGCGGTGGGCTGGTGCGAGGAGGCGAAGCGGACGGCGCGACCGCTCTCGGTGGGCCTGGTCGGCAACTGTGCCGACGTGCTGCCGGAGCTCGCGCGCCGGGGGTTCGTCCCGGATGCGCTGACGGACCAGACGTCGGCCCACGATCCGCTGAACGGATACATCCCCGCGGGGCTCAGCGTGGAGCGGGCGACGGCGCTGCGGCGGAGCGCGCCGGCGGAGTACGTGCAACGGTCGGTGGCGAGCATCGTGGCGCACGTGGAAGCCATGCTCGCCCTCAAACGTCGCGGCGCGGTCGCCTTCGATTACGGCAACAACATCCGGGCGCAGGCGCGGGACGCCGGGGTCACCGACGCGTTCGAGATCCCGGGCTTCGTTCCGGAGTACATCCGGCCCCTGTTCTGCGAGGGCAAGGGGCCGTTCCGGTGGGTGGCGCTTTCGGGCGACGCCGCCGACCTGCACCGCACCGACCGCCTGGTGCTCGAGCTCTTCCCCGAGCACGAGCACCTGCGCCGCTGGATCCGGCTCGCGCAGGAGCGGGTGGCGTTCCAGGGGCTGCCCGCCCGCATCTGCTGGCTGGGTCAGGGGGAACGGGCGCAATTCGGTTGCGCGCTGAACGAGCTGGTGCAGCGGGGCGAGATCGGTGCGCCCGTGGTCATCGGGCGCGACCACCTGGACACCGGCTCCGTCGCGTCCCCGTTTCGCGAGACGGAGGCGATGAAGGACGGCTCGGACGCGATCGCCGACTGGGCGATCCTCAACGCGCTGCTCAACACGGCGTCGGGGGCGGCGTGGGTCTCGTTCCATCACGGCGGCGGCGTCGGCATCGGGAACTCGCTGCACGCGGGGCAGGTGAGCGTGGCGGATGGGTCGCCGTCGGCGGCGCGGCGGCTCGAGCGGGTCCTCACGAACGATCCGGGCCTCGGCGTGGCGCGCCACGCCGACGCGGGGTACCCCGAGGCGCTCGCCGCGGCCCGGCGGCATGGGATCCGGCTCCCGATGCGGGAGGGGGGAGCGGGCGACTGAGCACGCTGCTCGTTGGCGCGAGCCAGATCGTGACATGTCGCGGACCCGCTCGTGCCCGCCGCGGTCGTGAATTGGCGGACCTGGAGGTGTTGCGGGACGCCGCCGTCCTGATCGAAGGGGAGCGAATTGCCTGGGTCGGTCCGCGCTCGGAAGCTCGCGACCTCCATTCCGCATTCCGCATTCCGCGATCCGCAATCGACGTGGTGGAGGTGGCGGGCGTCCTCTTCCCCGGCTTCGTCGACTGCCACACGCACGCCGTATTCGGCGCACCACGGCTCGACGATCACGAGCGGCGGGCGCTGGGTGAAGACTACAAGACCGTGGCCGCCCGGGGCGGAGGTATTCTCCAGTCGGTGCGGGATGTGCGGGCGCGGACCGAGAGCGACCTCGTAGCGCTCCTGCGGACAAGGGTGCGCACCCTGCTCGCCCATGGCAGCACGACGATCGAAGTGAAATCGGGCTACGGGCTCGACCCCGCGAACGAGCTCAAGCAGCTCCGCGCCATTCGCGACACCGCCGCCACGGAGCGGGCCGCGCTCGTGCCGACCTTCCTCGGCGCCCACGAAGTCCCGCCCGAGTTCCGTGATCGCCGCCCGGCCTACGTTCGGCTGGTGTGTGATGAGATGATTCCCGCCGTCGCGCGCGAGCACCTGGCAGCGGCCTGCGATGTGTTCTGCGAACCCGGCGTGTTCGACGTCGCCGAGACGCGCACGATCCTCACCGCCGCCCGGCAGCACGGACTCGCACTGAAGCTGCACGCCGACGAGCTGGAGCAGTCGGGGGGCGCCGAGCTGGCCGCCGCCCTCGGCGCGCTTTCGGCGGATCACCTGGCCGCGGTCTCCGAGGCCGGGATCCGGGCGCTCGCGGCGAGCGATACGGTCGCGGTCCTCCTGCCGGCCACCATGATGTTTCTCGGCAAGCGCGAGCAGGCGCCGGCGCGGCGCCTCGTGGACGCGGGAGCGGCAGTCGCGCTCGCGACCGATTTCAACCCGGGATCGTCGCCGACGGTCGGGCTCTCACTGGTGATGGCACTCGGCGTCTCGCAGCTGGGGTTGCGCTACGCAGAGGTCGTGAGCGCGGTCACAGTCAACGCGGCGGCGGCGCTCGGCCGCGCGACGGATCGGGGGCAGATTGCACCGGGATTTCGCGCGGACCTCGTGTCGTGGGCCGTGTCAGATTGGCGCGAAGTCGCATACTGGATGGGGGAGCAACTCGTAACCGCCGTCTGGACAGGCGGTTCCGCTTGTCCGCTCCCGACGGGGCCCGTATCTTTAGGGCTCCATGTCAAAGCTTGAGAAGCTGAAGGAAAAGGCTCGGAGCCTCGAGGGCAAAGACCCCAAAGGGGCCATCGAGACGTGGCTCGAGATCCTCAAGGGGCAGGAGAAGGACGGGGATCCCAACCCCGATCTCGCCATCTTCAATCGCATCGGCGACCTGTATCTCAAGATCCGCGAGCCCGCTCAGGCGGCCGACTACTACGATCAAGCGGTCGACAAATACGCCGAGCTCGGCTTCCACAACAATGCCATCGCGATGTGCAACAAGGTGCTGCGCAACGCGCCCGGGCGGCAGACCACCTACCTCAAGCTCGCCAAACTGTACGCCTCCAAAGGCTTCATGGCCGAGGCCAAGCAGAACTTCGTGGAGTACGCCGAGCGGATGCACAAGGTCGGGAAGATCCAGCATGCCTTCGCCGCCCTGAAGGAATTGGCGGACATCTCGGCGGAGAGTGCACACCTCCGCGAGACGCTGGAAGAGCACCTGCGCATGTACGGTGCTCCGGAGCGGCGGCCCGGCGCCGGGGCGGCCGCGCCGGCGGCCCCCAAGGCGCAGCCGCCTGACGACCCGTCGAAGTCGGGGAAGCGGAAGACGTCGAGCCTGGTGTTCCTCGACGTGGATGCGCCACCGGTCGCCAAGGGGCCCCCGGTGAAGGGGCGTGTCGCGATCCCGCCCAAGCCGGTACCGGAGCCGGAACCCGAACCGGCGCTCGACCCGGAGCCCGCAGTCGAAAGCCTGATTGAGCCCGTGACGGCCGAGCCCGACACGTCCCTCGAGATCGAGTCCACGAGTCTCGTCGAAGGGCTGGAGGCCACGAACGCCGGAGGCACGCTCGAAGGGTTCGAGACGACCAGCGCGGAGTTCGGCGACATCGACCTCGACGCGGCGGATGTGCCTTCGCTGCGGGACGAAGTCGCCCCGGAGGATATTCCTCCGCCGGCCGAGTTCGAGCCGACCGTGCCGGAAGAGGCAAGCGCTTCCGACTCCGCGGTAGAGCTCCAGCCGCTCTTGGAAACGGAGATCGAGATCGAGGCGCCCAAGGCGAAAGCACCGCCGCGGGTGGCGCCCGTCGTGCCGAAGCGGCCCGCGGTCGGGGCACCGCCCCGGTTTGCGGGGGGGGGGACGGCTGCGAAGGCGGCCGAGCCGCCGAAGGTCAAACCGGTCGTCCCGAAGCGACCGGCCCCACCATCCCGCAAGACCCTGGTGGAAGTGCCCCCGCTCGAGCTCGAGCCGGACTTCGACACCAGCGCGACCGACACGGAGCACGACGTCGACGATCAGCCACTGGCGATCGACGATCTGGGGGCGGGCGGGAGCGGCGGAGGCGCGCGTCGCTCGGGGGCGATCGACCTGAGCCTGGACGGCGTGGTCACGGAGCGCGACGAGCCCGGATCGCTCGTGTTCGCCAACATCGACGCGACGCCGGCGAAACCGACGATCGAGCAGCTCGAGGGACGGGTCGCCGATGATCCGGACGATCCCGAATCGCACCAGGCGCTGGGCGAGGCGCTGATCGAAGCGGGCGAGCGGGAGCGGGGTGTCGAGGAGCTCGACCTGGCCACGACCGGTTTCGAGACCCGGGGGAACCTGCCGCAGGCGCAGGATTTGGTGGACGAGATCCTGCGACTCGATCCCAACAGCGTGCGGCACCGGCAGAAGCAGGTGGAATTCGCGTTCAAGTCGGGCGACAAGGCCAAGCTGATCGACGCGTACGTCGAGCTCGCCGACACGCTGTTACGGAGCGACCTCCCCGACAAGGCCCGCGCCGTCTACAAGCGCGTCGCCGAGCACGATCCCGCCAACGAGCGCGCGAAGGCCGCGCTCGCGATGCTCGCGCCGGTGACGACCCGCCCGCCGGAGCCGCCGCCGAAGGCGAAGCCGACCGTCCGGGACACGGAGGGAAGGACCGCGGCTCGGGACGCGAAGATGAAGGTGCGGGACGAGGCCGTCGAGGCAGGGGACTTCGTGGACCTGAGCGCGATGATCCTCGAGGAAGATCTGCCGGTGCGCGACACGCGCATGAAGGTCGCGGACGAAGAGCCGACCGGGGACGAGGAACGCGACTTTCAGGAGATGCTCGCGCGCTTCAAGCAGGGGATCGACGAGAACATCGACGAGGCCGACTTTCAGTCGCACTACGATCTGGGCGTGGCCTTCAAGGAGATGGGCCTCTTGGACGAGGCGATTGCGGAGCTGCAGAAGGCGCTGCGGGCGCCCGACGGAAAACTCAGAAGCTCCGAGGCGCTGGGCGTGTGCTTCCTCGACAAGGGCGCCTTCGTCGTGGCGGAGTCGATCCTGCGGCGCGCGCTGGACCTGCCGGCCGCGGGTGGCGACCAGGAGCGTCTGGGCGTCCTGTACTGGCTGGGCCGCGCGCTCGAGGAACAGGGGAAGCGGGTCGAAGCCCGCGAGCTGTACGGCCGGGTGTTCGCGGTGGACATCCGATTCCGGGACGTGGGCGAGCGCTCCAAGGCGCTCGCCAAGGCGAAGTAGCATGAGCCAGCAGGTCGCTCCGGTCGCGCTGCGGGACCTCCAACGGCCGGTGGCGGGGGACCTCGAGCGCGTCGCCGGCGAGCTGGGCCGCATCATTGCGGCCGACTTCCCGATCATCGCCCAGGTGAACGAGCACCTGGTACGCATGAAGGGGAAGCTGTTCCGCCCCACGCTGCTGCTGCTCTCGAGCCAGGCGACGGGCTCGCTCGACTCGCGCGCCGTCACGCTCGCCGCCGTCGTCGAGTTGATTCACCTCGCTACGCTGGTGCACGACGACTCGGTCGACCACTCCGTGCTGCGGCGCGGCATGCCGACGCTCAACGCGCTGTTCTCGCACCAGGTCGCGGTGATCATGGGCGACTACCTGTACTCGCGGGCCATCATCGAGCTGGTTCGCCTCGACGATCGCGAGCCCCTGCGGGTGTTCGCCCGCGTGACGAACGAGATGACGATCGGGGAGATGCGCCAGCTCGAGGCGCACGACAAGCTCGCGTACAGCGAGGAGCAGTACGACCAGCTCATCCGGGCCAAGACGGCATCGCTCCTGTCCGGGGCCTGCGAGGTCGGCGCGCTCCACGGGCCGGCCGCGTATCGTGAGGCGCTGGCCCGCTTCGGCTTGCGGCTCGGCATGGCGTTCCAGATCGCCGACGACCTGCTGGACTACACCGAGGCGGAGACGGTGACGGGGAAACCGTCGGGGCTCGACCTGCGAGAGCACAAGGTGACCCTGCCGCTCATTGCGGCGCTCGGCGCCATGCCGCCCGGCGACCGCCGCCTCGTCGCCGAGCTGATGCGGGCGCCCGAACCGGAGGATGCGCTCGTGGCGGACGTGGTGCGCTGCGTGGCAGCGGCCGGGGGCCTCGACTACGCCAGGCGCCGTGCGCTGGAGCTGGCCCAGCAGGCCGACGCGGAGCTCGACACGCTCCCCCCGTCGCCGGCGCGCGATGCGCTGCGCGACAGCATCGCGTACGCCGTGGAGCGGCGCAGTTAACCCGTGGCGCAAGGCCCGCGCAGGCCGCTATTTTACTTTGGCGTGCTGGCCACCGGGTTTGTGCTGGGGGGCTTCGTCCACTCGCTCCTGCGGCGCTTCCTGCCGCAGGGGCCGGCGAAGGAGATCTTTACCTGGTCGGTGACCCCCACGCTGGGGCCGGTCCACATGGACCTGCTGGTGGTGTCGATCACCCTTGGGCCGCTCGGACTCGACGTGTCCCTGCTCGCGCTCGTGGGCGTGGCGATCGCGTACTACGTCGCCCGATCGATCTTCTGAAGCGAGGCGCGCTATGTTCGGGGACCTGTCGTTCAGCCACATCCTGATCCTGCTGCTCGTGCTGGTGCTGGTGTTCGGCGCGAAGCGGATCCCGGAGATCGGATCCTCGTTGGGGCAGGGGATCAAGGAGTTCAAGCGCAGCCTCAAGGACGCCACGAGCGACGACCCGCCCAGCGCGCCCCCGCGCAGCGTCCAGCCACCCACCTCGAGCCCCCTCTCCTCGGGCGACCCGAAGCGCCTGAACGACTAACTCTCGCTGGCGGCCGCCGATCGGAACATTTCGCTGCGGCGGTCGACGATCGTGGCGTCGGCGCGCAGTGCGGTGACGAATTGCTGGAGCCGCGCCTGCTCGACAGGCCGGGTCAGCGCTTCACGCTGCTGGGCGCGCTGCTTCAGCCACGCGGCGGAGTCGGCGCCGGCGCGGGCCAGGCCCTGCAGCAAGAACCACCCCGTCTCGTCCGCGATGACGCCGCTGCGCTCGGCCGGTCGCAGCCCGAAGGCTGCTCCCAGCAAGACGGGATTGCGCGCGAACTGTACGGGCGCGGTCACCCGTGTGAAGGGGCCCAGCTTCTCGACGAGGAATCCCCGCGCCCGGGCGGTCGAAAGCAGGTCGCTGGCGTCGCGCAGCGCGGTCGCTGCCTGCTCCGCCCGCTCGCGCGCCACGGCCTTCTTCTTCTCGTAGCGCGCCGCGGCGAGGACGCGACCACGGATGCCCGCGAGCGGCGGTACGCCGGCCGCCTCGAGCGAGTCGAGCCGGAACACGTAGCTCGCCTGGCCGGCATCGATCACCGGACTCGTCTCACCCCGGCGCGCCTCGAACGCCCACACGCTGACGTCCGGGACGGACCCGCCGAGCCGCAGCCGCTCCCCCTCGACGAGCTTCGGCGCGCGCGCGAGCGGGAGGTGCAGCCGTTTGGCGGCGCTGTCCAGTCGGCTGCCATCGGTCTGGTCCGCGGCCAGCCGGTCCAGCGTATCTGTGCGCGCATCGACCGCGTCCAGATGCGCGCCTTGGGGCACGATCGGGACGAGGATGTGGCGCACGTGTACCGAATCGCCTTTGGCGGCGTCGATCCGGATGAGGTGAAGCCCGAACTCGGTGAGCACCGGCTCGCTGAGGGCACCCGGCGCGAGACGGTGCAGCGCCGCGGCGAACGGGGCGACAAAGCCGGCGCCGGTACGCTTGACCCACCCCAGATCGCCGCCCCGCGGGCCGGTCCCCGAGTCCGCGGACTCCTTTTTCGCGACGTCGTCGAACTTGGCCTTACCCGCCGCGATCTCCGCCCGCAACGCGCGGGCGTGCGCGAAGGCCGCCGCGCTGTCGGCGGCGTTGGGGATGCGCGGCAGCTCGACGTAGCTGAGCCAGGCGGCGGCGGGTCGCCTGAAATCGGCCTGGTGCGCGCCGTAGTAGCGCTCGAGCTCCGCCTCCGACACCGGCACCAGCGAATCCGGCACGTCCTCCGGACGTACGGCGAGCAGGGCAACCGTCACCGCTTCGTGCTGGTCACGCCAGGTACGCCAGAGCTTCGCGTCGGACACGTAGACGTCGGCCGTCAGGTACTCTTCCAGCTTGCGCTGCGGCAGGTACTCGCGATACAGCTGCTCGACCTGAGACGCGAACTCCGAGCCGGCGCTCGAGATGTACCGCTGCCACTTGGTGATGTCGAACTGACCGTTCGTCTGGAAAGTCGGGTCCTGGAGCACCTGCTGCATGATCTGGGGCGGCGGCGCGCTGCGTGCGGCCTGGATGATTTCGTCGTCCGAGACCGTGATGCCGAAGCGGCGGTACGCCCGGTCGAGCAGGATCTTTTGGATGAACTGGTCGGCAACGCGATCCTGCAGCTGCCGCTCGTCCTCGCGCGTCAACCGCCCGCCTCCCTGCTGGCGGCGATACTGCTCCAGGGTCGCCTGATATTGCTGTTGGAACGGCTGGGAGCGCACCACCGTGCCGTCGACCTTGAGGACGACGTCTCTTCCCCCGCCGATGATATCGCTGACCTGCCCATACGCCATCCAACCAATGAACGTGATCGCCACGACCCAGAAGACAGGCTTCGTGATCTCACGCATCGCGCGCATCATATGGGGCCAGACTCCGACGAGAGCATGGTGGGAGGGGCATAAGTCTAAAAACCACAACACGAAAACTCAAGCGCGCGGGTGCGATTCCGATTGACAGCGCGCCCGAGCAAACACTATCTTTGTCCAACTCCCCCAAGCACTTAGGGCGTGGCCTACACTAGCGAAATAGAAAAGCTGGAGAAGCGGTGGGCCGAGAACCCCAAGGGACGTAACTTTGCCCCCCTGGCCGACGCCTATCGTAAGGCAGGAGAACTAGATAGGGCCATCGAGCTGTGCACCGCCGGCCTCGAGCGGCACCCCGACTACGTCAGCGCGCACATCGTCTTTGGGCGCTGCCTGATCGATCAGAAAAACGACGCCGGCGCTTCCGATGTGTTTCGCAAGGTCCTGACGCTCGACCCCGAGAACGTGCTGGCGCTCAAGATCCTAGCGGAAATCGCCGAGCGCGGGGGCCGGTTCGGCGAGGCGGCCGACTGGCTCAGCCACCTGCTCTCGGCCGATCCGATGAACGGCGATGCGGCCGAGGCACTGGCGCGAGCCAAAAGCAAGGCGGCGCAGTCGGCGCCGAAGCAGACCCCGGAGCCGGTCGCGCGGCTGGTGTTGGAAGCGGCCCCGCATTCGCCGCCCCAGCCCCAGCGGGACCTGGTGATCGAGCACGCGTCGGAGGAGCCAACCTCTCCCTCGCTCGACGTGCGGGGCACGCCCGCCGACATCGAAACGTTCGACGGGACGCTCGACTTCAATGCCGTGGCGCACAGCGCCGCAAAAGCGGACGGCATCGAGGTGCAGGAGGAGGTCGAGCTCAAGCCCCAGGACTTGGTGGTCGAGGGGTTGGCGCATACGCAGTACGAAAGCGGGACCTTCGCGGCCGAATCGGCGGAGCCGGAATACGAGCCGACGATCGATCTCCCGCTGATCATGCCCGACGACGTGACCGCGGCCGCGTCCCCCTCCCCGGCGCCTCCGTTCCCAGCGGCCCCCCTCCCGCCGCCAACCCCCCTGCCTGCCGCGGTCGTACTGTCGGACGACGATGGCGCAGCGGACACCGCCGCGCTGTCGCGCGCCGAGCCGGTACTCACCGAGACAATGGCCGAGTTGTATCTCCGACAGGGTCATCAGGAGGATGCCCTCCGCGTGTACCAGGCGCTCCTGGCGCAGCGGCCGGCGGACTCGCGACTGCGGGGACGGGTCGAATCGATCGCCGGGGGCGGGGCACGGGAGGCGGGACGAGGGACGGGTGAGACCGTCCAGGTCTTCCTGAAGCGCATTCTCGCCGGCCGACCCGGCACGCCGGCGTCCGAGCCACCGGATCCACCGGCGGGATCTTCACTCGACGCTGCCTTTGCGATCGCTCACTCCGATCCCGAGCCGGCTCGCGCGCACACGGTGGTGTCTCCGGGCGAGGCGACGCGGCCGGCGGCCGACAGTATCTCGCTTGACCAGGTGTTCGGGGACGACGGCCCACGGAACTCGGCCCCGGCCCCGGCACCGGAAGTCCCGCCTCCCCCGGTCCCCGCGCCGCCCCCGGCCGCTCCGCCGTCACCGGCTCCGCAGCAGACCGGCGGGTTCTCATTCGACCAGTTCTTCACGGCTTCCGAGCCGACGGGTGGGGCGGGGGAGGGCGCGGGGGGGGTGGCGGGCGCAGCCGCGTCGCTGGGCGAGAGCGGCGCACCGGCGCAGGCACCCGCACGGAGCTCCGGCGGCAGACTTCGGCCGCCGGTGGAGGACGAGGGCGAGCTCGATCAGTTCCAGGCCTGGCTCAGGGGCCTCAAGTCCTAGTGCCGTTCCCACCGATCGTGCCCCCCCGGATGGGAGCCCTGGTCTGCAATCCGTGGGAACGGCACTAGTGCACATCGCCGTGTTGAACGGCCCGAACCTGAATCTGCTGGGGGAGCGAGAGCCGGAGCTGTACGGGCGGGTCACCCTCGCGGAGATCGAGGCGCGTACGCGCGAGCAGGCGCGCGCGCTCGGCGTCGACGTCTCGTGGACGCAGACGAACCACGAGGGCGAGCTGGTCGATGCGATTCAGGGGCTCAAAGGGAGGTCGGACGGCCTGCTGATCAATGCCGCCGCGTTCACGCACACGAGTCTTGCGGTGCGCGATGCGCTGCTCGCGGTGCGCGTGCCGTTCGTGGAGGTGCATCTCTCGAACATCTTCGCGCGCGAGCCGGAGCGGCGCCGCTCGATGCTCGCGGACGCCGCCGTGGGGATGGTGACCGGCTTCGGCGCCGAGAGCTATCGGCTGGGACTCGAGGGTCTGGTCGGCTTTCTCCAGGCCCGCCATGGCGGCTGATCGGCGGCGCGCCCGGCAGGAAGCGCTCGTCCGGGCTCTGGAAGCGGAGGCGTTGGACGGGCTGGTGGTCACGTCGCACGCCAACATCCGCTACCTCACCGGCTTCTCGGGCTCGGCGGCGGTCGTCGCGGTCACGCGGGCGGACGTGCTGCTGGTGACCGACTTCCGCTACGATGCGCAGGCGCGGGCGGAGGCGGGCGCGGTGGCGCGGGTCGAAGTGGACGGCACCAGCGTATGGGACCGCTTCTTCACGGAGCTCGCCACGCTGGGGTCGCTGGGCACGCTGGGCTACGAGGCCCAGGCGCTGTCGGTGCACGACGCGGGGCGGTTCGCGCAGGCGGGGAAGGCGTGGCGCTGGATGCCCACGACGGAGCTGGTGGAGCGGCTGCGTGCGGCGAAGGACGACGGCGAGGTGGCGGCCATCCGCAGTGCCGCCCTCCTGGCCGGCGCGGCGTTGGGGCAGACGCTCGCGCAGGTGCGCCCCGGCATGACCGAGCTGGCGATCGCGGGCGTGCTCGAAGGGGCGCTGCGCCGGCAGGGCAGCGAAGGCCATCCGTTCGCCACGATCGTGGCGTCGGGCCCGCGCAGCGCGTTGCCGCACGCGCGCTCGAGCCGCCGCGCGGTGGCGGCCGGGGAGTGGCTGCTGCTAGACTTCGGGGCTCAGGTGGATGGCTACTGCGCGGACATCACGCGCACCGTGGTGGTAGGGGCACGCGCGAGCGAGCGCCAGCGGGTGCTGTACGGATTGGTCCGCGAGGCGCAGCAGCGCGCGCGCGCCGGCGTGCGCGCCGGCATGAGCGGGCGCGAAGCGGATGCGCTGGCGCGCGATCCGATCGCGGCCCGCGGATTCGGCGAGGCGTTTGGCCACTCGCTCGGTCACGGGCTCGGGCTCGAAGTGCACGAAGCGCCCCGGCTTTCGCGGACCAACGACGATCCGCTGCCGGCGGGCGCGGTCGTGACGATCGAGCCGGGCGTGTACCTGGCGGGCGACGGCGGCGTGCGGATCGAAGACGACGTTCATCTCGCGCCGGCGGGGCCGGAGCTCTTGAGCGACGGGCTGACGGACCTCTTGGAGCTCGTGTAACTTGGGAGCCATGAACCTCGACATCATCGCCCAGCTGGTGCAGATCCTGAGGGAGGCGCCCGAGCTTGGTGCGATCGAGGTCCGTCGGGGTTTGTTCGGGGCGTGGTCGTCGGTTCGCGTGAGCCGGGCCGGGCACTCGACCAACGAGAGCGGCCAGCACGTGGTCGTCGCGCAGGCGCACGCCCCGGCGTCGGGGGCGGCGCCCGGCGCGCCGCTCCCGGGGGCCGCGGCGGCGGCCCCGTCTCATCTCGTCGAGATCAAGTCTCCCATGGTCGGGACATTTTATTCGGCCCCGGAGCCCGGCGCCGATCCCTACGTCAAGGCCGGGAGCCGGGTCGCGACGGGCCAGGTGGTTTGCATCATCGAAGCGATGAAGATCATGAACGAAATCGAGTCCGAGGTCGCGGGCGTGGTGCGGGAAGTGTTGGTGGAGAACGCCCAGCCCGTCGAGTTCGGACAGCTCCTCTTCCGGGTGGACCCCCATGCCTGAAGCCCCCCACGGCGGACCAGCGACGTTCAACTTCAAGGCGGCCATCACCCAAATGGTCCAGCGCAACGCGTCGGACCTGCTGCTCAAGGTGGGCCGGCCGGCCACGATCCGGGTGAACGGCGAGCTGGTGCCGCTCGACGCCTCCCCGCTCAAGCCGGAGGAGTTGAAGTCGCTCGCCGAGCAGATCATGACCCCCCGACAGGTGAAGGAGTTCGCCGAGCACAAGGAGGCCGACTTCGCGATCGGCGTGCCGGGGGTGGGACGGTTCCGAACCAACGTGTACCAGCAGCGCGGGACGGTGGCGTTCGCCTTCCGGGCCATTCCGTACGAAGTCAAAACGATCCGCGATCTGAACCTGCCGCCGGTGCTCGAGGAGATCGGCCTGCGGCCGCGGGGGCTGGTGCTGGTCACCGGAGTGACGGGATCGGGGAAGTCGACGGCGCTCGCGGCGATGATCAACCACATCAACACGAACCGGCGGGTCAACATCATCACGATCGAGGATCCGATCGAGTTCCTGCACCGCGACAACCTGGCCAACATCTCGCAGCGCGAGGTGGGGAACGACACCCTGTCGTTCAACGCCGCCTTGCGCCACGTGCTGCGGCAGGCGCCCGACGTGATCCTGATCGGCGAGATCCGCGATATGGAGACGCTGGACACCGCGCTGAAGGCGGCGGACACCGGGCACCTGGTGTTCTCGACGCTGCACACCACGGACGCGACGCAGACGATCAACCGCGTGATCTCGTTCTTCCCGCCGCATCAGCACGACGAGGTGCGCCACCTCCTGTCGACCGCGCTCCAGGCGATCGTCTCGTTACGCCTGGTGCCGCGCAAGGACGGCAAGGGACGGGTCCCCGCGTCCGAGGTGCTGATCAACACCGCGGCCGTGCAGGAAAACATGCGCGATCTCACGAAGTCGCTGAGCATCCCCGACCTCATCGCCCAGGGGTCGGTCCAATACGGGATGCAGAGCTTCGACCAGTCGCTGTTTCACTGGTACCAGCAGGGCACGGTCAGCTACGAGAGCGCGATCTTCTACGCCACGAATCCGAGCGAGTTCGCGCTGAAGGTCTCGGGCGTGGACTCGGGCGAGAGCCAGGCGTTCGGCGGCACCACGGCCGCGGCCGGGCTGCGCGGCGACATCACGCCCTGATGTTCAAGAAGGTGCTGATCGCGAACCGCGGGGAGATCGCCCTGCGGGTGATCCGTGCGTGCAAGGAGCTGGATATCCATACGGTCGCCATCTACTCGGAGGCGGACCGGGACAGCCTGCACACCCGCTTCGCGGACGACGACGTCTGCATCGGCCGGGCGCCGTCGCGCGACAGCTACCTCAACATCCCGCGCATTATCGCCGCCGCGGAGATCACGGGGGCGGACGCGATTCACCCGGGCTACGGCTTTCTGGCCGAGAACGCCGAATTCGCCGACATCGTGCGCACGTCGAACATCACGTTCGTGGGCCCGAGCGGGGATCAGATCCGACAAATGGGCGACAAGGCCGCGGCGCGCAAGCTCGCCCAGAAGCTCAAGGTGCCGACGGTGCCGGGCTCCGCCGGGCCGGTCGAGGACGCCGAAGCGGGGCTCAAGATCGCCGAGAAGCTCGGGTTTCCGGTGATCATCAAGGCGGCGGCGGGCGGGGGCGGGAAGGGCATGCGGGTGGCGCAGGACGACGAGGCGTTCCCCCAGGCGTTCTCGCTCGCGAAGCAGGAGGCGTTAGCCGCATTCGGCTCGGACGAAGTGTACCTGGAGAAATACCTCGCCCGCCCGCGCCACATCGAGATCCAGATCATGGGGGATACGCAGGGGCGCATCATGCACCTGTGCGAGCGCGACTGCTCGGTGCAGCGGCGCCACCAGAAGCTGATCGAGGAGGCGCCCAGTCCGGCCGTGGACCAGACGCTGCGCCAGGACATCGGCGACGCCGCGGTGCGGCTGGCCGAGGCGATCGGCTACGCGGGCGCGGGGACGATCGAATTCCTGCTCGACGAGGACGGGTCCTTCTACTTCATGGAGATGAACACCCGCATTCAGGTGGAGCACCCGGTTACCGAGATGTGCACCAACTTCGACCTGGTGAAGGAGCAGATTCGCGTCGCGGCGGGCGAGCCGCTGTCGTTCGTGATGAACGGAAACCGGCTGCGCGGCCACGCCATCGAATGCCGCGTGAACGCGGAAGACCCGGCCCGCAACTTTCAGCCGAGCCCCGGGACCATCACCGTGTACCACCCGCCCGGCGGCCCCGGCGTGCGGGTCGACACCCACATCTACGCCGGCTACTCGGTGCCGCCGTACTACGACTCCCTGCTCGCGAAGCTGATCGTGCACGGCAACAACCGCGCGGAGGCGCTCGCCCGCATGCGGCAGGCGCTCGACTCGTTTATCATTGAAGGCGTGACCACGACCATTCCCTTCCTCAGTCGGGTCATGCGCCACCCCGACTTCGTCGCGGGCCGAGTGGACACGAAGTTCCTCGAGCGCGAGCCCCAGCTGCTCCAGCCGCCGACATGAAGATCGACGTGCACGTCACGCCGCTCGGCCTGCTGGCGGGGGATCTCGCCGGCCGGGGCGTCGTCGTCGTCGACGTGCTGCGGGCGACGACCACCGTCGTCACCGCGCTGGCCAACGGCGCCAAGGCGGTGATCCCCGCCGCCACGTCGGAGGAGGCGGTGCGCCTGGCCTCGAACCTCGAGAAGGACGGTGTGGTCCTGGCCGGCGAGCGCCGCAGCGTCAAGATCGAAGGGTTCGCCCTTGGCAATTCGCCCCGTGAGATGACCGCGGCCGCGGTGGCGGGGAAGACCATCGTGCTCGCCACCACCAACGGGACCCCGGCGCTGGTCGCGGCGCAGGGGGGCGACCCCGTGCTGGTCGGCGCCCCGGCCAACTTCAAGGCGCTGGCCGAGCGTGCCCGGGCGATCCTGGCCCAGCGCGGCGACCTCGTCATCGTGTGCGCCGGGCGGGAGAAGCAGTTCGCGCTCGAGGACGCCTATACCGCGGGGCGCCTCATCAAGGCCATCCGCAAGGGCATCCGCAAGCTCGCCCTCAACGATGCCGCCCGCGCCTCCGTGGCCCTGATCGACGAGTTCGCCGGATGGGAGGAGGCGCTCGAGGGCTCCGAGGCGGCGCGCCAGCTCGCCGAGGCGGACCTGGGCGAGGACGTCGCGTTCGCCGCCCGGGTGGACCGCTTTGGCGTCGTTCCCGTGTACGCGGATCGCCGCATCACATGAACCGCAAGGCGCGCCAGGAGCTCCTCGGCATCGGCGCCCTCGTGGTCGGCCTGTTCCTCGGACTCACCCTGCTGCGGCTGCCGATCACCGGCAGCTGGGGCGCCCAGATCGGCGCGCGCCTGTGGTACCTGTTGGGCGTGGGCTCGGTGCTCCTGCCCGTGCTCGGCATCGGCTGGGCGCTGGCCGCGTTCGAGCGCCTCGGGAGCCTGTCCGCCGGGCGAGCGGCGGCGCTGGGCGCGGGGCTGATCGTGCTGCTCCCCTATGGGATCGGTACCGTGACGGGCGCCGGCTTTCCGCCGGTGTACGCCGCCTGGGGTCCGACGCAGCAGCTCGTGGGCCTGGTCCCCGCCGTGCTCGCTCACGGGGTCCACCAGGCGGTCGGGACGGCGGGTGGGACGCTGGTGGGGCTGTTCGCGCTTTCGGCCCTGGGGATCCTGACCGTCGGCTGGCATCCCCTCGTCGCGTTGAGAACCCGGGAAACCGAAGTCGGGAGGCGGGAGGCGGGAGGCGGGAGGCGGGATGCGCAGAAGCCGGGGAAGCCAGCGACGCCGGAACGCCCGGTCGAGGCAGAGGAGCAAGCGCGCGAACGGACGGTCGCTGCCCTGAAGGCGGCCAAAGCCCGAGCCAAGCCCGCGCCTCCCCCCTCCCGCCTCCCGCCTCCCGTACCACCAGGGGTTCTCATCCCGCCGATTGATTTGCTGCATCCCGCTCCTCCCGAAGACGGCGACGCCGGGCTCGCCCAGATCGAGCAGATGGGCCACAAGCTCATCGAAACGCTGCAGACGTTCCGGGTGGAAGGCTCGATCGCCGGTCGCACGGTCGGACCGGTGGTGACGCAGTACGAAGTGGCGCCCGGTCCGGGAGTGAAGGTGGGCCGCATCGCGGCCCTCGCCGACGACCTCGCGCTCGCGATGCGGGCCCCCTCGCTCCGGATCGTCGCGCCGATCCCGGGGAAGGCTGCCGTGGGCATCGAAGTCCCGAATCCCATGCCGCGCATGGTGCACGTGCGCGAGCTGATCGAGGGCGTCGAATATCATCGGCCCACGCGCGCGCTCCCGCTCGCCCTCGGCAAGAACCTCGAGGGCGATGCCGTGGTCGCGGATCTGGCCAAGATGCCACACCTCCTGATCGCCGGCGTCACCGGGTCCGGGAAGTCGGTCTGCATCAACACCATCATCACGAGCCTGATCTATACGCACCCGCCCGACAAGCTCAAGCTGCTGATGATCGATCCCAAGATGGTCGAGCTCTCGATGTACGCGGCCCTGCCGCACCTCGGGCTGCCGGTGGTGACGAACCACCACAAGGCGGCGAGCGTGCTCAAGTGGGCGGTCTGGGAGATGGACCGACGCTACCGGCTGCTGCACGCCAACCACGCGCGCAACATCGTGGACTTCAACAGGAAGGTCGAGGAGAAGAAGCCGCTCAAGGGGCCGCGCGAGACGCTGGCGACACAGGCCGGCATCCAGAGGGAGCTGCCGCTCGACGGCGAATACACGGGGGGGATCTTCCCCTACATCGTGCTGATCGTCGATGAGCTGGCGGATCTGATGCTCACGGTGCAGGGCGAGATCGAAACGCCGCTCGCCACGCTCGCGCAGAAAGCTCGTGCCATCGGCATTCATCTGGTCCTCGCGACCCAGCGGCCGTCGGTGAACGTCATCACCGGCCTGATCAAGGCGAACTTCCCCTGCCGCATCGCGTTCCGGGTCTCGGCCAAGGTGGACAGCCGTACCATCCTCGACCAGAACGGCGCCGAGACCATGCTGGGGAACGGGGACATGCTGTTTCTGCCGCCCGGCAAGAGCGAGCTGCTGCGCGTGCAGGGGGCCTTCATCTCGACGGACGAGACCGAACGACTGATGGACTGGTACAAGGCCCATGCCGCGCAGGCCGCGGCGGTCGCGGGCGCGAGCATCGACGACCAGGTGACGGCGCTGGAAGACGCGGAAAAAGCAGGGGAAGACGGAAGCGGGAAGGGCGAGGAGGGCACTCCGGGCGAGCGCGATATGCTGTTCCGGCAGGCCGCGGAGGTGTGCATCCAGAACCAGCTCGGCTCGACCTCGCTGCTGCAGCGGCGCATGAGCATCGGCTACGGGCGAGCGGCGAGGATAATCGATCAGCTGGAGCTGGCAGGGATCCTCGGACCCGCGAATGGGTCCAAGCCGAGGGATGTGCTGGTGGGATTGGAAGAGCTGGATGAGATCTGCGGGAGGGACTAAGTCGGAACGCGGAATGCGGAACGCGGAACATAAGGACCGGCGTCGCCGCAGCGAGCGACCTCCCATTGCTGTTCCGCGTTCCGCGTTCGCACTTCCGCGTTTCGAGGTTCCCCGTTCCGCGTTGATCGGGCCCCGTCGGCATAGTTTCGGTTACGTCGACCGCCGGCGGATGGGTAAGTTGCATCCGTGCGAAGCGGCATCAGAACCGACCCGTCGCAGTGGACCGACGAGCGCCACCGGCGCGGGATCGCCGGGGAGGAGCAGGCGATCCGCTACCTCCTGTCGCGAGGATGCACGATCGTCGCGCATCGGTTTCGAGTCGGGCGCACGGAGATCGACCTCATCGCGCGACAGGGTGACCTGGTGACGTTCGTGGAGGTGAAGACTCGGCGGGGCACGGCTTTCGGCAGCCCCCTCGAGGCAGTGACGGGGGCAAAGCGGCGCGAGCTGGTCAAGGCGGCGCGGGTCTGGGTGGACCGCTTCGGGAAGCCACCGGACATCTACCGCTTCGACTGCATCGCGATCGTGGATGGCAGGCTGGAGCACCTGGCCGACGCGTTCCGCCCCGGGTGGCGATAACCGGGGCTTCGGTGTATATTCGGGCCTCATCAAACGAGGCTCCCAACCCATGTCGAGGACACTCATGGCGGCGGACAAGGAAGTCCCGCAGCTCTCGGACGAGCGCAGAAAAGCCCTCAACCTCGCTATCACGCAGATCGAGAAGACCTGTGGCAAGGGCGCGATCATGCGGATGGGCGCCGATTCGCCGCGGGTACGGGTGGAGATCATCCCCACGGGCGCGATCAACCTCGACGCGGCGATCGGGATCGGCGGCATCCCACGGGGGCGGGTGACGGAGATCTTCGGCCCCGAGTCGAGCGGCAAGACCACGCTGGCGCTGCACGTGGTCGCGAACGCCCAGCGCCTGGGCGGGGCGGCGGCCTACATCGATGCCGAGCACGCCCTCGACGTCGAGTACGCGAAGAAGCTGGGGGTGGACATCGACAACCTGCTCGTCTCCCAGCCGGACACGGGGGAGCAGGCGCTCGAAATCACGGAGATTCTGGTGCGGTCGGGCGCGGTGGATGTCGTCGTCATCGACTCCGTCGCGGCCCTGGTGCCGAAAGCGGAGATCGAGGGGGAAATGGGAGACTCGCTCCCGGGCCTGCAGGCGCGCTTGATGAGTCAGGCGCTGCGTAAGCTCGCCGGGGCGATCAACCGTTCTCGCACTTCGGTAATCTTCATCAACCAGCTGCGCGAGAAGATCGGGATCATGTTCGGCAACCCCGAGACCACCAGCGGCGGGCGGGCGCTCAAGTTCTACGCGTCGGTCCGGCTCGACATGCGGCGCATCGGTCCGGTGAAGGAGCGGGAGGTGGTGATCGGCAACCACGTCCGCGTCAAGGTCGTGAAGAACAAGGTCGCGCCGCCGTTCCGCCAGGCCGAGTTCGATATCATGTTCGACGAGGGAATCAGCCACGAGTCCCTGCTGGTGGACATCGCGGCGGAGGCGGGCATCATCGAGAAAGCCGGCGCGTGGTACGCATACGGTAAGGAGCGGATCGGACAGGGCCGCGAGAACGCGAAGCTGTACCTCAAGGACCACCCCGACCTCGCGGTCGAGGTCGAGGCGAAAGTGAAAGAGCACCTCGGGGTGAAGTCCGTCGTGGTGGCGGCCGACGAGGAGGCCTCTGCCCCCGAGGAGTGAGTGCCGACCCTCACCGGACTCGCCCCCGATCCACGCCAGCCGGGCTATCGGCTGGTCGAGGTGGATCGGGGGCGCTTCGCGTCGCTCCCCGGGGTCGCGCTCGAGCCGCTGAGCCTGCAGCTCGGCGCGGAGCTTGCGCCCGCGGTGCTGGAGCGGCTACGCGCGCTCGCCGACGTGGAGGCCGCCGAGCGGGCGGCGCTCCGGGCGCTGGCGCGGCGGGCGCACGCCCGCGGCGACCTGCGGCGGCGGCTCGTGAAGAAGCAGCACCCGCCGGCGGCCGTGGACGCCGCCCTGGAGCGGCTCAGCGTGCGCGGGTTGCTCGATGACGGCCGCTACGCGGAGCAGTACGCGGCGCTGCGGGCGACGCGCGGCAAGGGGCCGGCGCGGCTGCTCCGGGATCTGCTGGCACAGGGCGTGGAGCGCCGGACCGCGGAGGAGGCGGTGCGCCGCGCGCTGGCGGACGAGGGCATCGACCCCGAGGTCGAGGCACGGGCCGTCGCCGCGAGGCGGGCGCGGCAGTTGGCGGATCTTCCTCCGCCCGTGCGCAAACGGCGGCTGCTGGCCTATCTCGTACGGCGGGGTTATGAGGGCCCCAGGGTGAAGGAGTTGGTGCAGAACCTCACTTCGGTTGAATCGGGGCTGAAGTTCCGGGGGGAGCCGCGGGAGCGCTGATGGCAAGGTTGTACCACGCGCTTCCCAGCGCGCCCATTGTCTGAATCCGATCGATGATGTCCCCATGGGCCAAACTGTCCAGCGGCACGGCGTCGGCGGCGGTGAAGTGGAGTGTGTGATTCCGGTACGTGACGTTGATCATCGGATTCCACATGGAAAACGAGTCGCGGGAATGGTAACCGTTCGCCCCAAAGTACTGAGCAGCCCAGAAGAAGGTGGTCCGGTCCTTGAGGCTCTCGTTCCAGATCGCGGTCCCCGCCTCGAACTCCCTGCCTTCCGAGATGCCCAGCAAGTCGAGAATGGACGGAGTGATATCGACGTGAGACGTCATCCACGACAGATTCGTCTGTTGCTTGACGATCCCCGGGGCGTACAGGAGAAATGGAACATGGAAGGTCAGATCGTCGATCTGCCCGGCCCGAAAGGAGGAGTCCGACTCGCTGCTCCGAAGGCCATGGTCGCAGGTCACGACGAGTAGCGTCTTATTGAGGCGTCCGGCCCGCTCGACCGTGGTGATGAGCTCTCCCAACTCACGGTCCTCCACTTTCATGAGGTTATAGCGGCGCTTCGCCATGTCGTGTTCGCCCGTGGTCACATCGACCCATGGCTCGTGTGACAGCTGTGGCGCGAAAACGCCGAGAAACCGCGTTCCAGTGGAAGCGGCCGCCCGGTAGGCCCCTTCCAGGTTGCGCAGCGCCAGCACGTCCAAGTCCCGCGCTTCCTGCCATCCCGGCGCGTTCGCCCTGGGAACCGGTGACGTATCGGGAATCGACACCCGATCCGGTCCCAGCGTCTTGTAATAGTCTTCTTCATCCTTGGCATGGCGAGTGCCGTGGACGTTCGGCAAGTACACTCCCGTCTCATAGCCGGCGGCATGAAGGTTCTGGATCAGTCCAGGCGGGGTCCGCCGTCTCTCCACAAAACTCCGGCTATGTCTGACCGGATACATGGACAACAGCATTGATGTGATGGCTCTAAAGCTCTCGGGCGACGTCGTGTAGTGCTGCGTGCCTACCCAGGCGTTTTGCCTCAGGCGCTGCAGGTTGGGAAAGTCGTTGAGATTTGCGTCCCACGATAAGATGTGAGCGGGACCCGTCTCCATGACGAAGAGGACCACGTCATAGCCCTTTGCGGCGCCCCAATGCGGGCGTGGCCACCCGGGACTCGCTGCGTTCGCCAGCTGCTGATAGATGGGCCGAAGCGTGCCTATCGAATAGCCATCGTAGCGTTCCGCGCTCGATTCTGATCCCAACTCGGAACCAAACAGCGATTGCACCGTCAGGGAAATCATCGCGGAGTGAAACACCGTGGGCCGCATCCACGGAAGCCATGATGCGATTGCCGGCGCGGCGCACACGATCCACAGAGCAGCGGACACGGCATAGATCTGCTTCTTGAGCGCCTGGCGCCGCTGCCTTACCAGGGGCCAAATCGACAGCAGGGCCGCGGCAGTCCCGCCGACGATGACCAGAGGCTTGATGAAGTCGAATGCGACCAGATATTCCAGCGCCGCCAACGGGTGCGCGAGCCCCCAATCGAAACCTTCAGCGAGCAGCTCATAGCCGGCGAGATTTCCCAGCACGACGAATTCGCCGAAGGCCAGGAGTTGCACGACGAGGGCCATGAGCGTAACCGCCACGACCGTCCGCGAATACCAACGGATCGGCAGGAGGGCGCGCACCCCCAGGAAGCAGAGAGGCAGGAGGAAAACACCGAAGGCCAAGTCGGCCCGGAAGAACGACAACCGCTGCCCCACGGAGAGCGAGTGCAGAGAGAGCGATCCGGCGACGCTGGCAAACCCATGTTTCGCGAGAAACCATGCCTTGGCGGTGACGCCGACCAGCGTCGGCGTCAGCCAAATCAGAAACGACGTGAGGAAGAGAGTCCGCCAGTCACCTTCGTGCTGCCAGGCAGGGCTGTCTTGCGTTGAAACGCTCACCCCGCCCCCCGGAGGCGCTCGGGCTCGCCGGCGATGATGACGCTGGGCTCGGCGATGGCAGCCGCGTCGTCCTCCATGTCCTCGGCCAAGAAGCCCAGGAAGACCGCGCGCACCACGCCGTAGGCCATGTAGGCCACCGCCAGCGGGAAGAAAAACGCGTCGTGGTCGAGGAGCCCGAACACGAGGACGAACAGGATCGTGGCGAGTCCCAGCAGGCCGCGCACGCTCCGCACGCCCGCCCGGGGCAGCGCGGCATAGCGCACGTTGCTCACCATCAGGATCGCGAGGACGATCATCAGGAGCTGCATCGTGTGATGGCGCGGCAGGTAGCGGAACGCTCCGGCGTACAGATCCGTCGTGGTGAACGGATAGAACGTGGCGAGCGTCATCCCCGCGGCCGGCGACGGGAGGCCGACGAAGTGCCGTTTGGAATGCCCCGCCTGCGTGATGTTGAAGCGCGCGAGCCGGATCGTCGCCGCCATCACGTAAAAGTAGCAGAAAATCCACTCCGCCGACCCGGCGGCGGCGAACTCGAGCTGGTAGATGAGAAACGCCGGCGCCACGCCGAAGCTCACCACGTCCACCAGGCTGTCCAGCTCCGCGCCGAACCGGGTCCCCGTCCTGGAGAGGCGCGCCACGCGGCCGTCGAGCGCGTCCAGGATTCCCCCGGCGAAGATGTACCACCCGGCCCGGTAGAAGTCGCCCCGGGAGGCCAGCACCATCGACCAGATCCCGAAGAACAGGTTGAAAAGCGTGAACAGACTCGGCACGACGATGACGGCGCGCCGTATGCTGGGGCGAGGGAAGGGTTTCATGGCACGGGCCGCGCGCTCCTGCTTGCAAGCCGTGGGCCAGGACTCCCGGTGCGAAGGGGAACGAGGCGGGCGCCCGTATCTCTCAACCGGTCATGCGGTTGATACGGGAGGTGGAGCCTCACGCGCGAGCCACAGCGCCACCCGCGGACAGCCTTCGTTGCGGTACCATGCTGGCAAGCGTGTCGGCGCCCTGCGGCAGTTGCTCGCTTTGGAACAGTATATTCTCACCCATGACGTCCGCCGAAATTCGCCGCACGTTTCTTGACTTTTTCGCGGGCCGAGGGCACCAGGAAGTGCCCAGCTCCCCCCTGATCCCGGCCGACGACCCCACCCTCCTGTTCACGAACGCCGGGATGGTGCAGTTCAAGCGCGTCTTTCAGGGGCTCGAGCGACGGCCATACACCAGGGCGGTGACCTGCCAGAAGTGCGTGCGGGCGGGCGGCAAACACAACGACCTCGAGCAGGTCGGGCATACGGCCCGCCATCACACCTTCTTCGAGATGCTCGGCAACTTCTCCTTCGGCGACTACTTCAAGAAGGAGGCGATCGAATACGCCTGGGCATGGGTGACCGGGGAGGACGGGCTGGGCATTGCCCCCGGGCGCGTCTACGTCACGGTGCATCACACGGACGACGAAGCACGCCGGCTCTGGCGGCAGGTGGCGGGCCTCCCCGACGAGCGGATCTATGGTCTGGGCGACGAGGACAATTTCTGGCAAATGGGGGAAACCGGACCGTGCGGCCCCTGCTCGGAGATCCTCGTAGACATTCGCGGGAAACGGGAAACGGGAAAGGGGAAAGGGGAGCTCAGTCTCGACGAGTTCGTGCGTCTGAGCGAGGAAGGGCAGCTGCTCGAGAGCTGGAACCTCGTGTTTATGCAGTACGACCAGCAGGCCGACGGGTCCCGCTCCCCGCTCCCTGCTCCCTCTGTGGACACCGGCGCCGGCCTCGAGCGGCTCGCGGCGGTCATGCAGCGGGTCCCGTCCAACTACGACACCGACCTGTTCACCCCGATCATCGAGCGCGCGGTGGAGGTCGTGGGGAAGAAGTACGACCGCGGACCGGGGGGTGCGTCCTACCGGGTGCTCGCGGACCACGCGCGGGCCGTCGCGTTCCTGCTGGCGGACGGCGTCTACCCGTCGAACGAAGGACGGGGCTACGTGCTGCGCCGCATCCTGCGCCGCGCGGTGCGCCACGCCTGGCTGTTGGGTCGCCGCGAGCCGACGCTGGTGCATCTGGTGCATACGGTGGGCGGCCTCTTGGGAAGCGTGTATCCGGAGCTGGTCCAGAAGCGCAGCCACCTGGAAAGCGTCACGCGCGCCGAGGAAGAGCGCTTCTTCGACACGATCGAGGGCGGGCTCGAGCGGCTGGAGCAGCTGCAGGGTGCGAAGGCCATCTCCGGCACGGAGGCGTTCAAGTTGTACGATACCTTCGGCTTTCCGATCGACCTGACGCAGCTGATCGCCGGGGAGCGTGGCCAGACGGTGGACGTCGCGGGGTTCGAGCGGGAGCTGGGCAAGCAGCGCACGCGCTCGCTCGAGGCGCTGGAGCGGAGCAAGGTGGGGGACGCCGGGAAGGTCGCGGTTCACGTGAAGCGCCGCGGCGACTGGCGTTCCGTCAAACCCAGGGCCAAGCAGAAGTGGGTGGGCTACGATACCACGCACGCCGAGACCGATGTGCTCAGGTTTCGGCAGGCGAGTGACGTGGTCGAGGTCGTGTTGCAGGAGAATCCGTTCTACGTCGAGTCGGGTGGGCAGGTCAGTGATACGGGCCAGGTGAAGGGGAAGGGGTGGACCCTCGACGTGGAGGGGGTGGAGAAGGTGGACGGCCTGAGCGCCGTGGTCGGTCACTTCGCGGACGAATTCGAGCCGACGCCGGTGCTGGCCCAGGTCGACGAGCCGCGCCGCAAGAACATCGAGCGCAACCACACGGCGACGCACCTCGTGCACGCCGCGCTCCGCAAGATCCTCGGCCCCCACGTGCGCCAGCAGGGCTCGGTCGTGGCTCCCGAGCGGTTGCGCTTTGACTTCTCGCACCACGGCCCGGTGGACGACCCGACGCTCGCCCGCGTCGAGGAGGAAGTGAACCGCCACATCTGGGCGAACCTGCCCGTCGCGACGCGGGAGATGAAGTACCGGGAGGCGATCGCCGCAGGGGCGATGGCGTTCTTCACGGAGAAGTATGGCGACATCGTGCGCGTCGTCGACGTACCGGGCGTCTCGCTGGAGTTGTGCGGCGGGACGCACGTTCCCACGACCGGTCAGATCGCGCTGTTCCGCTTCACGCACGAGACGGGGGCGGCCGCGGGCGTGCGCCGTATCGAGGCCGTGACCGGCCCGGGGGCGTACGCGCTGATCCGCAAGCTGGAGGGCGAGCTGGAGCAGGCGGCGGGCGCGCTGCGGACGCAACCCGAGCATCTCGGGCGCCGGATCGAGCAGCTGCTGGAGGAGAACCGGAAGCTGGAGAAACGAATCGAAGGCTTGCTCAAGCAGGGAGCAGGGAGCGGGGAGCAGGGAGCGGTAGAGCAAATTGGCGACGTGGAGCTGCATATCGCGGACTCGGATCTCGAGGATCGAGACCAAATCGCGCTGGCGATGGACGCGTTCCGGGCGAGCCACACGCGCGCCATCTCTGTCCTGTTCACGAACGGCGAGCGCGCCGGCGTGCACGTCGCCGTCACCGACGACCTGGTGCAGCAGGGGGTGAAGGCGGGTGACATCGCCAACGCGATCGCCGCCGTGTCGGGCGGGAAGGGCGGGGGGCGGCCGCATTTCGCGTCCGCGGGAGCGGGGGACGCCACGAAGCTGGGGCTGGCCCGGGCCCAAGCTCGGGCGATCGTCGAGGGGTTGCTGCGGCGATGACCCGGCGCGAGGTGCTCGCCTGGCTCGAAGCGAGGCGGCCGATTCCTCCGGACGCGCTGCGGGCGTGCATCGAGGCCGCGGTGACCGACGCGGAGCTCCCCCCCCTCGTGCCGCTGCCGGATCAGCTCGCCGTGCTGGGGCGGCGCGTGCTCGGGCGGGTGGCGGGTCGGCCGGAGGGCGGGCGCGAGCTGGCGCTCGAGCTCCTCGCAGCCGACGCGTTCATCACCTACGCGTTCGAGGCGCAGGCCGAGGCCGATGCGACCGGGCTCGCGGGGCTCGCCGAGCGCATCGCGGGGAGCGAGCCGTGAGCGGATTGCTCGAGCGGCGTCCCGGTCTGCTGGTGCTGGTCGACCCCAGCCGCACCACGCCGGCCCAGGCCGCGGACGTGGCGCGTGCGGCCGGTGCGGCGGGCGCGGCGGGGATCATGATCGGCTCCTCGTTCGACGGGACGCAAAACACGGAGCTCGTCGCGCGAGCGATCCGGCAGGCGGCGGCGGGGCTCCCGGTCGCGCTGTTCCCCGGATCTGCGCTGCAGCTCACCGCCGAGGTCGACCTGGTGCTGTTCCTGTCGCTCGTCTCCGGACGCAACGCGCAATACCTCATCGAAGAGCACGTGCGCGCGGTTCCGTTTCTCACCCGTCACCTCGTCGCCACCCTTTCGACGGGCTACATCCTGGTGGACGGTGGACGGGTCACGAGCGTCGAGGCGGTGAGCCAGACGCGACCGTTACCGGCGGACAAGCCCGAGCTCGCCGCCGCGCACGCGACGGCGGCGCGGCTGATCGGGATGCGGGCGATCTATCTGGACGCGGGGAGCGGCGCGCCCCGCCCCGTGGCGGCGGACGTGATCCGCGCGTGTCGCGCGGCGGTACCGGATCTCACGTTGTTCGTGGGGGGCGGGATCAAACGGCCGGCCCAGGTGCGGGCGGCGCGCGCAGCGGGAGCCGACTTCGTGGTCGTCGGGACCGCGCTCGAGGAGCGGGGGGCCTCGGCCGCGGACCTGCAGGCGCTGGTGCAGGCGGCCGGCGAGTGACGCCCGCCGAGCAGGCCCGCGCGGGGCTCACGACCCTGGCGGCGCTGGCGACGCGGGTGGGGGAGGAACACGCCGAGACGATCGCGGCGATCGCCGCTCGCTACGTCGCCGCCCTGCGCGCCGGCGGGACGCTGTTCTTCGCCGGCAACGGCGGCAGCGCGGCGGCCGCGCAGCATCTCGCGACCGAGTACGTCGTGCGGTATCAGTCCAACCGGGCGGCGCTCCGCGCCGTGGCCCTCACGACCGACAGCTCGCTCCTCACGGCGTGCGCCAACGACATGGGCTTCGACGAAGTATTCGCGCGCCAGCTCGAAGCCCTGGCGCGGCCCGGCGACGTGCTCTCGCTCCACTCGACGAGCGGGGAAAGCCCCAATGTGATTCGTGCCGCGCAGGCGGCGAAGGCCCGCGGCGTGAGCGTCGTGAGCTTCCTGGGCAAGTCGGGCGGCCGCCTCCAGGAGCTGGCCGACGTGGCCCTGATCGTGCCGTCGGACGACACCGCGCGGATCCAGGAGATGCACCTCGCGATCGAGCACCTGATCTGCGAAATGGTGGAGGAGCGGCTGCGAGAATGATTGCGGATTGCGAATTTCGGATTGCGGATTGGAAGAGCGGGGTTCGAATCCGCAATCCACAATCCGCAATCCGCAATGGGGAGGGTCGATGATCGACCTCTCCGGCAAGCGTGCCTTCGTTACAGGGGGGGGGAGGGGAATTGGGCGCGCGACGGCCCTGATGCTCGCGCAGGCCGGCGCGGGCGTCGCCGTGGGATATCGCAGCCGGAGGGCGGAGGCGGAGGAAACGCTCGCCGCGGTGAAGCGGTTGCGCCGTCCGGCGATCGCGGTCACGGGCGATTTGGGCGATCCGGCGGCCGCGGGCCGGGCGGTGGACGACGCGGTGCAGGGACTCGGGGGCCTCGAGCTCCTGATCGTGAACCACGGGATCTGGCCGTCCGATGAGG
>Ga0209156_10000402_pt1 | contig 36165 bp, 39 predicted proteins | sample GraSoiAngelo_124_FD_185881 | JGI IMG/M metagenome (GOLD analysis project Ga0209156, IMG submission 185881) | Grasslands soil microbial communities from the Angelo Coastal Reserve, California, USA - 14_0927_05_20cm (SPAdes) (version 2) | ecosystem: Environmental > Terrestrial > Soil > Grasslands... | reverse complement strand
CCAAATCGTGAACGAAATCTATGGCTCTTATTTCAGCAATCAGCCACCGGCTCGCTCAACGGTGCAGGTTTCGGCATTGCCGAAAGGCGCGAAAGTCGAGATCGAAGTGATCGCATGCGCAAATGGAGGCGCGACCGCGAGCGATACTTCCGGCTAAAACCTCTGACCTCTGAGTTCAGCATTCGACCAAGCAGGTGTGAAGAATTATAGGGCGGGCGCGTCGCCTACCGGTCCAAGGAAAGGCAAGCGGGAGCGCTTGCCCTACAAGAGTCCGTTATCGGGACTACTATTCTAACGGCAGCTCGATTCGTTCGTCCTCACGCGCAGTAAGATGATTCTTGTCGATCATACGCGCGCAGGTGTTCCAGCGCAGCAAGGCATCGTCATTTCCGGCGGGGCGGACCGCTTCCGCCTTTTCGAACCAATCCATCGCTTCACGGAATCCCTCGTAAGCCTGATGACCACAACCGGGCGCCCCACGGGCAAGCTGTGCTTTGGCCCGACGCTCCGCCAGGATTCCGCGGTAATAGGCATGCTCGTACTCGCCTCTGATTCTCGTTAGAATTTGCCTGGCTTGGGTATCGCTTACCCCATAGCTCTTGCTGAAACGATCCGTCACGGCCAGTAACAACGTAATCAGCGCCTGCTGGTTTTCCGGCTCCGCCGCCAAAACATCAAGGCAAATGCTCTCCGCTTCCGCGGGCTCGTTCAGCAGGCGGTAGCGTTCGGCTTTCTCCAGCGCGCCCGGGATCGCATTCTTTGAGAGTGTTTTCAACTCAGACATGCTTCGTTACGTGGTCACCAATTTTAACAGTCTAACAGTTTTAACGTTTTATTTTCTCCTTCCTCCAAATCCATCCCAGCGGATCATAAAACTCGTCCACCACCCGTTCTTTCAAAGGAATAATCCCGTTGTCCGTGATTTGAATCTCCTCCGGACAAACCTTGGTACAACATTTCGTAATATTGCAGTAGCCAATCCCGTGAGCTTCGCGCAGCTCCCCCACCCGATCTTCGGTATCGAGCGGGTGCATCTCCAGCGCGGCCGCGTAAATCAAAAAGCGCGGCCCGATAAAGCGATCGTGCATCTGATGATCGCGTAAAACGTGACAGACATCCTGACAAAGGAAACACTCGATACATTTTCGAAATTCCTGCACTCGATCGATATCTTCCTGTTGCATTCGCCAGGTGCCATCCGGCGCATCGGGCGGCCGCGGTTTAAATTTCTTAATCTGCTTTTTTACCCGAAAATTCCACGACACGTCGGTGATCAAATCTTTCAACACTGGGAATGCTTTCATCGGCTCAATCGTGATCGGCCGATCCAGCGGCAGATCGCTCAGCCGTGTCATGCACATCAGCTTCGGCATCCCGTTTACTTCCGCCGAACACGAGCCGCACTTGCCCGCCTTGCAGTTCCAGCGACAAGCCAGATCGTTAGCTTGCATCGCCTGAATCTGATTTACGGCATCCAGCACCACCATTCCTTCGGAAACTTCGGTGGTGTAACCATGGAACTGGCCGCCTTTGGTGTCACCGCGCCAAATTTTGAACGTTGCGTTCATTCGTTGAAGCGTTGAAGGGATGAAGCGTTGAAGGGGCGGAGGAGCAGGGCCTCCAACTCATCGTCATCGGGATCATAATCCGATGGCCCTTCCTGGACGCGGGAAGGATCGCTTGCGACGCGACCGCGAAGAAAACGAATGTAGCCATTCATCAGCTTGTGAACGCGCCAACCTTCTTCCTTGAGTTTCCCGATTTCCGTTAAAGTCAGATACAGCTCATCTTCGCAGACATTGAGGTCATCAAGCAACTCCTCCAAGGACCCGCGTGCCTGCAATATGAATTTGATCTGCTCGAGAAAGTGGAATCGCCCATGTCCCTCCGCGATATTATTTGTAAGCGAAACGGCGGCGCGCCGGATCTGATTTCCGAGCGCGAATTTTTCCTCTTCCGGCAGTCGCTTTGCGACGCGATACATCGCTTTCCGAAATTCGCGCGCGACTTGATACACTTCCAAATCTTCGAACGTCTTATACTGCTGTGTTTGGTTTTCTGTTCGCTTCATCGCTTCAACCGTTCAACCGTTACCTCATTTCCTCAATCACTTGTTTGAGATAATCCGGCATTTCCGGCAAGGCCTCCAATCGGATTTGCATCGAGCCATCGGGCGCTTTCGAAATCATGGTGTTTACTTTGGCAAATCGCTCCTCCTTGTTCGGATAATCTTCGCGAAATTGCGCGCCACGGCTTTCGTGCCGCTCGAGCGCCGCCTGGGTTATTGCTTCCGAAACGATCAGCAGATTTTTTAAATCAAGTGCAGTATGCCAGCCGGGATTGAATTCACGATGCCCGCTGACGCCGACGCGATTACTCCGTTCCCAAAATTTCTTCAAGTGATCGAGAGCGGTCTTCATTTCCATCTCATTGCGAACGATACCAACATTGTTCTGCATCATTTCCTGCAAATCCTTCTGCACTTGGTAAGGATTCTCCCCGTCGTCTCGCTCAAATGGCGCAACTGCTTCGCGCGCGATTATCTCGATTGCTTCATTGTCAGTTCTACCGTGCTGATTTTCTTTCGCGAATTTGGCGGCGAATTCCCCGGCCCGTTTCCCAAAGACGACGATATCGGACAGGGAATTGCCGCCGAGGCGATTGGCGCCATTAATACCTGCAGCACATTCACCGGCGGCGAATAAGCCGAGCACGCGCGACATTTGCGTGTCAGGATCAACATGAATTCCACCCATGGCGTAGTGCGTCGTCGGTCCGACTTCCATCGGTTGCTCGGTAATGTCGATGTCAGCCAATTGCTTGAATTGGTGATACATGCTCGGCAATTTACGCTTAATGTATTCGGCCGCGTTCGGAAGCTTTTCTTTGATCCACGCGATATCGAGATACACACCGCCGTGCGGAGTCCCCCTGCCCTCCTTGATCTCGCGCACGATGCAGCGCGCGACGTGGTCGCGCGTCAACAGCTCCGGCGGGCGCCGCGCGTTCTTGTCGCCCTGACAATAGCGCCAGCCCTCTTCTGCGTTGTCAGCGGTTTGCGCGCGATAGTTTTCCGGGATCGAATCGAACATGAAGCGCTTCCCTTCGTTGTTCGTTAGGATTCCGCCTTCTCCGCGTACTCCTTCGGTCACTAAAATTCCCATCACGCTTGGCGGCCAGATCATTCCAGTGGGATGAAATTGCACGAACTCCATGTCGATTAATTCCGCTCCTGCTTCGTAGCCCAGTGCCAGACCATCGCCGGTCGATTCCCAACTGTTGCTCGTGATTTTGTAAGCACGGCCGATCCCGCCAGTCGCGAGCACGATGGCTTTTGCGCGAAAAATTTTGAATCGTCCGCGCTCGCGTTCATAAGCGAAAGCACCAGTCGCACGATCGCCATCTTTGAGGAGCGAGAGAACGGTATGTTCCATATAAACCTCGATCCCTTGATGCACCCCATGGTCTTGCAACGTCCGAATCATCTCGAGGCCGGTTCGATCGCCGACGTGCGCGAGCCGCGGATATTTATGACCACCAAAATTCCGCTGTAGAATCCGACCATCCTTTGTTCGATCGAAGACTGCGCCCCAAGCTTCGAGCTCGCGCACGCGATCGGGCGCTTCCTTGGCGTGCAACTCGGCCATGCGCCATTGATTGACATACTGGCCACCGCGCATGGTATCGGCGAAATGCACCTTCCAATTGTCGCGATCGTCGACGTTGCCAAGCGCGGCCGCAATGCCGCCTTCGGCCATGACCGTGTGCGCTTTGCCGAGAAGCGATTTGCAGATCAGTCCGACCGAAACCCCCGCCACTGACGCCTCGATGGCCGCGCGCAAGCCAGCACCGCCAGCGCCGATCACCAAGACATCGTGCTGAAAGGTTTCGTAATCGGCCATGCGTCGAAGGAGCGTTAAAGCATCGAACTTCTAAATGCCAACCTTAAGATGCTCAAGCATTGACGCGGTGGAACACGGGAAGACAGGCCTCGCATCGGCCTGAGCCTGTCGAACAGCCGACCTGTCTTCTGCACGATAAAGGCTGGCAGCGTGTGTGGCGCAATGGAGATCCGTGTTCGTACAACTTAGGACAGTACCTAAATTATTCTCGACCTAACCGATCAACTCAAGCAAGACAGCTGCAAGCGCGTTCGTCATCGAAGATGAATTTGCTGCGGAAGGAAAATCGTAATTGAAAAATGGAGGCTACAAAGATGAACGGAACTATCGATATCACAGGCACGGTTGCCGATACGCTCAGGCGCAATTGGTGGCTGCTTGCCTTGCGCGGTTTGGCTGCGGTGGTCTTCGGGGTGCTGGCGTTTGTCTGGCCCGGCGCCACTTTGATCACACTGGTCTGGCTATTCGGCGCATTCGCGCTGGTGAACGGATTTCTATCCTTAGCGGTCGCGGCCAAAGCTCCAAAAGGCTACCCTCGATTGGGCAGCCTAATTCTTGGTGGATTGCTTGGCATCCTCGCCGGGCTGCTCGCCTTCGTCATGCCCGGCATCACTGCCATCGGCCTACTCATTTTGATCGCCTGCTGGGCAATGGTGACCGGGATTTTGGAGATCGTCGCCGCGATCAAATTGCGCAAGCTAATCAACAATGAATGGTTGCTTGTGTTGGCCGGGATTGCTTCGGTTGCTTTTGGAGTTGTGCTATTGCTTCAACCGGCTGCAGGCGTCTTGATCTTGATTTGGTGGGTCGGAGCGTACGCACTCCTTTTCGGAATTCTGTTGGTCGTCCTCGCTTTCCGAATGCGCAGACTGGGTAAGAGGTTTGTCAGTCCCTAAATGAGACGGAAGTCGTGCCAGATGCCCATCGAGCACAGGCGAACATAAAGATCGGAGAAGCCGACCCAGAACAGACTCATCCATGCCCAAAGCATGTGGCGGCGGTTGAGACAAGTGACGCAGCGATAAGCCTGGTAGCATGCCGGCGCGCGTGAAAGCTGGTCGCGAAATCCACCAATCAAATGCCGGAGCGAATGGCAGCCAAAGGTATAACCGCTAAGTAAAACGACGTTAATAGCCAAAACGGTTGTACCGAGACCAACACCAAAGGAAGTTTTACCGGCCGGATCGATAAACCAGAGCGCCTTCCAAACATCGATCGTCAGAATGATGATAAAGACGAGCGCGAGATAAAGAAAGTAGCGATGGACGTTCTGCATGATAAGCGGAAAGGAACGTTCGCCTAAATAAGTCTTGCGCGGCTCGCCTACGGTACAGGCCGGCGGGTCGGCCCAGAAGGCTTTGTAGTAGGCACCCCTATAATAATAGCAGGTGAGCCGAAACCCGCCGGGCGCCCACAAAATCAAGAGCGCGGGAGAGAATAAAAGCCAGCCCGGCCACCAGCTCGGTTTTGGCCCGAACCAGCTATGGGGCGAACTGCCAAAAATTTCCGGCGAATAAAATGGGGAGATGTAGTTACCAAAAAAATAATGGGCTCCTTGGAATGCCGCCCAGGTCGAATAAACAATGAACGCGCCAAGTCCCAGAAACACCAGCAACGGCTGCGTCCACCAAACATCGGCGCGCATCGTTTCGCCAAAGGAGCGTCGCGGCAATTCAGCGGAAACAGTGGACATGACTTGCGGATTATGACACGAGCCGCCATGCAGGCAATGGAACACAGCTAGCTGCTTGTGCGCACCGCTTCGATGCAACCGGCGCTGTCTCCCTTGCAGCGGAGTAAAACTCCGCTGCCGCACAGGCTGGAAAGTCTGTGTTCCGCGCGCCAATGCAGGTACCGGAACAAGGGCTGTCAGCCTGTGCGCCCAGCGGACATTTTGTCCGCTGCCTCTGCGCGATCTTGATTGAACGCTAAATTAAAAAAGACAACTGTATTGGCTTCGTGACTGCTTTCTCCGCGTTTTATCGCTCCTCCATCGGCAAGAAAATGATCGTCGCGCTCACCGGCGTGATTCTGATGTTGTTCGTCGTTGGACACCTGCTGGGGAACCTGCAAATTTTTCTTGGGCCGCGTTGGGTCAATGATTATGCGCAACATCTCCGCGATCTGGGCCCGCTGCTCTGGGTGGTGCGGATCACCCTCCTAATCGCGGTTTTCCTCCACATTTATTTTACAGTCAGTCTCGCGCTCGACAACCGGCGTGCCCGCCCGCAGGCCTACGAAAAAAGGAATTACATCAAGGCAAGCTACGCTTCACGCCACATGGTCGTAAGCGGGTTGGTTGTGCTCGCTTTCATCGTTTTTCATCTCCTTCATTTTACCGGCCGGAAGTTCAATGCCCGTTTCCCAATGTTGAAAAACGATCCGCTCAATCATTACGACGTTTATTCAATGATGGTTTACGGATTCCAAAACGTTTACGTCTCGGCCTTTTACATCATCGGCTTGTTTTTGCTCACCCTTCATCTCACCCACGGCGCTTCCAGTTTTTTCCAATCGCTCGGTTTGAATGACAAGAAGCTGACGCCGCAACTCGCATTTGGTGCGCGCGTTTTCGCCTGGCTGCTTTTCGTTGGTTACGCCGCCATCCCGGTCGCAGTTTTGCTTGGTCTCATCCAACCGGCACAGCAATTATGATCGGAAAACTCGACGGCAAAATTCCGCCCGGTCCGCTCGAACAGAAATGGCGGAACCACAAGAACAATTCACGTCTGGTTAGCCCGAACAATCGCCGCAAATTTGAGATCATCATAGTGGGCTCGGGATTGGCCGGCGGATCGGCCGCGGCCACCCTCGGCGAGCTTGGCTATCGCGTGAAATGTTTTTGTTATCAGGATTCGCCGCGTCGCGCTCATTCCATCGCGGCACAAGGCGGAATCAACGCCGCCAAGAATTATCAAAATGACGGCGATAGCGTTTTCCGGTTGTTTTACGACACGATCAAGGGCGGCGATTTCCGTTCGCGCGAGGCGAACGTTTACCGGCTGGCTGAAGTCAGCAATCTCATCATCGATCAATGCACCGAACAGGGCGTCCCGTTCGCACGCGAGTATGGCGGGCTCCTCGCCAATCGGTCCTTCGGCGGCGCCCAAGTTTCACGGACCTTCTACGCGCGTGGCCAAACCGGCCAACAGCTTTTGCTCGGCGCTTATCAGGCGCTGTGCCGCCAAATTGCGCTCGGCACGGTGAAAATGTTTCCGCAAACCGAGATGCTCGACCTTGTTTTGGTTGACGGTCATGCCAAGGGGATCATCACCCGCAATCTGTGCACCGGCGAAATCAATGCTTTCGCCGGCGATGCTGTAGTTCTGGCGACCGGCGGTTACGGCAATGTTTTTTTCCTTTCGACCAACGCGCGCGGTTGCAACGTCACCGCCACCTATCGCGCTTACAAACGTGGCGCGCTCTTCGGTAATCCCTGCTTCACCCAAATTCATCCCACCTGCATTCCAGTAACCGGTCAGCACCAATCAAAACTGACGCTGATGTCGGAATCGCTGCGTAACGATGGACGGGTTTGGGTGCCGCAGCGGGCGGAAGATTGTTCCAAACCCCCGAACGATATTCCGGATGCGGATCGCGATTATTATCTCGAGCGAAAATATCCAAGCTTCGGAAATCTCGCGCCCCGCGACATCGCTTCACGCGCGGCCAAGGAAGTGTGCGACGAAGGGCGTGGTGTTGGGCCGAGTGGCCGCGGAGTTTACCTCGATTTTGCCGACGCCATTTCGCGCCTAGGCGAGGATACCATTCGCGAGCGCTACGGAAATCTCTTTGATATCTACCAAAAAATTTCGGCAGAAGACGCCTACAAAATGCCGATGCGGATTTATCCGGCGGTGCACTACACCATGGGCGGGCTGTGGGTTGATTACAATTTAATGAGCAACATCCCCGGTCTGCATGTTATCGGGGAAGCGAACTTTTCCGATCACGGCGCGAACCGGCTCGGAGCGAGCGCGCTCATGCAAGGTTTGGCCGATGGTTATTTTGTTCTGCCCTATACGTTGCCAAATTATCTCGCCGGACAAATCGGCAAACGGCCTTCCACTGATCATGCGGAATTCAAGCGGGTCGAATCCGAAGTCCGAGAGCGCGTGAAAAAATTGCTGGAGGTGAATGGCGATCGCACTCTCACTTTATTTCATCGTGAACTGGGTCTGTTGCTTTGGGACAAATGCGGCATGACGCGGAATGCGGCCGGTTTGCGCGAAGCGCTTGGGAAGATTCCGGAGTTGCGCGGCGAATTTTGGAAAAAGGTGCGAGTCCCCGGCGAAGGCGAAAGCTACAACCAATCGCTCGAACGCGCCGGACGAATCGCTGATTTCCTCGAATTCGCCGAACTGCTGTGCATCGACGCCCTTGAGCGGGACGAATCATGCGGTGGTCATTTCCGCGAAGAACATCAAACGCCGGACGGCGAGGCCCAGCGTGACGATGAAAATTTCGCGGCCGTTTTCGGATGGGAATTTCAGGGAAACGGAAAAGTCGAGCGTCCGAAATTGCATCGTGAACCGCTGCACTTTGAGGCAGTGCATTTGAGTCAACGGAGTTACAAATGAACAAACTCTCCTGCTCCGTCATCCCGAGCGAAAATGCCAGTCCGGCTGGGACCGAGGAATTCCGGCATGAAACCTTAATGGTAACGCAGCAGGATTCTTCGAGTCCGCTTCGCTTCGCTCAGAATGACGACCGCCGTTGATCGCGACCATGAATTTCAAGCTTAAGATCTGGCGACAAGAGGACCCCAAATCAAAGGGCAAATTCGCCACTTATGAAGCGCGCAATATTTCTCCGGACACCTCGTTCCTGGAAATGCTCGATATGGTTAACGATGAACTGACCGAGCGCGGCGAAGCACCGATTGCATTCGATTCCGATTGTCGCGAAGGAATTTGCGGTACCTGTGCGTTAACGATTAATGGACAAGCGCACGGCCCAAAACATCCCGCCGCCGCCTGCCAGCTTTACATGCGGTCTTTCGATGATGGTAAGACAATCACGGTCGAGCCATTTCGAGCGAAACCATTTCCGCTGGTGCGCGATTTGGTGATCGATCGGAGCGCGCTTGATCGCATCGTGCAGGCTGGTGGTTTCATCGCAGCGCGCGCCGGTTCCGCGCCGGAAGCGAACTCAATTCCGGTCCCAAAACATAACGCGGATCTGGCGATGGAAGCGGCCGCGTGCATCGGTTGCGGAGCCTGCGCCGCAGCTTGTCCGAACGCTTCGGCCATGCTTTTCACCGCCGCAAAGGTTTCGCACCTCGCCTTTTTGCCGCAGGGCGCGCCGGAACGGACCTCGCGGGTGACGAAAATGGTGCGTCAAATGGACGCAGAAGGTTTCGGCAATTGTACGAACACCTACGAATGCGAAGCCGTCTGCCCGGCGGAAATCAGCGCCAGTTTCATCGCCAAACTTAATCGGGAATACGCGCGCGCCATTTTGCAGCGAAGCGTGGGTGAATAAGAATTTAGAACGGCGCCCGCGGCAAATCATCTGGGTAGCGCACGCGTCTCGCGTGTTGGTTTCGGCGTCTCGCCGAAATGGACTTTCCCTGAGATTCACTTTCTTCAAGCGAAGTAATTCACAGATAAAGTTCGCGATCGTGAAGGACGCGCTCGCCAGCACGCGAGACGCATGTGCTGCCCGGAGTCAGAGTGTCTCGCAAACGAACGCCCACATCTCGGAATCCAATTCGTCGCGAGCGCGCACAATGAGCACGTTGGCTGATCCGGGATCGCGCAAAACTGCAAAAATCGTCGAACCTGAGCCCGACGTTAGGGCGGCGCCGACTTCGGGTTGTTTCCCAAGCCACGTTTTCATCTGTGCAAGAAAAACAAATTTCTCGAAAACAGGGCGTTCCAAATCGTTCACAAAAGTGATGTCGCCGAATTTTTGCGATTGATAGATCTCGCCTGCAACTTCGCGCGTAGCCTGCCAACGTGAATAGGCCCATGAACTCGGAACGCCGAATTCGGGCTTCAGCAGCAACAAAGATAATGGTGCCAGCAAAGCCGCCGCCGTAACGATCTCCCCTCGCCCACTGCAAGTCGCAGCAGTTTCATTCACGAAAAACGAAACGTCAGAACCTAATTGCGCCGCCATGGTGCTTAGCCGTTCTCTCGAAAGCCTGGCATCGAAGAAGCGATTGAGTCCGCGCAAGGCTGCGGCAGCGTCGCTGCTGCCGCCGCCCAGTCCAGCGCCGTGCGGAATTTCTTTGCGAAGCGTAAGCCGGACTTTTGGCTTCCGATTTGTCTCAGAAAAAAACAGGCGTGCAGCGCGGACCACCAAATTGTCATCGCCGCCAAGGCCAGACTCATCACAATGAAATTCGAACTTGTTCGCACGTTCGATCGCGAGCGAATCGTAGAGGCTGATCGGCGCCATCAAGGTTTCGATTTCGTGAAAGCCATCCTCGCGGCGACGCAACACGCGCAGAAAAAGGTTCACCTTCGCCGGGGCCAGTTCTTCCATACCTTGCATTCTGTTCACAAGTTAGCCGAGATTGACGAGATGAAACCTTCCACTCGCGACCGCCTAATCATCGCGCTCGATGTCGGCACCCGCGCGGAAGCGATTTCCCTAGCGCTGACTCTGGCGCCATTCGCCGGGTGGATGAAAATAGGATTACAACTTTTTGCGGCCGAGGGACCTGATCTCGTGCGTGCCATTCGTGAAATGGGTGCCAACGTTTTTCTGGATCTTAAACTCCACGATATTCCAAACACAATCGCACGAGCGGTCGAGTCGGTCGCCAGGTTGGACGTGCAAATGTTGACCCTGCACCTGAGCGGCGGTGGCGAGATGGTACGCGCCGCTGTGGCGGCTGCACCTGAGGGTTTGTTACTTCTGGGCGTAACAGTGCTGACCAGCGCAAACAGAGAAACATTGCGCGAAATCGGAATGGTGAAGAACATTTCACAGCAGGTCGTTCGATTGGCAGAAATCGGGGCGGACTGCGGCATCGGCGGCGTTGTGGCCGGCGCACAGGAAATCGGCGCATTGCGCAAAGCAGTTGGCGAAAGCTTGAAACTAGTCATACCCGGAATTCGCCCGCGCGGGAGCGAGGAGCATGATCAGAAACGTATCATGACGCCTGCGGAGGCCATCGCTGCCGGCGCAGACTATCTTGTGATTGGGCGACCGATCACCGCTGCGCCCGACCCGACCGTCGCAGCCGGGAAAATTCTTGAGGAAATCGAAAGCTGTGTTTTCCGAACTGGTTGTACTTGACGATCCGACGCCGCGTCCCGGACCGCTCAACATGGCGATCGACGAAGTGCTCCTCGGCAGGGCACGATCTGCAATTTTGCGGTTTTATCGGTGGAGCGCGCCGTCCGTGTCCTTCGGTTACTTCGTAAGTTTTTCCGAGGCATGCGAGATTGCGAGTAATCGCGCAACCGTTCGCCGCTGGACGGGCGGCGGCATCGTGTCCCATGGCGAGGATCTGACTTATTCGATTATGATCGGATCAAGGGATGATGCTTTCGCATTGGCATCGAAAATAATTTATCAGCGCGTGCATTTGGCTTTAGGTAGCGCGCTGCGCGAAATTGGAATCGTTTCTGCCCTTGTCCAGACGGAAGCGACGAAAATTTCTGACGCTTGTTTTGCCAATCCGGTCGTGTCGGACGTAATCGAAAACGGCCGTAAAATTGCGGGAGCAGCTCAACGCAAAACACGCGGCGGTCTGCTTCATCAGGGAAGTATCCAGCGTGAAAATTTGGATGAGCGGTTCCGAAACGCATTCGCGAGATTGTTGGGCAACCGGATTATCGCCGGCAGTATTGGGACAGATGTTTTGCGCGCGGCAGAAGAGCTGGCGGCAACAAAATATGCGACCGTCGACTGGCTGCAGCGGCGGTAGATATTGCAGTTGGAGGGACGATCTCCGTATCGTCACGGGGCAGCGCCGTCCCTCCAACCAAATTCGCAGAAATACGCTTGGAGCTTTGACATTAAAAACCGCTCTTCTATTCTGAAGTGGTGGAAGTTTCCCTGCGCTCGACCGCGGCACCGCTAAAAATTAGTCCGTTGACGCGAGTGGCGTCAGTGGTGCAGCCGCAATTGGACGAAGTTTCGGCTCGCATTGCCCGGCAGACTGACGCTTTCGATCCCGCGATCGAAGGTTACATCAGCTATGCACTGAAGAGCGGCGGCAAACGGATGCGACCGCTGGTCGCTCTTCTGGGCGGCGCCGCCACCGGTGCAGTTACAAAAGCGCACATCGATCTGGCAGTAATTGTGGAGCTGATTCATCTCGCCACACTGGTGCACGACGACGTTATGGATGAAGCCGAGCGTCGTCGCAGCCAGCCAACCTTGAACGCGCGCTGGGGCAATGCCCTGAGTGTGCTCCTGGGCGATTCGCTCTTCGCGCACGCACTCGATCTTTCGACAAAATTCGATGACCCCGGGATTAGTCGTGCGATCGCACGGGCTACACGCGATGTCTGCACTGGAGAAATCATTCAAACGCAGCGACAGTTCGACCTGCACCTCGCGGTGGAGGAATATTTTCGGATCATTGAACTAAAAACCGCCACTCTCTTTGCGGTTGCGGCCGAACTTGGCGCGAAATTGAATAATGCTCCTGCGCCGCAAGTCGAAGCGCTGGCAAACTTCGGACGGCATCTCGGCGCCGCCTATCAGATTTACGATGACTGCATCGATCTGGCGGGGCGTGAGAGTGCGACAGGCAAAACGCTCGGCACGGATTTGCGCAAGGGCAAGATGACGCTCCCAATGCTGCGGTTATTGCATCATGCTTCCGCGATCGAGAAGGAGCGCTACTGCCAGCTAATTCTCGAAGGCGATTACGCTTCGGTCAGTCTTTTGTTAAAAACGACAGCGGCAGCTGCGATGGACGAGGCGCTCGCCAGCGGCGTCGCGCGTTCGCAACAGGCCCGGGCGCAACTTGAAGACCTGCCCGAATCGCGCGCGCTGGAATCGCTCCATCTCTTCGCAGACGCCATTACGCTGATGCTACAATCGCTTCGCGTGCAAGCAGCCTAACCAGCGGGCGCGATGGCGGCGATCAAGATTCGCGAGCTGCCGGAGGAGGATCGTCCGCGTGAGAAATTATTGAAGCGCGGAGCCGACGCCCTAACGAATCGCGAACTGATCGCGATTTTGTTGCGCACTGGCGTGCGCGGTAAGAATGCTGTGGAGGTCGGTGGTGAGATTTTGGAAAAATACAAAACGTTAAGTGGCCTTACGCGAACGTCGGCGAGCGAGCTGAGAAAGATTCGTGGCATTGGTCCCGCCAAAGCAGTGCAACTGGCGGCTGCATTCAAGCTCGGAGAACGAATGGCAAAGGAAAGAATCGTTCGCGAAAAGATCGATTCGCCCGAGTTGGTAAATGAATTTTTCGGCGCGGAAATGCGCGCGCTGCAAAAGGAATCGCTGCGCGTCCTACTGCTCGATACTCGTTATCGATTCCTTGAGACACACGAGATTTCGCTCGGGAGCGTAAACGAGAGTATCGCTCATCCGCGCGAAGTATTTCGGCCCGCCCTGCTCGCGGCAGCTTACGCCATCATTGTCGTGCACAACCATCCATCGGGCGATCCTACTCCAAGCAATGCCGACCACAGCCTGACCCGCCGGCTGGCCGAGGCCGCTGAGTTATTGCAAATCAAACTCCTTGATCACATCATCATCGGTTCGCCAGGAGAAGACCGCGCGCCTTACTTCAGCTTCAAGGAAGCGGGTGTGCTTTAAATGATCCACCTGACTGCCATCATCGGTTCGGGCGCGAAGATAGCCGCCAACGTTGAGATCGGTCCGCATAGCATTATTGGTGGTGCAGTTACCATCGCTGATGATTGTGTGATCGGCGCAAATGTCGTGATTGAAGGGGAAGCAACCATCGGTCGGGGCAATCGAATCGGGCACGGCGCAATGATCGGAGGTGAGCCGCAAGACGTTAGTTTTTCGCCGACGACGCGAAGTCGGGTGGAAATCGGCGAACGCAACATCATTCGCGAGCAATGTACCATTCATCGGGGAACAACGGCCGACAGCGCGACGAAGATCGGGGATGATAATTTCCTCATGGTCAACGCGCATATCGGACACAACTGCGTTATCGGCAATAAGGTGATCATCGCGAACAATGTGCTGCTGGGCGGTTATGTGACCGTGGATGATCAGGCTTTTCTCGGTGGCGGGAGCGTTTTTCATCAAAATATGCGCGCCGGGAGGTTGATCATCGCGCAAGGCGCCTCCGCCTTCAGCAAGGACATTCCGCCTTTCGTTATTGCGGCCGAGCACAACTATGTTTTTGGGCTAAATACGATCGGACTTCGCCGCGCCGGGTTTTCCCGGGAGGAGCGAGATGAGATCAAACACGCATTTAAGCTGATATATCTTAGCGGGCTCAATACCCGGCAAGCGCTGGAGAAATCCCGGGAGAAAAAATGGACAGAGGTTGCGCGCGAATTTTTCGATTTTGTCGGCGAAGCGATCACGAAACGCGGGATCTGTCCCTTTCATCGAAGCAGCTCAGCTAACGATTTGTAGTCTGCTAGCCTCAATCAGAAAGCGCGAGCATGGCCAGCATCCGTCCGGTCCGACCTTTCTCCGCGCGATAAGAATAGTAATGCTCCAGGTCACAAGCAGTGCAAACCTTGTTATCGTGAATTTGTTCGACCCCGTGCTCGCGACACTGCCGTGCGATCTCGGCCGCAAAATCAATTTCATAGTGCGGCGGACGAATGCAGGGACTCAGCTGGACGATGAGATCGGGAGGTTCGACGTCGAACTCTTTCCGCATGACGTCGACTGCGCAGTTCACGACTCCTAAAGCAGTCCCTTTTTTTCCAGAATGGACTAAGCCGATTGCCCGGGCATTTCGGTCCACCAGATAAACCGCGCAGCAGTCAGCTACGTAAATCCCAAGGCAGACATCTCGCTGATTGGTAATCAAGCCATCGCAACCTTCGAAACAATGATCAGTGGCGGGAACAGAATCGACACGCGCGATCTTATCTCCATGAACTTGGCGCACAGTAATAAATTTTCGATTACCCAAGCCGAGAATCTGCCGTGCTTGCCGGTGCACCTTATCGAGGTTTTCCAGGACAATCGCTTTGTCATGCGACAACTCGATTCCCGGAACGCGCTCCACGAACCCGTGACGACAACCGACACCTTCCAGCGCCGGAAATGTTTCGATCGGTATAACGCTACTTTCCAAACGAACTCTTCACCGTCTTCGTGCGCGTATCCGTAGTCTTCACGGCGCAGTCGCCGTTGAGCGGTAGCGGCGTCGGTTTCGGCGCTGGCGTGGGCTTCCCGGCGGTACGTAATTGCTGGCGCGTTCTCGGCTCGTCGAGGCAGGTAGAGTATTTAATCTCAGTCGCCGTGGCTCGATCGAATTCCGCAACCGCGGCGTTATAGGTGTATAGAGCTTGTAACCGGTTGGATTGCGCGGTCGTTAACTGCGTGCGCGCGTCGAGGACTTCCAGCTGGGTGCCGGCTCCTGCATCGAGTCGCGCCGTAGCGAGGCGCAGCGCTTCGGCTGCCTGCTCCACGCTTTTTTCGGTGGCTTTAAGGAGTTCCCGACCCTGAAGGATATTGGCGAATGCCTGCTGCACCTCAAGCTCCACCTGCCGCACGTCATCATCCAACGTAGCCTTCGATTCCTCCAGAATCGCGCGGGCCTGTTTCACCAGACCGTAAGTCGCACCCCAATCCCAGATCGCCCAGCTGCCGGTGGCGCCGAAGATATAACCACTTCGTGCTGCGCGGATATTGTCGGTTAGTGGTGAGCTCCGGAACTCCTCACCAGCGCTCGCATTTATCTGGGGAAAATATCCCGATCGAGCGACGCCAACCTGGGAGTTATTCGAAAGCACCACCGCCTTTTGCTGTTTTATAAACGGCCGATTTTCTTTGGCCACCGCAATTGCCTGCGTAATTGGCATTTCCCGCGGGACATAAAGCAATTCTCCCACCGCTTCGAGCGGCGCCTGGTCTCCGCGCCTGGGGTCAAAATCGAGGCCGAGCGTTTTGGCAAGCTGAAGCTGAGAAATACGATAATTGTTTTGCGCGGTAATAAGCTGCGGGATTTGGTTTGATAACGCGACTTGCGCTTGGAGCACGTTGAAGCGCGGCACCGTGCCTGCCTCAAAGCGGTTCTGCTGATCTTGCAATTGGCTCTGAAGCAAACGGACCGATTCTTCCTGCACGCCGATTAGCGCGCGATCGAGCAAGACCAGATAAAATTGCTGCCGCACTGTTGCCACGATCAAATCGATCGCGTTGCGAAATGAGTAGTAGCTGCTGTCGCGTTGAAAACTGGCGGAACTAATTTGTCCAGGAACACGCCCGCCGGAAAAGATCACTTGGTTGACAGCGATTTCCAAAGTGTACTGGCGCTCCGCTCCGGCCTGATTGATGAAAGATGTTCCGGCCTGTTCCGTAACGCCACCTATATGGCCCAGATGCGGATCCAAATCCTGGAATTGGGCGGTGGCATTCACCTGGGGCAAAGCCGCCGCACGCATTTGGATGAAGAGTCCTTTCGTCCGTTCGATCTCCTGTCGCGCGATCAGAATGTTGGGATTCTGCTGCAGGGCGGTCAAAATCGCCTGTTCCAGGGTAAATCGCGGCGCGGCGCTCGTGCGTGTTTCACCGGCCGTCTCGCCGGCGTTGGTCCGCAAAGCAAGAAAGGCAATTGCGGCTAATAGCACGCGGGTGACACGGTTCATTCGCATTAGGTTTTCTTTAAAGCGGGAAGCGCGGAGTTTAACTAAGGCGCGGATTATTGCCAGCTAACACTCCCAGCGGTTACTGGAAGAATGTTTTGCCTGGCAGAAATCATAAATTTTAGTGTAAATTTGTAACCACGCCTTGTTTTCTGCTGGCGTCAGGTGCGCCATCAACTTCATCAGGTTGGCCATCATCTCCTCACGGATGCGCCTTACCAGCGCTGAACCTTTCGAAGTGATGCAAACCATCACTTTTCGCCGATCCTGTGCTCCGGATGCGCGCGTGACATACTCGAGATTTTCTAGCCGCGCTACCAATCCACTCGCCGCCGCCGTAGTGTGCCCCATCTTTTGCGCGATCGCGGACATAGTTAGCACTTCTTTCTGATCGAGCGCGGCCAGAAGAAAATATTGGGAGAAGGAAACGTTACCGGGGGCGAGTTCTTTGCAGAGATGCATGAGAAAACAACGCTGCATTTCCATGATAATGTGGGAAAGCCGTTCCGCATCGGCTCGAAATTGCGTCGGTTCGGCCACCGTTGCTTCCAATTTCACCGCGGTAAAGCTAGAAGGTGAGATGAACGTGTCAACGGCGGGCATGGTAATTTAATCGATTAACAAGACTTCGACTTCGCTGCCAGCGCTTAGCCTCGCTTCGGGTCTCACTCGCAACAAGCCATTGGCGCGAGCCAGTCCAAAGATGGCATGCGATTCTTGACGGCCAATCGCGGTAAAAACTCCATCCGCCAACGCGCCTCGAAAATAATGTGGTCGTGTTTCGTCGCCGACGATTTCGTGAGTGAGCCGAGCATTTGCCCGAGGCAAACTGGGGTCGATTGCCCCCATCATCTGCAAGAAGGCGGGACGCACGAAAACCAGGAAAGTCACGAAAGCTGAAACCGGATTCCCCGGAAGTCCAAAAATAAGACATCGGTCGCGTTTGCCGAACAAAAAAGGTTTCCCCGGCTTCACGGCTACATGCCAAAGATCGATTTCCGCGCCGATCTCGCGCAATGCTTCGCGCACCAGATCATGTTCGCCGACCGAGACGCCCCCACTGAGGATCACGGCGTCCTGATGCACAGCATCTCGCAAGGTCGTGCAAAGCGTCTCGAAGTTGTCGGGACAATGCCGTCGCATCGCAACGTCCACGCCTGTTTTTGTTGCAAGTGACGCGAGCATTGGTCCGTTACTCTCAAAAATTTCGCCTGGTCGTAACGATTGCCCTGGTGCTGCCAGCTCGTCACCCGTCGTTATGATGGCCACCCGCGCCTGCGCGCCTACCCGAACCGATCCGATCCCTTGTGAAGCAAGCAACCCAAGCGTCGCCGGTCGCAATCGATCGCCTCGCTTTAAAATTTGCTGTCCAACCGCGAGATCGCCGCCGGCTTTGCGCACAAACTCACCCACCGAAACTTTTTCTGCCTGGATGAGAACAAAATCGCCTTCGCGTAGCGTTTCTTCCTGCATCACGACGGCATCGCCCCCGATTGGCATCGGCGCACCGGTAAAAATGCGCACCGCTTCGCCCTTGGATAGAGAAAAATCTTTCGAAATACCAGCTGGTTGTTCGCCGACGATTTTCAGGCGCGCATTTTTTCCTGCCGATTTTGCGACAATCGCGTAACCATCCATTGCCGAATTGTCGAAAGGCGGCAGCGGGAATGTCGCAAGTAGGTCGGTTGCCGCGAAACGATCGAGCGCATCGCCTAACGAGACTTCAGTTTCCGGCAGTGGCACAACTGCCGATCGAATTTTCTCGCGCGCCTCCTCCTCGCCAATCACGAGAAGACCATTTAATCAGCAATTGGCATTCAGCAATTGGCATTCAGCGATTCTCCGCCATATTCTCGCGCGATCGATTTTGGTGAGGTGGCTGAGTGGTCGAAAGCAGCGCTTTGCTAAAGCGCCGTACCCCAAAAGGGTACCGAGGGTTCGAATCCCTCCCTCACCGTTTCCATGGGCAAAACCAGGCTCAGTATCCAAAGCAAGAACATGGTCGCAGATAACGTTGATGTAGCGGTCGCGTTGTAAGAACCGCCTCAATCACTCAACTGCCTTGACTCCACTGACCATTTACTAGGCGTAACTCTTAAGCGGAAAGGGCTTGTTCATCCGTTTTTGGCGGCTGGTTTGCAGAGCGCGGCCAGAACGAGGAAAAAGGAACCAACGAATTCTTATTCCGCGCCACATCAGCAGTGCCCACTCTGGAGAAAATGCCTTTTCATGAACGCTGACGCTTGGAGAACGTCGGACAAATCAACCTCACTCTCAATTATTCCAATTTTTCGCCGCCTCACTCCATTCCTTTCGTCCATGCGATAATGAAGCGTTCTCGAGGGCGTAGTCGGAATCTCACCGTGTCCCAAGTTTGCAAGTAACGCGGTAGAACAATCGTTTCGATAAACATCAGAGCCCGAATAATCTACGTGTTAAGTCGGAATTCTTAACAATGTCTGAACTACGCAACAGGCTCGTTCTTACGTTTTTAGAACAAGATATGTTTTGCCGCTGCACAAGAACGTCGGTAACATTTACAGATTTCTCAGCGGCCATTTATCTACACAATTTTGTAACAGCCACGCAGAGAGAAGATTATACATTATGCGCGAACGATGGCACGACCTATGCTTATGTGCTGGTATTCCTTATAACAATAGAAAACATAGAAACATTATGAAATTACATAAAACTCTCTTGACGATCATCGCCGCGGTCGTCGGCGTTGGGCTTCTCTCCTCTGCGCAAGCTACACCGATTACCGGTATGTTGAATATCGGGGGCACCGCCACATTCGATACCACCTCATTAGCAACCGCCCATAGCGCTACTTTCAGCGACGAATTAGTGTTGGGTGGAAATACTGGAACCTTTGCCGGCTTCGCCGTTGGCACTCCTGTAGTGATGGCTTCCTACACCTTCGATCCTTCAACAATAACCAACGGCTTATGGAGTGTGAATGGATTCACCTTCAATCTTCTTTCTTCAACGGTGGTATCGCGCAGCTCAACTTTTCTCTCGGTCAGTGGAACGGGAATTATCACGGGCCCGGCAGGATTTGATGCCACGCCGGGTATGTGGGCATTTACTTCGCAGAACGCGGGTGGCCATCCTCATTCAACCTTCTCCTTCTCTGCGAATACCGTAGCCGGCGGCGTTCCTGACGGCGGCATGACCATCGTTCTCCTGGCCACCGGCCTGATGGGACTTGCAGCGTTTCGCGCGAAGTTCGCCAAAGTTTAAACAACCTTTCGAACACCAAGACCCGGGCGGGGCCGAAAACCCTGCTCGGGTTTGTTCTTTTGGCTCGAATTTGCCGGGGAATCTCGGCCCCTGGGACAGACGTAGCAGACGCCCGTCGGCCTTGCGCGCACGCCTATGCAGCGCCGAACCGTGGCGCATAAACCGCATCGCACAATTGCCCCGCGTCCAACCGGGAGCGCTGAGCTTGTCAGTTGCGGTTTCCCATCATTTCACGCGCGCCATGACGCCAGAATAGCTAATCCTGCACACAAGAGCACGATCATCGAGATCCGGCCATATCGACGGCGCTGGCGGTGTTTTAAAGAACCCGCGTCGAGCTGTACTGGACTGAGAGAGTCAACGGCCGTTCCCCGCGCGCGTGGGAAGAGTCGAACGGGATGTTAGCGTTGGCCCGTCGCGATCGCTGTTTGGATTGCAGCTTCCAATCTTTCCGCGTTCACGGGCTTAATCAAATGTTCGGAGAAACCAGCCGCGAAACTTTTCTCTATATCAGCCATAGTACCGAAGCCGCTGATTGCGATGCCGGGAATGGACAAATTGCCCCGTAGTCGCGTCATCAATTCCAACCCGCTAGCGTCAGGTAAACCGACATCGCTGATCAGGAGATCGAACTGTTCGTTTTGAGCCGTTTCGAGAGCCGAGCGCATATCGTGGCGCACGGTCACGGTGTGTCCGCGTGCGGTAAGCAATCGCTTCAAGGCTTCGCGGGTGTCGGCGTGATCGTCGACTAACAAAATCCGGCACACAGATCGCGATATTGGTAAATCGGACTCAGATAACGCTTGAGTCTGCGAATCAAGGGCCACGGTTTCCATAGTTACAGAAAAGGTCGAGCCGCAGTCGACGCCCTCGCTTTTTGCAATAAGAGTCGCGTTATGCGCTTGCGCGACCGATTTTGAAATTGCGAGCCCCAACCCGAGGCCGCCGAACCGCTGCTGCAAAGAACCACCCGCTTGTTCGAACGGATCAAAAATTCGGTCAATCGGACCCGATGCAATCCCGACGCCGTTGTCTTGCACGGTAATCGTTAATTGGTGCAGCGACTCGTTTGCCGAGGAGATCGTCACCTCGCCCTCTTCTCGACTGAACTTGATCGCATTCTTCAGCAGATTCCAAATCATTTGCTGAAACCGGACTTCATCGGCTCTGACATAATGATCGACTGCGCGTAACGCAACGTTAACTCGAATGCGCTTTGCACCCGCTTCGGAGCGGCATATTTCGACCACATTCAAGACGGCTTTGTGAGCATCAAGCGTCGCAAATTTTAGATCTAATTTGCCTTTGCTGATTCGCGTGACATCGAGCAGATCGTCGATCAAATGCGTTTCCACCTCGATGTTGCGTCGAATCATTTCCAAGACTGATTTCTCTTCTTCATTCCGCGCCCGTTGGTTGGACAACGTCTCCAGACCCGCTACGACCGGCGTCAACGGTGTGCGCAGCTCGTGCGAAAGCATCGCGAGAAAATTCTCTTTGGTCCGATTTGCTGATTCCACTAAGGATTTTTCTTTTGTCAAAGCTTCCTCCGCGCGGCGGCGCTCCGTCATCGCCGCGGCTAGCGCCAGCGCCGTGATTGCTAACACTGCTGTGGCCGTCTGCAAAATGAGGAGCGATTGATTCTCTGTTTCCATCACAAACGGTCCGAAGTTGTGCAAAGTCCCCCAGATCGCGATGGCCGACAGGATAAATATGCCGGTCGCGGTTTCTCGCTGCGACATGCGAAATGCCAGCCAGATCACAACGGGTCCGCAGATAAACGCGATAGGATAATTCTTCGCGCTAATGGGAAACCAACCTCCGAAGACTGCTTCGCCCAGCAGCATCAGCAAGAGGAGAAGTAATCCTACTTCTAAATCCTTCTTGCCGCTCCAGCGCCATCGCGGCCTTATCCCCCAGAGAATTACAAGGGGCGCGAAGATGAGATCGCCAGCTGCGTCTCCCAGCCACCACGTCATCCAAATTGCGCCGTATCTGGCCCAGTCTGCGAAACCCGCTACTGCCAGACTCGTCAGCCCGATGGTGGGACTTACGACCGCGCTCGCGACTGCGACGAAAGCGAACTTGAAAACATTCTTTGAACGCTCAAAGACATCGAGCCCGGCGGCAAAGCGGTTCACCAGCCATGCCCCGCACAGCGCTTCCATCGTATTCCCGGTCCCTATGGCCAGTGAGGTTCCAAAGTTACCTGCTGTGGTCACATTTACCAAGAAGGCACCGACGAAAATCGCTGGCCAGGTTCTGTAACCGAGCAGTAACAACGCACCCAGTGCTACCCCCGCCGGGGGCCAAACTGGAGACGCGCTCGCATGCAGGAACGCCAGCTTCAATCCCAGCTTGCCCGCCAAAAAATAGACCAGGGTAAGGCCGACGAAAGCCGTTACTCGGGAGAAACCTCGACGAGGCATTAGGCTGCGCTTCCCGCGCACAGGGGTATTCCTACGGTGCGAGTTTCGCCTGCGCAACACGGTCTGACGCTTAAGTTGTCTTTCGCACAAGATAATAAAAAGTCAGCATTGACTGTTCCTTGGGTCCCATCGGCGACCAGTATCTCGCCAAAACCGAGCCAGCGACGCCTAAGCCATATCGCAAGTTGCGAACGGCGATGCGCGCGATGTCGACCTTGCAGTTGCAGCGATCGCTATTACGGCAAACGATAAACCTCGACCAGACCTATTCCGGTCCCGCCATTCTTGCCGTTCACAATCGCCGTATAGTTACCGGTTGGAAGCGTGACAAGAATCGCTGAGTCGAGATTATTCGGCGGCTGAAACCCGGTATTTTCGATGGCAGTCTGTTCTGTATCCTTCCAATTGTCGTTCAATCTTATTAACGTTCCGTTACTGTCGTACAATCTCAGGTTCGGATCCGCCAATGGAGTCGGGACGCCGAATTGAGCAAGCGACGGGCCGAGAGCACGCACGATAAGATTAAGAGAGCCGTTTGCTCCGCTGACTATGAAGCCGCCGATCATGACATTGGCACCGGTTTGCACAAAACCACGTGTGGAAATATTAGTTAGATGAGCATTCGCGGCAGCATCCAGATCGTAAAGCTCGATTAATCCAACTCCGGTTGTACCATTCTTGCCCGATTCGATCACCGTGTAGGAACCCGGTTGCAAGATCAGCAGGATCGCTGACTCATGATCGTCTCCCGGAGCCAAACCAGTGGCTCCAATCGCCGTTTCCTGCGGAATCTTCCAATCGTCATTACTAACGACGACGGCACCGCTGCCATCGTGCAATTCCAGAACCGGATCTTGCAAAGCGTTTGGCACACCGAAGCCGGTCAGGGTCGGGCCCATTCCGCGAATCAGCACCTTCTTCGCGTCAGTTCCGGCAATGATAAAGCCGCCAATGCCGACCTTCGCACCGGTCTGAACCAGGAGCCGGGTGGAAATGTTCACCAAGGTGGCGTTGGCTGGCGTTTGTTGAATACTCAGAGTGAAGTCCTGCGTCGCATTCGGGGAAACTCCATTGCGCGCGGTGATGTTAAAACTGTAGCTAAGATCGCTATCGGCGTCGGGTGTGCCACTTAGGGTAGCAGTGCCATCGGTGTTATCGACGAAAGACAGCCAACTCGGCTGCGCTCCAGTCAAGGTGAATGACGGCGTCGGTGTGCCAGTGGCGGTGATAGTAAAGGTGCCTGCCGTTCCGACCATGAACGAACCCGTTGCGGCGCTAGTAATGGCGGGCGCTTCCGACACGGGCGGCGCATCTTGCACCGTAATGGTGAACGTCTGCATTGCATCGGGCAGAGTGCCATTGGAGGCGCTGATATCGATCGGATAGTCACCCTCGGAACCGGCCATTGCAGTTCCGCTGACAGTGGCTGTCCCATCGCTATTAGGAACAAAAGTAATCCCCGCGGGCAAGGTGCCGGCAAAGCTCACGGTCGCACTCGGAACAGGCGGACTCGTTTTTACCGTGAACGTGGCAAATGTGCCGATGACAAACGTTGCATTATTCACGCTGGTAATAGCCGGGGGAGGATTGACGACAAACAAGGTAAAGGACTGCATGGCGTCAGGCGAAACACCGTTTGTCGCTGTGATCGTAAATGCGTAGCTGGGGTTGCTCCCCGGGTCAGGTGTACCCACCAACGTTGCGGTGCCATCGGTATTATCAATGAAGGAGAGCCAGCTTGGCTGTGTCCCTGTTAAGCTGAGCGTCGCTGTGGGAACCCCAGTCGTATGGACGGTGAAGATGCCTTCTGTGTCGGCGGTAAAAGTCGTGCTGGCAGAGCTGATAATGGCCGGCGCCTGCGGGACGGGCGGCGCATCCTGGACCTTGAGCGTAAAAAGTTGCGTCGCATCGGGTAGAGTGCCGTTCGCGGCTGTGATTGTAAGGAAGTAAACCCCTTCCGAACCGGCCACCGGTGTGCCGCTCAACGTCGCCGTCCCGTTCGACAGTGGGGTAAAAGCCACTCCTCCCGGCAAGGTGCCGGTGAAACTCAAGGTCGCTTTCGGCACCGAATTCCTAGTCGTAATTGTAAAGGTTTTGGCTGTTCCCACGACAAAAGTAGCGTTGTTCACGCTCGTGATGCGAGGCGGTCGTGTGATAGTGAGAGTGAAATTTTGTGTCCCTGCCGGGGGGACTCCGTTGGAGGCTGTGAATGTCAGGGGATAATCTCCCACGAGCCCCAGACCGCCTCCGGGTCTGCCGGAGAGAGTCGCGGTACCATCGCCATTGTCGACAAACTTAACTCCGCCAGGGAGCTTCCCACTCGATGTGATTTTCGCGACCGGAACCCCGGATGTGGTAATAGTAAAGGTATCCTGAATCCCTTGCGGAAAAATCACGCTGGTGGCGCTGGTAAAGGTCGGGGCCGTGTCGGCAGCCAATCGAGGAGCAGCTGCCAAAGCTATCAAAATGCCGGATATCAGGATGGCCCATGTTCGGGCCGTCCGGGTGAGAATTTTATTGGAGGGGACTTGGTAAGAATGATTTAACATAGATAAGGACAGGGAATCAGGGTCGGCCATATAGCGGGTCCTGTGCCAAATCGAGCCACTACACGACTAATGCTTACGTGATCGGAGATTTGGACAGCATCGAGGCCGGGGCAGTGGCAGGTTTGGTCCCAGGGTCGCCAACAGTGACAACGCGAGTTTGACCGTGCCATTTCCGTTTTGTAAACCGAGTCCTTTAAAGCGAAAAAACGTGACGCTTTGGCAGCAAATGCCACCCGACCTGCGACTCCGGGACTTGAGCTTAGGTGCCGGACGGCATTGGTTCTACATCAGTGATTCGTGATCAGTGACTGGGTCGCTTGCTCCCGACCGGCTTATCGCCGCCCACCTGCGCCTTGTCATTCCGAGCGAAGTCGAGGAATCTCTAACTAGTATATTAGTATATAAGATGACTCGACTTCGTTCGATATGACAAAGACGGCTGAGAAAATTCAAAACTTCATCGACGGCAAATTCGTTGACCCTGTCGGCGGCAAATATCTGGACAATATCGAGCCAGCAACGGGAAAAGCATATTCGCAGGTCGCAGACAGCAATACGCGCGATGTTGAGCTCGCCGTCGCCGCGGCGGAGAAAGCGTTTGCAGGGTGGTCGCAGACGTCCGCGGCGGACCGGTCGGGTATTCTTTTGCGCATCGCCGATTTGATCGAGCGCGACCTTGAGAAACTCGCTCGCGCCGAGTCAATCGACACCGGTAAGCCGCTCTCGCTCGCGCGCACGCTCGACATTCCGCGGGCTGCCAGCAATTTTCGTTTTTTCGCGACCGCAATTCTCCACACCGAATCGGAAGCACACGTCACCGATAACGTCGCCTTTAACTACACCTTGCGTCAGCCGCGGGGCATCGCGGGATTAATTTCGCCATGGAATCTGCCGCTCTATTTGTTGAGCTGGAAAATCGCGCCTGCGATCGCGGTCGGCAATACCGCCATCGCGAAACCGAGCGAGCTAACCCCGATGACGGCGTTTTTGCTTTGTGAACTTTGCCATGAAGCTGGTCTGTCGAACGGCGTGCTTAACGTCGTGCACGGCACCGGCCCAAACGTCGGCGCCCCAATTACCGCCCACCCCAAAATTGGCACCATCTCGTTCACGGGCGGGACGGTGACAGGACGCAAGGTAGCCGAAGCATGTGCGCCATTGTTCAAGAAAGTTTCACTCGAGCTCGGTGGGAAAAACCCAAACATCATCTTTGCCGACGCCGATCTCGACGCCGCCATCGCCGGCAGCGTGCGCTCGTCCTTCGCAAATCAGGGCCAGGTTTGTCTTTGCGGTTCGCGTGTCTTCGTTGAACGATCGGCCTACGGGGATTTCGTCAATCGCTTTCTTGATAAGGCCTCGAAACTAAAAGGTGGCGACCCGCTCGACGAAAAAACAGAGCAAGGCGCGATCGTAAGCAAGATGCAGCTCGATAAGGTAAAGTTCTACGTTGATCTTGCGCAGCAAGAGGGAGGCAAAATCGCGCTCGGTGGCAAAATGCCGGAATCGATCAATGATCGTTGTCGCGAGGGTTACTTTTTTAAACCGACGGTTATCACCGGTTTGCCGGTCTCATGTCGCACCAACCGCGAAGAAATCTTCGGCCCGGTTGTGACGATCACGCCGTTCGACAACGAAGACGAAGTGATCGGTTATGCTAACGATACGGAGTACGGCCTGGCCTCAAGCGTGTGGACGCAAAACCTAAGTCGGGCTCACCGTGTCGCGGAGAAAATTCACACCGGCACAGTCTGGGTAAATTGCTGGCTGGTGCGCGATCTGCGCGTTCCCTTCGGCGGCATGAAACAAAGCGGGGTCGGTCGGGAGGGCGGCGAAGAAGCGTTGCGATTCTTCACCGAGCCCAAGAACATCTGCATTGCGAAATGATTCTCGCTCGAGCGCTGTCCTGATTTGCAGGAACACGCTTCCCCAGGAAAGACAGGCAACCGGCCTGTCCGCCGGTCATAGAACCGCCCGCTACAGAAAACTCAACAGGTTGCTACCTGGGATTTTCGTTTCCTAAATGCAGCCTGATAAACTCAATCGCGGTTCGGATAATCTCCCTGGACCTCTCGTCGTCGTTTTGGTTGTCGAAACCGTGAACACCCTGCGGATGATTGACGAGGGTCAGGGCGATGTTTTTGGACAATCCTTCGGCCACGAAGCGATCGATCGAATCAAGCATTGTTGGAACTTCATCGTGGCCGGCACGGGCGATGAACATCGGAGGGATTTTGTTAGCATTGGTTTGCAGATAGGTAATCGGAGAAAAAGATTTCACCGTCTCCGGCTTCTCTGTCTTTTGGTAGTCCGATTGCTGGATGTCCATAAAGGCGTAGAAGCCGACCAGACAACGCACGAATGGCATGTCGCCGCGCATCGCCAGAGTTAAGAGCGGGCCGCCCGCGGAATAAGCGATCAAGCAAACGCGATCTTTATCGACGTGATATTTGTCCGCATTCACGCGCACATATTTAACGGCATCGAGGACGTCCACAGCCGCCTTTTCCAGGGATGCGGTTGGATACTCCAGCCGATGGGTAAAGGTTACGCCGACAAACCCCGACGCGGCGATCAGGCGTCCCCATGATGTATAGACGCCCCAATCTTTAGGTGTGTAGTCGGTCTTGCCTCCGCCATGAAGAAAAATTACCACGGGACGCTTCTCGTTTTCGGATAGATCAGGCGGAACATAAACGTCCATCAGAATATTCGGGTCATCGCTTTTCGTGTACTTCAAATTCTGAACGGCCTTCACCTTGTCCGTTCCTGGCATCTTAAGCACGACCGGCATCATCACTTTCTTGGCCATCGCGCGCACATCGTCGGGCAAATTATTTTGCGCGGCAGAGGTGGAAACTATCGCGCCCAGAATGGCGAGAAGGATGGTAGGAAGAATCGGCTGTTTCATATTCAACTTCCTACCTTACGCTCATCTCCACACGTGCGAAAAATTCTCTTGACCTTGCGAGGCCGCACCTGACACCGTGCCCGTAATCCGAATGGCAAGCGTTCTGGCGCGAGTTTAACACCCGTTATCCGCTAAAATGGCTTTCCCTTCGGTTCACGAAAGAAAACCCATGAAGAAAAATACCACTATAATGATGTTCCTGTTTGCGGCGCTGGCGCTTTTTACCGTCCAGGCTAATGCGGCGAAACAGATCAACGATATGTCGGATATTACTCTGACAGTTTTCGTCCCCTGCGCTGCGGGCGGAGCCGGTGAGCTTGTGGACCTAAGCGGCCCCTTGCACACGTTGATTACGTTTACAATCAACGGCAACAACGTCAGTGGAACCGCTCATTTTCAGCCCCAGGGTATCGCAGGCACCGGCGAGACCACCGGCGATAAATATCAGGCGACGGGCGTGACAAAAGACACCAGCTTTAAGGTTTCTTTCCAAAACGGACAGGCACAACAAACATTCGTTAACAACTTCAGGATTATTGGAACGGGGCCAGGCAACAACTTCCTGGTTCACGAGGTCGCACACATTACTTTCAATGCCGATGGAACACTGACCGTGTTCCATGATAGTTTTAGCATCGATTGTAAGTAGGCGTTTTCGCGGGGTTACGAGGGCGAAAGAGATTACCAGAGGCGCGCTACTTCTCAGGAGCAGCGGTCCCTGACGTTTCGGCGATCGGCCGGAGCCATTCTTCAAACCAATCACTTGTTCGTGAAACGCCGTTCGTGATCGAGCAGCCATTTCTTACGCCACAGGCCGCCGCCGTAACCACAGAGCGAACCATCGGCGCGAATGACGCGATGACAGGGAATAATGATGCAGATCATGTTCTCGCCATTGGCGCGGCCGACCGCGCGACGCATCTCGACATCGCCAAGTTTCTTCGCCATCCAGGAATAGGAGCGCGTTTCGCCGGTTGGAATTGAACACAACAATTTCCAAGCACGAAGCTGGAATGGCGAACCAACCGGCGCCAGCGGAACATTGAATTCGAGATTTTTTCCCGAAAAATAATCGGCGAGTTGCGAGCGAACCGCATCGAGATGTTTGTGTTCACCGGGAACCACATTGGTCCGCAGTCGGTTTCGCAAGATCGACAACTCGCGTTCCATCGCGCGTCGATCAACAAACTCGAGCAAGCGAAGTCCTTCATCGTCTGCAATCGCTAGCATCGCGCCGAGAGGCGTTTCGATGCGCTCGGCAAACAGACCGCCGTGCACTTTGGCAGCCGTCGGCGGTTCGCCGAAAATCCGGGTGAAGGCATCGCGAAATCCGCTTTCTGATTCGAAACCGCTTCCATTTCGCACTTCAGCCACGCGCTCACCTTTGCGCACTTCGCGCAAGGCGATGCCGATTCGGCGGGCGCGATGATAGGCCTGGAAAGTCATTCCATAATGACGTTTGAACTGTCGGCGCGCGGTTGATGGATCGATCGACATGGCGGCGAGTTCTTTATCGGTCAAGCGACCACCGGGCGCCCGATCAACTTCCGCGCGCAAGCGCGCAATTAGTTTTGGCGGCGGTTGATCAGGATCCATCGGATGACAGCGCAGACAGGGTCGATAACCGCTATGCAACGCTTCACTCGGTGTCGCAAAAAAATCTACGTTCACGCGCTCCGGTTTTTTAGCGGTGCAGGTCGGCCGGCAGAAAATTCCGGTCGTTCGCACCCCGGCGTAAAAGATTCCTTCAAAACTCGAATCGCGATTGAGCAAGGCGCGATACATTGTATCCGGCGGCGGGAGAAGCTCGGGCATTTTCATAGACGTTGAATGCGAAAGGTGTAACAACCGTGAGTTACGCTGCGCGCATCCACGAAAGCAGTCTCGGGTTTCTGCAAGAGCTTTTCAATGATTGCTTCCGGTGCGCTCCCATTCCCGACTTCGGCATCGATCATATCGTAATTTGAATTATAAGCTCGCATGACGCGTCCCTTGCGAAAGTCTGCCGGATATTCATCCGTGGCACCATACCGCTCGCATGGTTCAGCATGCACGAAGATCGGTCCGCTTTCGGAATATGGGTGACCGGCTGGAATGGCGGCGTAAGGAAAGAGAATCATGCGCTCACCGGACTGGGCGAAACGCAGACAGTGGCGACACGGAAAACCATTCGGCGAGTCAGCGGCAATCACGATATGGTCCGGCGCGCCATTCGCGGCCACACGTCGTGCTGTCACTGCGATCTCGGTCGCAAGAGGAACGATACGAAAGTTTGAATTCTTCATGACGAAACCATAAGGCGCCACTCTTACTTCGCATCGACGGAATTCAGGCACTGAATTCCCGACGAAGTCGCTGTTTGATTTAGGGCTTGATCCGCGAAATCTGCAGTTGGAGATCTACACAATGAGCCGAATACGAGTATTGGCTGGAACACGGAAGGACGGCCGCGAAGGCGGCGAAGAAGCCCTCCGTTTTTCACCGAGCCAAAGGACGTCTGCATCGCAAAGTAGGACACTCCTCCGCCATATATATCTAGGCCGATGTACCGATTCGTCTTCTTCATCTTGTTGTTGGCTAGCGCGATGTGGGCGGCAGCGTCGGAGACTCCGCGAAGTCGCGACGATGAAGCTATCCGAAAGATGCTGGCGACGCGTATCGATTTGCAGAAGCAGGCGACCGGCATGGTGATTGGTGTAATCGATGCCAAGGGATCTCACACCATCTCGTATGGAACGATAGGGTTAAGCGACAAACGACCGGTTAATGGCGACACCGTGTTCGACGTCGGCTCGATCACCAAAGTATTTACCGCATTGCTCTTGGCTGACATGGCGCAGCACGGTGAAGTGAGCGTTGACGATCCGGCCGCGAAATATTTGGACGCTAAGAAGGTGAAGATGCCAGAGCGTGCCGGCAAGGAGATCACTTTGGCCGACCTGGCAACGCACACGTCCGGCTTGCCACTGCGGCCGGCCAATCTTGTTTCCAAAGACCCCAACGATAAATACCGAGGCTACACTGTGGAACTGATGTACGAATGTCTTTCATCTTTTGTCCTCACTCGTGATATCGGGACGAAATACGAATACTCAAATCTGGGCTACGGGTTGCTTGGCCATGTCCTCGAGAAACGGACGAGTGCGACTTACTCGGAGCTGGTCGAATCCCGCATCACGCGACCGCTCGGGATGAAGGATACCCGCATCGGACTTAATTCCGCGATGAAAAGTCGAATGGCGGTGGGTTACAACAACGAGCTTGCACCGATCCCAAACGAATGGCATTTCGGTGCGCTGCAAAGCGCCGGAGCGTTTTCATCCACAGCTAACGACCTGCTGAAGTTCTTAGGAGCGTTGCTCGGCTTTAAACAATCTCCCCTCGTGCCTGCGATGAAATCGATGCTAAATGTCCGCCGTCCGGGAGGAATGCAACCATCAACGCAGATTGCGCTAGCCTGGAATGTGTACGTTGATGGCGAGCAGGAAGTAGTCTGGAAGAATGGCAGCGTAGGTGGCTATAGAAGCTTCATCGGCTTCGATCCTAAAGCGCGCGTAGGCGTGGCGGCGCTGGCCAACGCCCAGACCGCTATCGGCGCCGATGACATCGGCTTGCATTTGCTCGACGAACACATTCCGGTCGACCTACACATTCCAAAGCCTCACAAAGAAATCTCTCTTCTACCCGAAATTCTGGATCGTTACATTGGCCGCTACCAATTTTCGCCGACCGATATTATGACCGTGACGCGCGAAGGCAACCACCTGGTCGGACAATTACTGGACGGGCAGAGGTTCGAATTGTTTGCCGAAAGCGAGCACGACTTCTTTATGAAGATCGCCGATGCGCAGATTACCTTTGAATCCTCGGACCAAGGGCCGGCCAAAGGGGCCGTCTGGCATCAGGGCGGACAGGATCAAAGGAGTGTGCGCATCGAATGATCTATCGCTTTCTGCACGCCGAGTGAGTCAAGGAAATCGCACAATCCGTACGCGGTCGAATCTGCGCATCGGGGTTGTTGAGAGAGTCCCGATTTGCGAATTAATAAATCCGCTTTCATCCGCGTAATCCGCGGTTAGAGGTTTAGAGCATGAGCGGAGTACGATTACTCGTTGGTACACGGAAGGGCGCCTTCATTCTGACATCGGACGGGAAGCGCAAAAACTGGAAGGTGGACGGGCCACACTTTGCCGGCTGGGAAATTTATCACATGAAAGGATCGCCGGCTGATCCGGATCGGATTTACGCGTCACAAACCAGCGCCTGGTTCGGACAAATCATCCAGCGTTCCGATGACGGCGGCAAAAGCTGGAACACCCCGGGCGGTGGCCCGGCTACAAACCCGCAGGGAATGCCGACGGGTGAGAGCAACAAATTCGTTTACGCCGGCGTGCCGGGCACGCATCAATGGTACGATGGCACACAGCATCCATGGGAGTTCAAGCGCGTTTGGCACCTTGAGCCGTCGTTACGTGATCCCAATCACGTTTTCGCCGGCGTGGAAGATGCCGCGCTGTTCGAGTCGAGAGACGGCGGCGGGACCTGGCAGGAGTTGTCCGGGCTGCGCAAACACGATACCGGACCGAAATGGCAACCGGGCGCCGGCGGAATGTGTTTGCATACCATTCTTCTCGATCCCGCTAACGAGAAGCGAATGTCTGTTGCGATCTCAGCCGCAGGCGCCTTTCGGACCGATGACGGCGGCAAAACGTGGAAACCGATCAATCGCGGTTTGCACTCACAATACATTCCCGATCCGATGGCGGAGGTGGGCCACTGCGTCCATCGCATTGCGATGCATCCGTCGCGACCGAAAACGTTGTTCATGCAAAAACACTGGGACGTGATGCGGAGCGACGATGCCGGTGATTCGTGGCGCGAAGTCAGCGGCAATCTGCCGAGCGATTTTGGATTTCCGGTCGACGTCCACGCGCACGAACCCGAAACGATATACGTCGTTCCGATCAAGAGTGACTCCGAACATTTCCCGCCCGACGGCAAATTGCGCGTCTATCGCAGCCGTACCGGCGGTAACGAATGGGAAGAACTCACCAAAGGTCTGCCGCAGCGCGATTGCTACGTAAACGCGTTGCGCGACGCCATGTCGGTCGATTCCCTCGACCGGTGCGGAGTTTATTTCGGCACCACTGGCGGACAGGTTTATGCATCAGCGAACGGCGGCGATAGCTGGGAGCCAATCGTACGGGATCTGCCGGCTGTCCTGTCGGTAGAAGTGCAGACACTCAAATGAGTAAATCGCAAATCCCAAGCTCCAAATCCCAGGGAAATCTCAAAGATGAAATCCCAAAGCCGGCTAGCAGCGCCGTGCTTTCCAACGTTGGTCACTGGGATTTGGATTTTGTTTGGAGTTTGGGTTGGGATGTAACGCGCCTGTCATGATTCGCGTCGTCCTCCCCCATCATTTGCGCACGCTCGCGCGCGTTGGCAACGAAGTACAGGTCGAGCTTAACGGTTCGGTGACGGTCCGTGGGGTGCTCGACGCGCTCGAATTACAATATCCGGCTTTGCGCGGTACCATCCGCGACCACGAAACGAAAAAGCGCCGCCCCCTCGTCCGGTTTTTTGCGTGCGGCGAAGACATCTCGCACGAACCACTTGATGCTCCCCTGCCCGACGCGATTGCAAACGGCACAGAGCCTTTCTTCATCATGGGCGCAATCGCGGGTGGCTAGAACCAGTTAACGGAAGAAATCTCCGAAAACAAAAAGGAAAGATATGGAAATGAAATTCATGATTCCACTGAAAGCCGACAAGAACACGGAGGCGGGCGCGCTTCCAGGCGAGAAGCTGCTCGCGGCAATAGGGAAGTACAACGAAGAAATGGCGAAGGTGGGCGTGTTGCTCACCGCCGAAGGACTTTATCCGGGCACGAAGGGCGCGCGCGTCAAGCTGTCGGAAGGAAAACGAACTATCACCGCAGGACCTTTTCCGGAAACGAATCAACTGATCGCCGGCTTTTGGATGATTTAGGTGAAGTCTAAAGATGAGGCGATCGAATGGGTGAAGCCCTGTCCCAATCCGATGCAAGAACAGGCCGAAATCGAAATTCGGCAAGTGAATGAAGCGGCGGACTTCGGCGAAGCGCTCACTCCCGAACTCAAGGAACAAGAGGAACGCATGGCCGCGAATGTGGAGCGCTAGCTCAAATCAGTTGATGGTTGCGAGTTGATTGTCGAGAGTCCCGCATGTGTCGAAATATCAAAACCCTTCACAACTATAGCCCACCCGCCACGGAGGAAGAAATTCGGGCTTCTTCTCTTCAATTTGTCCGGAAACTAAGCGGCTTCACCAGGCCTTCCAAAGCGAATGAGGAGGCTTTTGACCGCGCGGTCGACGGTGTGATGCACGTCGCGCAGCAGCTGCTCAATTCGCTGGTGACAAACGCGGTGCCGCGCGATCGCGAAGTCGAGGCAATTAAAGCTCGCGCAAGATCGGCAAAGCGTTTTGGCTCTTCCGCTGTCCCAGTCGCCCAACACATTCATGGCTAGCCTGACCTCTGATCTCTGACCTCTGAATTATGTCCGCTTCTTTTACCGGGGGATGCGTTTGCGGGACGATTCGTTACGAAGTCACGGGTAAGCCGATCATGATGTTTAATTGTCACTGTCGCGATTGCCAGCGCACAACCGGCAGCGGATTTACACCCGTTGTCTACGTGCCGGCGAAGGCATTCAAAATCACGAAGGGTTCGCCGCGCTACTATTCCACGCCAAGTGAAATGGTCGCTCATAACAAGCGCGGCTTTTGCCCGGAATGCGGTTCACGGCTTTTCGGTGGGGCGACCGATCGGGGCCAGGGTATCGCCGCCTCGAGCTTGGATGACCCGAGCTTGTTCAAACCGCAGATGCATATGTGGACCTCGGACGCCCAGCCATGGGACCAGCTGGATCCGACGCTGCCGAGCTTTGAGAAATACCCGCCCGCGGCGTAGTCGGCATCGAAAAATCCGTGTCAATCCGCGTGATCGGCGGTTAAAGCTTTGTTGGAACGAGAATGAGCCAGTCTTTCGAAAGCACGCGCGCGCCTGAACCGGTGGGCGCTTTTCCGCACGCCAAGCGAGTCGGAAATTTTCTTTTTCTTTCCGGCATCGGACCGCGTGTGCGTGGCAGCAAAGAAATTCCCGGCGTCACACTGGACGCCGCCGGTAAGATCCTAAGTTACGATATCGAAAAACAATGCCACGCCGTCTTTGAAAACGTGCGGCTCGTCTTGGAAGACGCGGGCGCGAGCTGGAACGACATTATCGATGTAACGGTTTTTCTAACAAACATGAAAAAGGATTTTCCCGTCTACAACCAGCTCTATGCCGAACACTTCGCCGGAGAGGGCAAACCAAATCCCACGCGCACCACAATCGAAGTTACCGCGTTGCCGACCCCAATCGCGATCGAGCTAAAAGTGATCGCCACCGTAGGATGATTCCGGGGAGTGAAACCCGCTCAATGCTGCCCATCCTAACGGTGGCCCAGATTGCTTCCTGTAGAGGCAGCCGTGCCGGCTGCAACTAAATACTCTGCAGGCGACACGCCTGTCACTACAGTAATTAAATAAGCTTATGCCGTTTCGTATAATCGCGGCCGACCATACCGGGATTACGGTTTCGAACCTCGAGCGTTCACTAGCCTTCTGGCGCGATGTGCTCGGCTTCGAGCTTTCTCATCGCGCGCATCAAACCGGTGAGCTCGCCGAGGAAATTACTGGTGTGCCCGGCGCGGAGATTTCGCTAGCCGTTCTCAAAGCTCCCGGACACAAAATCGAGCTGCTTGAATATCTTACCCCGAGAGACCGAAAACGCATCGACCTCAGGCCTTGCGATGTCGGATCGGTCCACGTCGCCTTCACGGTCGAGAATCTCGACGAGATCTTGAATACAATCGCCGCCTCCGGCTGGCGCACCGCTGGCAAACCGCAAACACTCCGCTCAGGCCCGAACGCTGGAAAACGGGTGATCTATGTTCGCGACCCTGACGGGACCACTATTGAATTCATGCAGCCGCGAGACTCCAAGAATGATGTCGGCATAGCTGATTTAAGCTAACATCGCCCGAGGGAGTGGCCGATCCACCTTTGACGCGGACGTGCGCTGCATGGAGCATCGCACAATGACTTTTAGCGGCGACGAGGAATTTGCGCAGCAACTCGATGCCGAGGATCCGCTAGGCTCTTTCCGTGACCGTTTTCATTTGCCTGTCGGAAACAACGGCGAACCGCTAATCTATTTTGCGGGCAATTCGCTTGGCCTGATGCCGAAGTCCGCGAGAGAAATCGTCGAACAAGAATTGGATGACTGGGCAAACCTCGGCGTGGATGCGCATCTGAAAGAGAAAACGCCGTGGTACTCATATCACGAGACATTGCGCAAGCCAGCGGCACGACTCG
>Ga0209156_10000399_pt1 | contig 36217 bp, 36 predicted proteins | sample GraSoiAngelo_124_FD_185881 | JGI IMG/M metagenome (GOLD analysis project Ga0209156, IMG submission 185881) | Grasslands soil microbial communities from the Angelo Coastal Reserve, California, USA - 14_0927_05_20cm (SPAdes) (version 2) | ecosystem: Environmental > Terrestrial > Soil > Grasslands... | reverse complement strand
GGAAGCGGCGGTCGCTCCGCTTGCGGCGCGACACGCGCACGCCGAGCTCGACGACACACCGATCATCGACTCGGGGTTCTACGTGCTGCTCGGCAACGACGATTATTTGCTGCGCCAGATCGCGGCAGGGGAAACGGCCCGGGCACGGGATTACGCCGGCTGGCTGCTGGGCGTCACGCGGGCGTACGCGATCAAGATCGTGAACCCCGGCGGGGTGGCCGTATGGAAGGGTGGTGACGGGAACGGCAGCCGCAACGTGAACGGCCTCGACGACGCCGTCGGATCGAGTGCCGTCACGCCGCGCAAGATTCTCGAGACGCTGGCGGGAGCCGCGAACGCGCTGGCACTGCCGCACCCGGTCCACATCCACTGCAACAACCTGGGCCAGCCCGGCAATTTTGCGACCACGCTCGAGTCCATGCGGGCGCTCGCGGGCCAGCGCGCGCACTTCACACATCTCCAGTTTCACAGCTACGCCGGCGAGCGGGGCAAGGGCTGGAGATCCGCCGCGAAAGACGTGATCGAGTACGTGAACGGCCATGCCGAGCTGAGCGTCGACGTGGGTCAGGTGATGTTCGGGTCGGCGACGACCGTCACGGCGGACGGCCCGGTCGAACACCTGCTCTACACGAGCAGCGGACGGAAGTGGGTGAACGTGGATATCGAGCTCGAGACGGGCTGCGGCATCGTGCCCTATGCCTACCGCGAGAGAGCCGCGGTCGCGGCGCTGCAGTGGGCAGTGGGGCTCGAGCTGTTCCTGCTGGCCAAGGACCCGTGGCGCGTGGTGCTCTCGACCGACCATCCCAACGGGGGCACGTTCCTCTCGTATCCGGAGCTGATCCGGCTCCTGATGGACCGTGCCTACCGCGACGAGCGACTGAAAGCCGTGAACCAGAAGCTGTTGGCCGGGAGCACCCTGCTGGACGGATTGGCTCGGGAATACACCCTGGGCGAGATCGCGATCGTCACGCGCGCCGGCCCGGCCCGACTGCTCGGGCTCTCGCGCAAGGGACATCTCGGCCCGGGGGCGGACGCCGACGTGACCGTGTACGCACCGGACACCGACCGGGCGAAGATGTTCGCCGCGCCCCGCTACGTGATCAAGGGCGGGACCATCGTGGTCGAGGAGGGCCAGCTGCGCCGTGCGTCCGCGGGAGCGCGGCTCGCCGTGCGCCCGGACTACGACGTCGCCGTGACCAAGGACGTGAAACGGTTCTTCGACGACTACGCGAGTGTGGCGTTCGAGAATTACGGGGCGGAGCAGTGAAGATCAACGGCGTCGCCATCGAGGACACATTCGCCGAGGCGTTCACGATGCGCGTCGCCCGCCTGCTGATCACGGGGCGGACGCTCGGGTGGGCCAGAGAAGCGGCCGTCAAGCTCACGGGCTTCGCCACCTCGGTGATCGGCTGCAAGTGCGAGGCGGGCATCGAGCGCGCGCTCCGCGACAATGAGACGCCCGACGGGCGGCCGGGGGTCAGCGTGCTGTTTCTGACCATGGACAAGGCGAGCCTCCCCGAGCAGCTGATCGTGCGGGTCGGGCAGACGGTGCTCACCTGCCCTACGACCGCCTGCTTCGACGGCCTCCCGGAGGCGCCGGACCGGTTGCCCGTGGGGAGAGCGTTGCGGGTGTTCGGCGACGGCTTCCAGGCGAGCGAGGTGATCGGCGGCACGCGCTACTGGCGTCTGCCGGTCATGGAGGGGGAGTTCCTGATCGAAGAGACGTTCGGGATGCTGAAGGGCGTGGGCGGGGGGAATTTCCTGATCCTCGCCACGGACGCGGACGCCGCACTGGCCGCGGCCGAAGCCGCCGTCGCGGCGATGAGCGGTCTCCCGGGGGTCATCCTGCCGTTCCCGGGCGGCGTGGTGCGGAGCGGGAGCAAGGTGGGATCGCAGCGCTACAAGAACCTGATCGCCACGACCAACGACGCGTTCGCCCCTACTCTGAAAGCCGTCACACGGTCGCAGCTCCCGGAGGTTGTGAACAGCGTGCTCGAGATCGTGCTGGACGGCGTCGACGGGCCGTCGATCGAGGCGGCGATGCGGGCCGGGATCCGCGCCGCCTGCCGGCCCGGTGTCGAGGCCATCACGGCGGGCAATTACGGGGGGAAGCTCGGTCCGCACCACTTTTATCTGCGAAAGATCCTGGGATGAGCGACACCGTCACCCTCACCCTAACGACGGACCCCACGCAGACGCTCGTGGCGGACTGTATCGCCGCGGACCGGTTTGCCGCGCTGAGCGCCCTGGCCATCGCCGCGCTGCCGGTCGTGTACGGTGGTCGCCCGGCAACGCTCGGGGAGTTCTTCCGCGTCCGGGGTGAGCGAGCAAGCATCCTCCGGATCGGGGGGGATTGCGCGCGGATCGAGGCGATCGGGAGCGGCATGGCGGGAGGCGAGCTGGTGATCGACGGCAGTGTGGGACGCGACCTCGGGGTCGCCATGTCGGGCGGTCGGATCGACCTGCGTGGCAACGCGGGCGCCAACGCCGGCGGCGCGCCAGCCGGCGCAGCGCGCGGCATGACCGGCGGCGAGATCGTCGTGCGGGGCAGCGTCGGCGACGAGGCGGGCGCGCGCATGCGGCGGGGACTGATCGTCGTGACGGGGGACGGGGGACGGGGGACGGGAAAAGGCATGATCGCGGGGACAGTCGTCATCTTCGGCAAGACGGGAGCCGGGGCGGGACGGTTCTTGAAGCGTGGCTCGATCGTGGCGATGAGCGAAGTAGAGTACCCCGCGACGTTCGGCTACGCCTGCACCTATCGTCCGCCGCACGTCGCCCTGTTGCTGCGCTATCTGGGGGCCCGCTGCGGGCTCGAGGTCGCCGCCGCCCAGGTCACGGGGCGCTACGAGCGCTACTCGGGCGACCTGGCCGAACTCGGAAAAGGGGAGCTGTTGCGATGGGTGGGGGAGTGAGCGAGACCGGACTGGGCTTGAACGAGCGGGCCTGGCGCATCGCCGACGCCATGGTAGCGAACGCCGCCGAGCTGCGCGTCACCGCGCGGACGCTCCCGGGGGGCGCGCGGGTGATCGACGCCGGCATCGACACGCCGGGGGGCTACGGCGCAGGGCGGGCCTTGGCGGAGATTTGCATGGGAGGGCTCGCCGACCTCGCGTACCCGCCGGTCCCGATCGGCGGTGACCCGTGGCCCGGGGTGCGCGTGTGGACGGACCACCCCGCAGTCAGTTGTATGGCGTCCCAATACGCCGGATGGGCGATCCAGGTGGGAAAGTACTTCGCGATGGGGTCCGGGCCGCTGCGGGCGCATGCGCGGGTCGAGAAAGAGCTGTTCGCCAAACTCCGCTATGCGGAACGGGCGCAGCGCGGCGTGCTGGTGCTCGAGACTAGGGCCACCCCCACGGACGAGGTGGCCGCCTGGGTCGGGCAGAAGGCGGGGTTGGCGCCGTCGCAGCTGACTCTCGTGGTGGCCCCGACGGCGAGCCTCGCCGGCGGTGTGCAGATCGCCGCGCGTATTCTCGAGACCGGGCTGCACAAGATGGACACGCTCGGCTTCGACGTGACGAAGGTGGTGAGCGGCATCGGCACGGCGCCGCTCCCGCCCGTCGCGAAGAACGATCTCCGGGCCATCGGCCGCACCAACGACTGCATCCTGTACGGCGGCCAGGCGCGTTACACGGTGAACGCCGACGACGCGGAGCTCGCCGAGCTCGCGGCCCAGGTCCCCGCCTCGGCGTCGAAGGACTACGGCACGCCGTTCTACGACATCTTCAAGCGGTACGACGGTGACTTCTACAAGATCGACCCGCTGCTCTTCAGCCCCGCCGAGGTGTGGCTGACGAGTGTGGGGAGCGGGAAGACGTATCATGCGGGACACGTGAATCCCGATGTGTTGCGCGCATCGTTGCTCGAGGCGTGAACCTCAATCAGGAGCTCGACATGCCGCGTCCGTCGCAGAACCTCGCCGTGCTCGCCGCTCTCGACACCGGCGGCTTCACCGTGCTGCTCGGGCGGAAGTCCAACTGACGGCGGTGCGCGTCGCGATTCTCGCCGCACGGCAGGGCTGGCACACCGAGCAGCTCTGCCGCGCCCTGGCCGAGCGAGGGCACGAAGGGCGGGTGCTCCCATACGAGGCCCTGGTGGCGCACCTGGGCGGCGCGGCGTCCGGGGTGGCGGCAGACGGCGAGGACATCGGCGGGTTTGGCGCGGTGCTGGCACGCATCATCCCCGCCGGCTCGCTGGAGCAGATCGTCTTCCGGGTGGACGTGCTGCACACGTTGGAAGAGCGCGGCATCCCGGTCATCAACCCGCCGCGCACCATCGAGCGCACCGTCGACAAGCTCTGGACCACGGCGCTGCTCGAGCAGGCGGGACTCCGCGTACCCGAAACGGTGGTGTGCGAGAGTGCGGACGCGGCGCTGGTGGCGTTTCGCGCGCTGGGAGACGTGATCGTGAAGCCGCTGTTCGGCTCGATGGGGCTCGGCATGGTGCGGGTGACCGACGAGGAGATGGCGTTTCGCGTGTTTCGCACGCTGGAAACGCTCCGGGGCGTATATTATGTCCAGCGGACGATCGATCACGCCGGCTGCGACGTGCGGGCGTTCGTGGTGGGCGGCCGCGTAATCGGCGCGATTGAGCGGAGCGCGCCCGGCTGGAAGACCAATCTCGCGCGCGGCGGGCACGCGCGGGCGGTGACGTTGACGCCCGAGCGGACGGAGCTGGCCCTCGCGGCCGCCCGCGCGGTTGCTGCGGACTATGCGGGCGTCGACCTCCTGCCCGCGCGCGACGGCACCGTGTACGTCGTGGAGGTGAACGGGATTCCCGGATGGCGCGGCCTGCAGGAGGCGACGTCGCTCGACGTCGCCGCAGCGATCGTCGAGTTGCTCATCGGGCGCGTGGCGCGGCGGTGAGCGGCACGCCGCAGGCAGCCCACGTGGCCGCCGCCGCCCAGCTCGCCTGCCTGCTCGAGGTGAGCGCCCCCAAGCCCGGCAACGTCTCCCCGTTTGCGAGCTTCCGCGACGCGACCTACGAGGACTTCCTCGCGAGCGCCGCGGCCATCGGGCCCGCACTCGCCGCTGCCGGGGAGCGGCCGCTGGGCGCCACCATCCGCGCCGCCGTCGAGGCCACGGCCCGCTGGGCTCCGTCCAACACGAACCTCGGCCTCGTCCTACTCCTCGCCCCGCTCGCGCGGGCGGCGCTCACGCCCGGCGGCGCCACCGGCGCATCGCTGCGCGCCCGGCTCGCCGCCACCCTCGCCGCGACCACGGTGGCGGACGCGTGCGACACCTATGCGGCGATCCGCCTGGCCGCCCCGGGGGGATTGGGCCGGGCGACCGATCAGGACGTGAGCGGCACGCCCACCTCGACCCTGCGCGACGTGATGGCCCTGGCGGTCGAGCGCGACGCGATCGCCGCCGAATACGCGAGCGACTTCCGGACCACGTTCGAGCTGGGCGCCCCGGCCCTCCGGGTCGCGCTCGCCGATGGCCTCCCTTGGCGGGACGCGGTCGTCGAGGCGTACTTGACGCTCCTCGCCGCCGCGCCCGACACCCACATCGCGCGCAAGCTCGGGCTTCCGGCGGCGGTCACGGTGCAGCAGCGGGGACGCAGCGTGCTCGAAGCCGGCGGCGTGCGCACCGCAGGGGGACGGGAAGCGCTCGCCGCGCTCGACCGCGAGCTGCGGGATGAAGCCAACACGCTGAATCCCGGTGCCACGGCGGATTTGACCGGCTCGGGCGTCTATGTGGTGCTGCTCGACGGGGGCTGGCGTGCCCACCCATAAGCAGTTCAAGGTCGCCGTGACGAAGGACAACCTCGTCTTCGCCTCCGCCCACTTCATCACCTTCCCCGGGCACCGTTGCGAGCGGCTGCACGGCCACAACTACCGCACTCGCGTCGTGGTCGAGGGCGGACTCAACCGCGAAGCGCATTACGTGCTCGACTTCGCCGAGCTGAAGCACCTCATGAAACGGCTCACAGACGAGATCGATCACAAGGTGCTGCTCCCGCTCCAGAATCCGAAGATCCAGGTCCGCGAGGAGGGCGACGCCGTGAGCGTGGCCGTCATGGGACGACCGCGCTACGTGTTTCCGCGGGACGACTGCGCGCTCCTCCCCGTGCCGAACACGACCGTGGAAATGCTAGCGCAATACCTCGCGGGCCGGGTGCGTCAGGAGCTCGCGGGGTCGGGCGACGTGGACCTCACGGCGTTGGAAGTGGAAGTAGAGGAGACCCTCGGGCAGGCGGCAACCTACCGGGAGTCGCTCGGGTGACCACGCCGGGCGGCTTCGATGTCGGCCCGTCCTACGCGACCGTCGTGGAGCGCCGTCGCCACCAACACGCCGTCGAGCCCGAGGTCGGCGAGCCGCTCGATCTCGCGCGCGCTCGCCACTCCGCCCCCCGCAAGGAGCTGAACGCCCGGGTGGGCGCGCCGCAGCGTTTCCACCAGCCAGGGGTCCACACCGCGCCCGCTCCCCACACGTGCGACGTCGAGGACCAGCAAGCTCGTGGCTCCCGCGTCCACGGCCGCCAGCGCCAGGTCGACGGCGGCGCCATGGTGTGGAGCCCCGGTGCGCACCATGGGCACGCCGTCCCGCAGGTCGAGCGAGAACACGACGTGCTCGGGTCCGACGGCGCGGCCCACGGCGGCAAGGGCGCCGAACGACGGCAGCGTTTCCAGGCCGACGACGACGCGCGCGGCGCCGGCCGCGCGGACGGCGCGCGCCCGCACGGGGTCGGCGACGCCGGCGTCCACGAGCAGCGCGCTGCCGAGCCCGGCGAGCCGTCGCAGCAGCACGCTCTGCACGGGCCCGCCCCCGATGGCGTCGAGATCGGCGACGTAGCAGTCCTCCAGGCCCAGGGCGTCCCGATAGGCCCGCACCAACGCGACCGCGTCACCCGCTTCGACCTCCGTGCCGACGAGCACGGATCGGACGGGCGCGTAGGTTTCGCGCCGGCCGCCCCGCGCCAGCACGGCGCGCTCAGCGCGCAGGTCGAGCACCGGGATCACGCGCAATGAACGCGGTCCTCGGCTGGGACATCGGCGGCGTGAACACCAAGGGGGCACGGGTGTCGCAGGCCCGTGTAGTCGCGGCGCGGGCCGTGCCCTACGAGCTGCAACACGATCCCGCGGCCCTCGCACCGCTGCTCCGCCGCCTGGCGTGCGACGTCGGCGCCGCGCCGGGCGACGCGCATGCCATCACGATGACGGCCGAGCTGTCGCAGCTGTTCCGCACGAAACGGGAGGGCGTGGGGTTCGTGCTCGACGCCGTCACGACGGCTTTTCCGGAGGCCTGCGTGCGCGTGTGGACGGTGGACGCGCGCTGGCTCACACCAGCGCAAGCGAGGTGCGAGCCCCATGCGGTCGCGGCGGCGAACTGGGCCGCCACCGCGCACTGCGTGGCGCGTCTCGTCCCCGATTGTCTGCTCATCGACGTGGGCTCCACCACGACCGACATCGTTCCCATCGCGGGCGGCGTGCCGCGAGCCGCGGGCAGGAACGACACGGAACGCCTGCGCGAGGGTGAGCTGGTCTATACGGGGGCGCTGCGCACGCCGACCGAGGCGATTGCGGCGACGGTGCCGGTACGGGGCCGGGCGACCGGCGTCTCGGCGGAAGGCTTCGCGCTCGCCGGCGACGTCCATCTCTGGCGCGGTGAGCTGGCCCCGGAGGATTACTCCGTGCCCACGCCGGATGGTCGCCCTGCCACGCGGGTCTTCGCCGGCGAGCGGCTGGCGCGCGTGGTGTGCGCCGACCGCGAGCTGCTCGATGACGAGGGCGTCAACGCCATCGCGGATGCCCTGTGGGACGCGCAGGCGACGCGGATGCGCGACGCCGTGGTCCGCGTGCGCGCCCGCTGCCCCGGACTCGCCACCGCAGTCGTCACGGGGCTGGGCGCGTTTCTCGCAGCGGAGGCCGCCCGCCGTGCCGGGCTTGCGGTGATTCATTTGTCGGACCGCCTGGGCCCCGCCGCCCGCCACGCCGCCGCCGCCGCCGTGGCACTGCTGTTTCCCTCGTGAAGAGCACCCGGTCCGCGGTGCACACCGTCCTCAAGATCGGCGGGGGACTGCTCGGCAAGGCGGGGGCCTTCGAGCTCACTCTCGAGGCGGTCACCGCCTTCCGGCCGGGCCGCCGCCTGGTCGTCGTCCCGGGTGGCGGACCGTTCGCCGAGGCGGTGCGCGAGATGTTCAAGCGCGCGAAGATCGGTGAGGATGCGGCGCACTGGATGGCCGTTCTGGGGATGGATCAATACGCGCACGCCCTCGCTGCGCGCATCCACGATGCCGCCCTCGTCGACGCTGCGGCCGGCGTGACCGCGGCCCTGCTGGCCGGTCGCCTGCCCGTGCTCGCGCCCTATCGCTGGCTCCGCGCCGCCGATCCGCTGCCGCACTCGTGGGGCGTCACGAGCGACAGCATCGCCGCGTGGTTCGCCGGAGCGCTGGGCGCACGTCGCGTGGTGCTCATCAAGCCCGCGGACGGTGAGCACAAGCGGCTCGTCGACTCGCACTTCCTCCGCACCCTCCCGTCCGGTGTGGAGCACCTCATCGTGACCGCGGATGACCTGGGACAGCTGGACGTGGCGCTACGCGAAGGCCCCGACCGAGGGCGCGGGCGCCGCGCGGACCAGGCGCCGTAGGGCCGCGACCCGATCCTGGGACACGCGGCCCCTGCGGTTCCCGATGCACGCCGCGCCCCGCACCCCCACGAGCGCCGCGCCCACGGCGCGCGCCGTCGCGAAGTCGCGTCCCGAGAGACTTCCGGCCAGGGCCGCGAACAGCCCCGCCGCGCGCACGGCAGCCACCCACGCCGCGACCGCGTCCGGCGACTCGAGGGCGAAGAGCGGGGCGTCCTTCCAGGCCGTGTCGAGCAGCAGGCCCGCGGCACCGGTCTCCGCGGCCACCGCCACCAGGCGGGCCGGCGCGAGGCTGTCCGCCCGGCGCCAGTCCGCGTAGGCCACGAGGACCAAAGCCGTCGCCGCCGTGGCGCCACGCCGGGCGGCGCGCGCCAGGCGCTGCGCCCGCGTCTCGCTCGTCACGCCATGGAAGCCCAGTTTCACGAACGCCAGCGGGGAGGCTGCGGCGGCCGCGGCCGCCACCATCGCCTCATCGCGGGCGTCGCCCAGCGCCGCGCTCACGGGGCGCGCCGCGCCCACGACCCGGCGGATCGCCGCGAGCTGGTCGAGCCGCACGGGGCCCAAGGCACCGCGCGCCGGGTCCTTCGCGTCGATCACGTCGGCGCCGCCCGCGACCGCGGCGCGCGCTTCGACTGGCCCTCGGACGCTCACCAACAGACGCATTTCCGTGCACTCCCTTGTGGCTATCGTGAAGCCGCCGGTAGGTTAGGCTTCCGGAGGCGCGATGTCAAAACGACAGGCGGATGAGGTGTTGCAAGCGGCACCCGGCGGTCAGGACGCGGCGGCCCCGACGTTCTCGCTCAGCGGCCGGGTGGCGCTGGTCACGGGTGCGTCGAGCGGCATCGGACGCGCCATCGCGCTGGCGTACGCGGCGGCGGGTGCCGATGTGGCGCTCGCCTACCGCGGCAACCGCCGCGGCGCCGAGGAGACCGCGGAGCAGGCGCGCGCGACCGGGCGCCGGGCAGAACCGCTCCAAGCGGACATCGCGGAGGGTCGCGACGTCGACGCGCTGGCCGACTCCGTGGGCCGGGCGTTCGGCCGCGTGGACGTGTGGGTGAACAACGCGGGCGCCGACATTCTCACCGGCGCGGCGTCGCGCCTCTCCTGGACGGAGAAGCTCGACCGGCTGCTCGCGGTCGACCTCCGGGGCACGGTGCTGGCCTCGTGGAAGGCGGTCGAGTTGATGCGCGCGCAGCCCCTCGGCGGCGTCATCCTGAACATGTCGTGGGACCACGTGCTGGCGGGCGGGATGAAGGGCGAGTACGCCCAGGTGTTCTGCGCCGCGAAGGGGGGCGTGTACTCGTTCAGCCGCGCGCTCGCCCAGGCGGCCGCGCCGCACATCCGCGTCAACGTGCTGGGCCCCGGCTGGATCGAGACCGCCTACGGCAGCGGGCTGGATGAGGGTGTGAAGCAGCGCATCACGAAGTCGATCCCGCTGGGCCGCTGGGGCGCGCCCGAGGACATCGCCCATGCGGCCGTCTACCTCGCTTCCGACGCGGCGCGCTACGTGACCGGCCAGATGTTGGCGGTCAACGGCGGGAGCGTCGTCTAGCCCGGACCAAGGAGCCGCCATGGCAGCGAAAGAGCCCACGTATTCCGACGCCCAGATCGAAGCCAAGCTCAAGGACTTTCCCGGCTGGTGGTACGAGGACGGCTGGATCCGCCGCACGTACAAGACCGACGGCTGGCCCAGCACGCTCATGCTCGTGAACGCCATCGGGTATGTCGCCGAGGCCGCGTACCATCACCCCGATCTGTCGGTCACCTGGGGACGTGTAATCGTGAAGCTCCAGAACCATGCGGCGGGCGGGATCACCGACAAGGACTTCGAGCTGGCGCGCAAGATCGAAGAGACGGTGCTGTGGCGCCCCAAGGGGGGCGCGCTCGAAGGGACGCCCAACAAGTTCGTGCGCGCGGGCGATCCGCGGTGACGCCGGCGCCGCGCGCCCCGCGCCGCGTCCTGTTCGTCACCGGGAAGCTCGCGGAGCCCGCGCTGCGCCGGGTGGTCACCGACATGGCTCCCGCGTTCGCGTGGGACGTGGCGGTCATGAAGATCACGGTGGCCGCCCTCATGACCACGCCCTGGATCGCACGCTTCCTCGTGGCCCCGCCCTCCCCCGACACCGATTTCGTGCTGCTCCCCGGTCTGTGCGAGGGCGATCCGGCGGTCGTCGCGCAGAAGCTCGGTGTGCCCGTGGAGAAAGGCCCCAAGGACCTGCGGCGGATTCCCGAATACTTCGGACGGGCCGCGGCGGCACGCGACTACGGGGCATACGACATCGAGATCGTGGCCGAGGTGAACAACGCGCCCCGGCTCGCGCGGGACGCGATCCGCCGCGAAGCGGAGCATTACCGCGCCAGCGGCGCGGACCTGATCGATATCGGCTGCACACCCGGCCGGGAGTTCGCCGACCTGACCGACGTGGTCGGCGAGTTAGTCGGGGCCGGGATGCGCGTGAGCATCGACTCGCTCGACCCCGCCGAGATCCGGACCGCGGTGCGGGCCGGGGCCGAGCTCGTGCTGAGCGTGAACGGATCCAACCTCGAGGTCGCGCGCGATTTCGCCGGTACGAAGACGCGGGTGGTGGTGATCCCCGACGCGGGCCGGGGACTCGAGAGCCTCGACCCGAGTATCGCGGCGCTCGACCGCTGGGGCGTGTCGTATCTGATCGATCCCATCATCGAGCCAATCGGGTTCGGGTTCACGCGCTCGCTCGAGCGCTACGCGGAAGCGCGGCGACGCTACGCCGCGGCACCGCTGTTCATGGGGATCGGGAACATCACCGAGCTCACCGCCGCCGACACGACCGGTGTGAACGCCCTGCTGCTGGCGATCTGCCAGGAGCTCGGCGTGCGTGCCGTGCTCACGACCGAGGTCATCCCCTGGGCGCGCGGCGCCGTGCGGGAGATCGACATCGCCCGGCGCCTGATGTACCACGCCGTCACGCAGCACGTGCTTCCAAAGGGCGTGGACGATCGGCTCGTGACGGTAAAGGATCCGGCGGTGCTCGCCTACAGCGAGGCGGAGCTGCGCGAGCTGCAGCGCGCCGTCACGGACCCGAACTTTCGCATTTTCACGGACCACGACGCTATCACCGTATTCAACAGCGAGAAGTTCGTGCGCGGCACGGACATCCACGAGATCTTCGCGCAGCTCGACGTGGACGAGCCGACGCATGCCTTCTACCTGGGTCGCGAGCTCGCGAAGGCGAAGCTCGCGCTCACCCTCGGAAAGACGTATCGCCAGGAAGGGGCGCTCGAGTGGGGGTACCTCACGCCCCCGGACGACCGCGGCCCCGAGCACGTGAGGCTGACGCAACCCTCGACACGCTCGCGCGCCCGGCGCGCGTCGCGCACCAAAAGCCGTCGGTGAACGACGCGGCACAGCTCGTGCAAGAGCTGGCACCCGCTCCCGACCCATTCGACTGCTGCGCGCGCCTCGCCGATCTGCCGTACGTCGTGTTCCTGGACAGCGTGAGCGACCCCGGTCATCTCGGGCGCCACTCGTTTCTCGCCGCCGATCCGTTCACGGCCGTGCGGGCCAAGGGTCTGCTCACCCAGCAGCTCGTCGACGGAACCTGGATCCGCATCGACGCGGATCCGCTCGCGCACGCGCGGGCGCTGCTCGCTCCGCACGTCGGGGCCCCCCTGGCCGACCTCCCGCCGTTCCAGGGCGGCGCGGCCGGGTACGTGGGCTACGACTGGGGCGCGGCGCTGGAGCGCGTCCCCCGGACCCGCTACGACGACCTCGCTGTACCCGACGTCCTGCTGGGCCTGTACGACTGGGTGATCGCCTGGGATCACCCGGCCGGCACGGCGTGGCTGATCTCGACGGGGATGCCCGAGCGGGGAGCGGCGGCAGCGCGGCGCGCGGCGGGGCGTCTGGGATTCGTAAAGGACCGGCTGGCCGCTGGGCCCAACGGGCGGGGTCTCCCGGAGCGACTGCGTCGTCTTGTCGCGGAGGGAGACCCCGCCCGTTCGGCCCGCGCCTCGGCCCCTTCCTATCCCGTCCCCGACATCCCGGGCGTCCGCTCCAACTTCACGCGTGCCGGATACCTCGAAGCCGTCGGCCGGGTGATCGAGTACATTCGCGCGGGCGACATCTTCCAGGCGAACTTGTCGCAGCGGCTCGAGGCACCGCTCGTGGGCACCCCGCTCGCGTTGTACGATCGGCTGCGGCAGCGCAACCCCGCGCCCTTCTCCGCCTACCTGGGGTTCGGCGACCTGGTGGTGGCGAGCTCGTCTCCGGAGCGCTTCCTGCGCGTGCAGCCCGACGGCCGGGTGGAAACGCGGCCGATCAAAGGCACGAGGCCCCGGGGGGTCGGGCCGGAGCACGACGCGGCGCTCGCGCTCGCCCTCGCCGAGAGCGAGAAGGACCGCGCCGAGAACGTGATGATCGTCGACCTGTTGCGGAACGATCTGTCGCGGGTGTGTCGGCCCGGCACGGTGCGGGTGCCGGAGCTGTTCGCTCTCGAGCATTATGCCACGGTGCACCACCTCGTGTCGACGGTCGTGGGCGACCTCGCACCCGGGCATGACGCGGTGGATGTGCTGCGCGCCGCGTTTCCCGGCGGCTCCATCACCGGCGCGCCGAAGGTCCGCGCGATGCAGATCATCGCGGAGCTCGAGCCGACCGCGCGGGGCGTGTACTGCGGCGCGATCGGCTACCTGAGCACGACCGGCACGCTGGACGCGAGCATCGTGATCCGAACCTATCTGGTGCGAGGGCGCGACGTGTATTTTCAAGTCGGCGGCGGCATCGTCGCCGATTCCGATCCCGAGCAGGAGTACTGGGAAACCTTGGACAAGGCGCGGGGATTGATCGCCGCATTGCGACCATGATCCCGAACGGACACTCGAGCATCGCGGGGCTCGCGGCGGTGCTGTGCGCGCTCGCAGCCCCGCCCGGCTCGGCGCAGCAGGCGATCTTCGACGGCACGACGCTCACCGGCTGGGACGGCGACCCCGCATTCTGGCGGGTCGAGGAGGGGGCGATCGTCGGCGAAACCAGGGCCGACAAGCCGCTCAAGGCGAACACCTTCATTATCTGGCGCGGCGGCACGACCCGGGACTTCGCGCTGAGGCTCGAATACCGCATGAGCACCAGCAACCCCGCCGGGAACAGCGGCGTCCAGTTCCGGAGCGCGCTGCTTCCGGACGCGGGGCGCTGGGTCATGAAGGGATACCAGGCCGACATCGACGCAGCCGACGCGTACACCGGCCAGATCTACGAAGAGCGGGGACGCGGGTTTCTCGCGAGACCGGGCCAAGCCGTGCGCGTCGCCGCCGATGGCCAGTTGCAGCCGCTCGGGTGGGTGGCCCAGCCCGACGTGGTGAAGTCGTTCATGAAAAAGCGGGACTGGAACGAGCTGCAGGTGGTCGCGCGCGGCAACGTCATCGTGGAGCTGGTGAACGGCCACGTGACCAGCCTGTTGGTGGACGACGACGAGCGGCGGGACAAAGACGGGCTGCTGGGCCTGCAGCTCCACGCCGGCCCGCCCATGAAGGTCGAATTCCGGAACATCCGCCTGACGGGTGCGGACTCCTTCCCGACTTCCCCGGCGCACGCGGACTGGCTCACGGACGGTGGCAACCCACAGCGCACCGCGTGGCAGCGCGACGAAACCGTCCTGACGACCAGCCGGGCCAAGGACATCCGGCTGCTGTGGAAGATCACACTCGACAACGCGCCGCGGGAAATGCATTCGCTGTTGCCGGCGCTCGTGGTAGGGCGCGTGGACACGCGCGAGGGACCGACACAGGTCGTGGTGGTGACGGGGGTGTCGGACAACCTGTACGCGATCGACGCCGGGCGCGGCGTGCTGCTCTGGAAGAAGCGCTTCGATCATTCGTCGCTGGGCGACACCACTCCCCGGAGCGGTCTCATGTGCCCCGGCGGCATCACCGCGACGCCGGTGATCGCTGCCACCACGGTGCCGGGACGGTACACGATCTACGCCGTGTCATGGGACGGGACGCTCCACCAGGTGAACGTCGCCGATGGCGCGGATGCTGCGCCGCCCGCGAAGTTCATGCCGCCGAACGGGAAGCCCTATGCGTTGAACCTCTGGAAGAACGTGATCTACACCCACACCGCTCAAGGGTGCGGCGGTCATCCGAACATGGTCTATAGCTACGACCTCGCCACCGGCAGGGTCGGCAGCTGGGGACCCGCGGGCGGTGGCATGTGGGGCCGCACCGGGCCCGCTATCAGCTCGAAGGGCATCATGTACACGGGCACCGGGGACGGGCCCTGGGATCCGGAGCGCGGGATTTACGGCAATGGCATCATCGGCGTGCAGCAGAATCCCACCACGAAAGCGCTGGAGCTGGCGGACTACTTCGCGCCGTCGAACGCCGAGTGGCTGTTCAAGCGCGACCTGGACATGCAAGTGACGCCCGCGATCTTCGCGTACAAGACCCGGGAGCTCATGGTGTCGGCCGGCAAGGAGTGCCGCGTCTACCTGATGGACACGGAGTCCATCGGCGGCGATGACCATCGCACGCCGCTGTATCGCACGCCGCTCCTGTGCAATGAGGGCGTCAATTTCGCCTCCGCGGGTATCTGGGGCGCGCTGTCGAGCTGGGTCGACGCCAACGGCACGCGCTGGGTATTGGCGCCGTTCTGGGGACCCAAACACTCCCGCTTCACAGCGCCGGTGGAGCACGGGGACGTCGAGAACGGCGCGATCGCCGCGTTCAAGCTGGAAGAGCGGGACGGCGGCCTCCAGCTCGCGCCCGCCTGGATCTCCCGCGACATGAGCCGTGCCGAGCCCCCGGTCGTCGCGAACGGGATCGTCTTCGCATACGGCAGCGGCGAGAGCACCACACAGGCCACGCCGGAGCTGGGCCTTCGGGCCAACCAGTCCGAGGTGCGCATCAAGAATTCCACCCACGCCGTCCTGCACGCTCTCGACGGTCAGACCGGCGAGGAGTTGTGGTCCAGCGGCGCGCAGATCACGTCCTGGAACCACTGGGCCGGCCTGTCGGTCGCGAACGGCCGCGTCTATCTCGGCACGTTCGACGGCACGCTGTACTGCTTCGGCATCAGTCCATGAAGGCGCTTACCGTCATCGTGGTGGTGGCGTGCGCGGGGGCCAACTCCGCGCGTGCCCAAGACTGGACGACCGCTGGCTATGACGCGCAGCGCTCGTCCTGGGTCAGAGCACAGGGCAAGATCTCGGCGGCCAGCGTACAACAACCCGGATTCCAGCTGCTCTGGAAGCTCGCGCTCGCCGAGCAATCCTCAGGGGCGCGCGCCCTGACACCGCCCGTGCTCCTCGATCTCTTGATCGGATACCGCGGATTCCGGGCCTTGGCCTTCGTCGGCGCGCCGTCCGATCGCGTGGTGGCGATCGATACCGACCTCGGCCGAATGGAATGGGAGCGGCGGTTCGCCTCGGATGCGCCACCGGCCGGCGCCGCGCCGACCTGCGCCCGCGCCATGACGCCCAGCCTGGCGCGCCCCACGAACGCGACGCTCCCGGCCCTGATCGGGGGGGCCTCACGGGCCGCGCAACCCGCACGCGGTGCGGTCGGCGACCCCGGTGAGGGCGCCGTCACACTGGCGCAGCTTGCCGCGCGCCGCCGAGAAGCCGCGCGGCCCGCTCCCGGCGCACCGCAGCCCGCCGCCCCGCGTCCCGCGCCGCGTCCCTTCCCGGTCGTGTACGTCCTGTCGAGCGACGGCATGCTGCGCACGCTCAACGCCATGAACGGCGCCGACGCCGAGGCGCCGGTGCGGTTCCTGCCGCCTTATGCCGACGCGCGCGGCTTGATCGTCGTCGATGACGTCGCCTACGTGGCGACCACGCGGGGCTGTGGGAAGGCGCCGGACGGCATCTGGGCGCTCGATCTCGGCGGGAAGCAGGTCACCACCTGGCGCGCCTCGGGGGGCCTTGCGGGTCCCCTCGGTCCCGCCATCGCTCCGGACGGAACCCTGTATGCGGCGACCGGCGATGGAAAAGTCAGCACGCTCGAGCCGCGCACCCTGAAGCCGAAGCGGACGTATCGCTCCGGCGGGCCGGGCTTTGTTTCCTCGTCCGTCCTGTTCGATCATCGTGGCAAACTGCTGGTCGCCGCGTCGAGCCGGGATGGACGGATCCGGCTGCTCGACGGGGGCCGCACGGCGTTCATTCGGACGCCCGTGTTTGCCCACGCTCTGGCCGACGAGCTCACCACTTGGGCGGACACGAATGACACACGCTGGCTCGTGGCACCGGCGAGGTCTCTGGTCCCGAGGGAGCCGCCCGCCCCGTATGACGCCATCGTCGCCTGGAAGGTGGTCCGCCAGGACAGTGTCACGATCCTCCAGCCGGGCTGGGTGTCGAGCGAGATGCCGGCGCCGCTGGCGGCGACGGTCGTCAACGACGTGATCTTCGCCGTCTCCCGCGGCGCCCCGCCCTCCTCGCCCGCCGTTCTCTACGCGCTGGACGGGGCCACGGGAAAAGAGCTGTGGAACAGCGGCACCACGATTCCGACCGGCGTGCGGGCCGGCTTGTCGGCCGGCGGCAGCCAGGTGTACCTGGCGACCGGCGATGGTACCGTGTACGCGTTCGGATTCCCGATGGAGCACTGAGGTGCGCTATGCGGCCGTGGTCGTCGCAGCCGTGCTGGGCGCCCGTCAGGCGACGGCCCAGCTGCCCGATGGGCCGGGCAGGAAGGAGACCGTCAAGCTCTGCTCGCAGTGTCATGCCGCGGAGGTCGTGATGTCCGTCGCCCAGACTCGTGCGGGGTGGGCGGCCACGCTGCGGAAGATGAGCGCGCTCGGCGCCACGGGAACGGACTCGGAGTTTCGCGCCGCGCTCGAGTATCTCGCGGCGCACTTCCCGGCCCAGGAGCTCCCGCGGATCAACCTGAATACCGCGACCGCGATCGAACTGGAGAGCGGCCTGACCCTGCGGCGGTCGCAGGCCGCGGCGATCATCGCGTACCGTTCGGAGCACGGCCACTTCACGTCCCTGGACGACCTGAAAAAGGTGCCGGGTCTCGATGCTGCGGTCATTGAAGCCAAGAAGGATCGCGTGACGTTTTGAACGTGTGAGCCCATGATCCTGTTGATCGACAATTACGATTCCTTCGTGTTCAACCTGGCCCGTTACGTGCGCGAGCTGGGAGAAGAGACCGTTGTACGGCGCCACGACGCCACGTCGCACGAGGAGATCGAGCGACTCGGGCCTTCGCATATCATCCTCTCCCCGGGGCCCTGTTCTCCAGGCGAGGCGGGGATTTCGACGGACGTCGTGCGGCGGTTCGGGCCCACGATCCCGATCTTGGGCGTGTGCCTCGGCCACCAGTGCATCGGCGCGGCCTACGGCGCCGGCATCGTGCGCGCCGGACGACCCGTCCACGGCAAGGCGGCCCGGATCCACCACGACGGGCGTGGCCTGTTCGCGGGTCTTCCCAATCCGTTCGCGGCGGCGCGCTACCACTCCCTCGTGATCGCGCGGACCGGCCTGCCCGCCGCGCTCCGCATCACCGCGACCGCGGACGACGGGGAGGTCATGGCCGTCGAGCACGTGCGCCACCCGGTAATCGGCGTGCAATTCCACCCCGAGTCCGTGCTCACGGAGCACGGCTACGTGCTGCTGGATCGTTTCCTGCACGGGGCCACCTCCTGCCGCGACGCGCTCCCCGACCGCGCCGACGGCGCGCGCTCGGCGGCCCCGATGGCGCTGGTGCGGTGATCATCGAATCCATTCTTACCACCGTGAACGAGCGCGGGGCGGCGAACTTCGCCCCGATGGGCGTCGAGTGGGAGGAGGACGAGATCGTCATCAAGCCGTTCCTCGAAACCACCACGTTCAAGAACCTCGAGGCGACGCGCGCCGCGGTTGTGAACCTCACGGACGATGTCATGCTGTTCGCGCGGGGCGCGATCTCCGATGTCCAGCTCCCCGCCCGGGCTGCCGCCGTGGTGCGCGGGGTCGTGCTCGAGGCGGCCTGCTCCTGGCGCGAAGTCCGAGTGGAGGCGGTGGACGCGACGCCACCGCGCGCGCGGGTCGTGACCCGGGTGGTGCACCGCGGGTTCCAGCGCGAATTCCTGGGCTTCAACCGTGCCCGGCACGCCGTGCTCGAAGCCGCGATCCTCGCCACCCGCACCCATCTCCTCCCGCCCGAGCAGATCCGCGACGAATTCGCGCGGCTGCAGGTGATCGTCGACAAGACCGCCGGCCCGCGGGAGCGGGACGCGATGGCGCTGCTCACCGACTACGTGCGCCGGACCCGCCCCGAGCAGTCCGCGGCGCGATGACGGGCGAGCCGGCCCTGCTCGTCGAGGCGCCCGCGCGGCTCCATTTCGGCGTGCTCGACCTGCGGGGCGACCTCGGTCGCCGCTTCGGCGGCATCGGGGCCGCGGTCCCGGCGCCGTCGCTCCTCCTCGAAGCCCGCCCGGCCTCGGGCCTCGCGGCGCAGGGGCCCGACGCGGCGCGGGTGCTCGCGTTCGCCCGCCGGTTCGCGGAGCACCACGGCGTCGAGCTGCCGGTCAGCTTTCGTGTCCATCGCGCCATCCCGTCGCACGCGGGCCTCGGCTCGGGCACGCAGCTCGCGCTCGCGGTGGCGCGCGCCGCCGCCGAGCTGGCCGGCCTGCCGACGGAGGTCACCGCGCTGGCCCGGGCGGTCGATCGCGGCTTGCGCTCGGGCGTGGGCACCTGGACGTTCGCCCACGGCGGGTTCGTGCTCGAGGGCGGGCGGGTGGATCACGCCGACCGCGTCGCCCCGCTGCTCGCGCGGCTGCCGTTCCCGGCGCCCTGGCGCTGTGTCGTGGCGGTGCCTCGGGGCAAGCCCGGGCTCGCCGGCGACCAGGAGGCGGCGGCGTTCGCGCGACTACCTCCCCCGGACGCGCACGAGGTGGAGCGCGTCGCCCATCTCGTGCTGATGCAACTCCTCCCGGCGCTCGCCGAAGCGGACCTGATGGGGTTCGGGACCGCCCTCGGGGAGGTGCAGCGTATCACGGGCGGCTGGTTCGCGCCGGCCCAGGGGGGCGTGTTCGCGCCCGGCGAGACGCGGGAGCTGGTGGAGCGGCTGCGGGCGTGGGGGGCAGTGGGGGTGGGGCAGAGCTCGTGGGGGCCAGCCGTGTACGGGATCGTGGGTGATGCGGCCGCGTCGCGGGCGCTGGCGGGGCGCGTACAGGGCGCGCTCGGGCCGGGTGGGGCCGTGTATGAAGGGGGATTCAGTCCGGGCGGCGCCCGCGTGTGGCGGGGCGAGCCGTCCGTTTCAGGCTGAAAGGCGGGTCTTGCCGGGCTGATTGACAGTCGCTGGACCGCGGGATATAACCACTATCCCTGACAGCAAGCTCAGTGCGGAGGAGTTGGACGATGGCTGTGGCTCGTTGGGAACGTGGCCCCCCGCTCCGTGCGGAGCGTTGGGCGACCGACGGGCATCTGTGGCGTAGATGGTTTCTTCCTCATCCTCATCCTCAACATGAGGTCAGCTATGAACCGCATCAAACTGTGTTCCGGCGGATTCGCGGCGAGTCTGATGGTGCTCGCCACGGCGTCTGCCGTCGCCCAGGGTGCGGGCGAGTGGACGATGGCGGGTCGGACGTACGACCTGCAGCGTTACAGCCCGCTCACCCAAATCAGTCGGGCGAACGTGAAGAACCTCAAGGCCGCGTGGTCGTTCTCCACGGGTGTGCTCAGCGGCCATGAGGGCAACCCGCTGGTGATTGGCACCGTGATGTACGTGCACAGCGCGTTTCCGAACGTCGTGTTCGCGCTCGATCTGACGAAGCCGGGCGCGCCCATGATCTGGCGGCACCAGCCCGCCCAGCCGCCCGAGGCCAAGGCGATCGCCTGCTGCGACCTCGTGAACCGCGGCCTCGCCTACCATGCGGGCACCAACCGGCTGTTCATCGAGTTGCTGCAGGGCGACCTGCTCGCGCTCGACGCGAAGAGCGGGAAGCAGGTGTGGCGGGTGCCGAACGCCGACTACAAGACCGGCTCGACCATGACGAACGCCCCCATCGTGATCAAGGACATCGTGATCGCGGGCATCTCGGGCGGCGAGTTCGGCGTGCGGGGGCGGGTGACGGCGTACGACGTCAACACCGGCAAGGAAGTGTGGCGGGCCTATTCGACGGGCCCCGACGCCGACGTGAAGATCGTCGGTGACGCGAACCCCAACTACCCGTCGCACCGCGGCAAGGACCTGGGCGTGTCGACGTGGCAAGGGGACGAGTGGCAGCGCGGCGGCGGCACGACGTGGGGCTGGTACTCCTACGACCCGCAGCTGAACCTGTTCTACTACGGCTCGGGCAACCCGGGGTCGTGGAATCCCGATCAGCGCCCGGGCGACAACAAGTGGTCCATGACGATCTTCGCCCGCAACCCCGACAACGGGGAGGCGAAGTGGGCGTACCAGATGACGCCGCATGACGAGTGGGACTACGACGGCGTCAACGAAATGGTGCTGTTCGACGCCACGATCGGCGGGAAGCCGGTCAAGGCGCTGGCGCACTTCGACCGTAACGGTTTCGGGTACGTGCTCGACCGGACGAACGGCAAGGTCCTCGTGGCGCAGCCGTACGCGCACGCCGCACCGAACTGGGCGTCGAAGATCGATCTCACGACGGGTGTCCCGGTCCGCAATCCGCAGTACGGGACCACCTCGAAGAAGAACACCGAGGGCATCTGTCCCGCCGCGATCGGCTTCAAGGATCAGCAACCCTCCGCGTATTCACCGACGACGAAGCTCTTCTACGTCCCCACGAACAACATCTGCATGGACTATGAGGGCGTGGATGTGAAGTACTCCGCCGGCCAGTGGTACGTGGGCGCCATCGTGCGGATGTACCCCGGGCCCGATCAGATCCGGGGCGCGTTCGTCGCGTGGGACCCGACCACGGGGGCCAAGAAGTGGGAAATCAAGGAGAACCTCGCGGCCTACGGCGGCGCGCTGGCGACGGCCGGCGGTATCGTGTTCTACGGCACGATGGAAGGCTGGCTCAAGGCAGTCGATGCCACGACCGGCACCGAGCTGTGGAAGTTCAAGACGCCCTCCGGCATCATCGGGAACCCGATGACGTACCTGGGGCCCGACGGCAAGCAGTACGTCGCCGTGCTCTCCGGCGTGGGCGGCTGGGCGGGAGCGGGCGTCGCTCTGGGGATCAGCCCGGAGGATCCGACCGCCGCGCTCGGCGCGATTGGCGCTTTCGGCGACTACACGAACATCAGCAACGCGGGCGGCACCCTGATGGTGTTCGCCCTGCCGTGAGGTCGTGACGGCGTAGGATCACTCGCAGGAGGCAGGTGCACCCGGCGCCGCGGCGAACGCGCTTCGGCGCCGGGTGTAGTACGTGTTGCACCGGATCACCTCTTCGCATCTGCAGGGAGCACTATGCATCGCACTCGGCTCACGCGTGCCGCGGCGTGGCTCGGCGCCGCCGCTGCGGTCGTCCTCATGGCGGGCGCGGCACGACGCGCGCCTACCGAGCTGCGGGTGTGCGTCGACCCGTACGACATGCCCTTCTCGAACGACAAGGAAGAGGGGTTCGAGAACAAGATCGCGCACGTGGTCGCGCGCGATCTCAACGCCGGCGTCGTCAACTTCTGGTGGCCCCAGCGGCGGGGGTTTCTGCGCAGCACCATCCTCGCGGGGTTCTGTGACGTCATGATCGAGGCACCGGTGGGGTTCGACCCGGTGGCCACGACCAAGCCCTACTACCGCTCGACCTACTATTTCGTGTACCGCGCCGATCGGGGCCTGGCGATCAAGTCGCTCGACGACACGGTCCTGAAGCACCTCAAAATCGGCGTCAACCTGATCGGCTACGATTACACCAACACCCCGCCGGCCCACGCGCTCGGCCCCCGGGGCATCGTCGGGTTGGTCGGCTTCGGCAACTTCCTCAACCCCGATCCGAAGGCGGACCACCCGCAGGACATCGTCGACGCCGTCGTGAAGGACTCGATCGACGTCGCGATCGCGTGGGGGCCGAAGGTCGGGTACTGGGTCAAGCGAGCGGCCGTCCCGCTCACCATGGTGGCGCTGCCGGACTCCGACCCCGTGTCGGGCATGCCGTTCGCGTGGAGCATGGCCATGGGCGTGCGGCACCGCGACAAGGAGCTCAAGGCTACACTCGACTCCGTGATCGACCGCCGCCACGCCGAGATCGTCGGCGTGTTGCAGGAATTCAACGTGCCGATGATCGAGATGCACCCGTAGCGGCGCTCGAGCCGAACGGCACGTCCACCGCTGACCGGGAGAGACCAGGCGTGAGACACAAGCATGTCGTGCGGGGTGGTGTCGTCGGGTTGTGGCTCGCCATCGCCGGGTCGGTCCTGTGGGCCCCGCACGTCTTGCCGGGCAGCGTCGCCGCGGCGGCGGCGATCGGGGACAGGGACACGCTGCGTGACAGCCTGCTCGTATCCGAATCGGTCTACCAGGGGTGGAAGTGGTGGCACGTGTATTGTTATCGCTGCCACGGCGAGGACGCCATCGGTGGGATCAATCCGGCCGCGCCCGACCTGCGCTGGGCCCTGAGTCCCAGCGGCGCCAACTTCCCGCGCGACAGCTTCGTCAACACGGCCTTGAACGGGCGTCTGGCCAAGGGCATGCCCGCCTGGAACGTGCTGCTCGACACGTCGGCGATTGCCGAGCTGTACCTGTACGTGAAGGCGCGGAGCGACGGCTGGCTCAAACCGGGCCGTCCGCACCGGGCCTCGGACCTGCAAACCAAGCGTCAGTGACCGCCGGCGCGGGCGTCATCGGGCGTGTCGCCGTCGCGCTGCTGGCCACGAGCGTCATCGCGGCGCCCCTCTCCGCGCAGCAGCGTCTCACGCGCGAGCAGGTGCTCGCCGCCCTCGCCGGCGCCAGCGCGCAGACGCCCGCCGACTTCACCGGCCAGGATCTCTCGGGGCTCGATCTCACGGGCGTCGACTTCAAGCGCGCCAACCTCACACGATGCCGCCTCGTGGGGACGAACTTCACCAAGGCGCAACTCTTCGCCACGACGTTGACCGACGCGGTGGCGACGGACGCGGACTTCACGGGCGCGACGCTCGACATGGTCGTGATGTATCGCGCCGATCTGCGCCGCGCCGTGCTGCGCGACGCGAGCCTGTTCGCCGTCATCATGCCCGACGCCAACCTCTCCGGGGCCGATCTGTCGCGTGCCAAGATCGTCTCGCCCATGGCGCGCGCCAAGTTCGTCCGCGCCAAGCTCGTCCATACGAGCCTCGGCGTGGACCCGGGGACGCAGTCGATGGGCGTGTTGCGGACGGATGCCACGTCGGCCGATTTCACGGAAGCCGACCTCACCGGCGCGAACCTGCGGAAGGTGCTGTTCGCGTGGGCCGACCTCACCGGCGTCGAGCTCACGGACGCGGACGTCACGGGCGCGGACTTCACCGGGGCGATCCTGAGAGGCATCCGGGGGCGCGACCGCCTGCACGGGCTCGACCAGGCGCTGCACGTCGACCAGGCCATTTTCAACGACTGAATCGGACGGACCCCATGAGTCCCGCGAGATCCCCGAGGCGCATCCCGGCCCTGCCCTTCCTTGTTGCAATCGTCCTGTCCCTCCCGGCGCGCACCGCCGGCCCCTCGCTGTATGTCAGCAACGAGGTCGACAACACCGTCGCGGTCATCTCGCCCCAAACGAACAGCGTGGTCGCGACGATCGTCGTGGGGAGGCGGCCCCGCGGTCTGGCCGCGAGCCCCGACCGGCGCACCGTCTACGTCGCCCTCGGGCAGGACGACGCACTCGGCGTGATCGACGTCGCGAGCGGCAAGATGACCCGCACCCTCCCCGCGGGCCGCGACCCCGAGCTGGTGGTCGTGAGCCCCGACGGCAAGACCGCCTACGTGTCCAACGAGGAGGTCGCCCACGCCAGCGCGATCGACGTGGCGACCGGCAAGATCGTGTTCTCGACCGCCGTCGGTGTCGAGCCCGAGGGAATCGCGGTGACGCCCGACGGCAAGAAGGTGTACGTGACCGCGGAGACCAGTAACAGTGTGTCGGTGCTCGACGCCAAGACGGGCCGGCTGTTGCGCACGATTCACGTGGGCGAGAACCCCCGCACCATCGCGTTCACGCCGGGCGGGCGACGCGCGTGGGTGTCCGCGGAGGCGGGCGGCAACGTGACGATCATCGACGTCGCGAGCGACAGCGTGCTCGAGCAGTTCCCGATCCGCGACGGCAAGACCAAGCCGGTGCGCATCGCGTTCACCGCCGACGAGCGCTGGGCCTACCTTACGGAAGGCGCGGCCGGGACCGTGAGCGTGGTGGACATGGCCACGCACCGGGTGGTCGACTCGATCGCCGTCGGGCGCCGGCCGTGGGGGATCGCGCTCGCAGCGGACGGGAACCGCCTCTACACCGCGGACGGCCGCTCCAACACCGTGTCGGTGATCGATACGGCGACGCGGAAGGTCCTCACCGCCATCCCCGTGGGGGAGCGGCCGAACGACCTGCTGTACCTCCCCTAACCGAAGGGCAGGCGCGCGAGCCACGACCCCGGCCGGTGGGCACGCACCCACCCGTCCACGCCCCACACCCGCCCCGCCCGGGTCGCGAGAATCACCACGAGGGTGCTGATCAACATGTAATGGAACCCCTGCTGCGCCGAACCCTGCCACTGCACCGCAAGACCGTAGTTCAGCACTAGGAACAGACCGACCCCCGCCGCGAGGGTCGTGAGGCAACCGAGCACCAGGCCCAGACCCACGACGGCCTCCCCGAACGCCGTGAGCTGGGCGAACAGCGGACCATGAATCACCACGGTGTGCTGGAGGAACTCCCGAAAGAACCCCACCGGGTTGCCCTCGGCGTACTTGCCGACGAGCGTCGGCATCAGGTGGACCCATCGGTCCGAAGCCGTAGGGACGGGCAGGAAGCCCCAGGCCAGCGTGATACTGAGCTTGGTGAAGATCGCCTTGGCGAACCACACGCCGACTCCGATGCGCAGCACGGCGAGCCAGCGCTCGGGCGAGCGCATCGCGGGACCCGCTCCTGCGTGATCATCCATGGGCCGTACCCTCGCGCGCGCCCGATCGGTGTGGTGGCGCCCGCAACCAGCGGGCGGCACGCAATCTACATCGAGCGAAGGGATGCGTCACTTCCCGACGCAGAACGTGGCGAACACGCGATCGAGGACGGCGTCCGGCGTCACAACGCCGATCAGGTCGTCGAGCGCCCCCAGGGCGGCGCGCAGATGGGTGGCCGCGGCCGCGGCATCCACCCCACTCTCCCGCGCCTCCCGGAACGCGTTGACCTCGGCGAAGGCGCGCTCCAGTGCCTCGCGGTGGCGCGCCCGCGTGACGACCGGCTCCACGTCGCCCAGCGCGAGCAGCCGGCCGTAGGCGACCTCGGCGAGCTTGCGACGCAGCTCGGCGAGGCCCTCGCCAGTCACGACCGAAACCACGGGGACGGGGGACGAGGGACGGGGGACGGGTAACAGGTCCGCCTTGGTCCGCACGGCCACCACCGGCGCGCGACACGCGGCCAGGAACGCAGCGCGATCAGTCCCGTCCCCCGTCCCCCGTCCCTCGTCCCCCGCGTCCTCGCAGAAGAGGATCAGGTCCGCTGCGTCGAGATAGCGTCGCGCGACGTCGATCCCCATGCGCTCGACCCGATCGTCGCTCTGTCGCAGCCCGGCCGTATCCACGAGCCGGAATGGAAACCCTTCGAGCACCGCGTACGCCTCGATCGCATCCCGGGTCGTGCCCGGGACCTCCGTCACGATGGCGCGCTCCCGTCCGAGCAGCGTGTTGAACAGGGATGATTTGCCGGCGTTCGGACGTCCGGCAATGACGAGCAGCGCCCCTTCGCGCAGCCGTTCCCCCTCGGGGGCCGTCGCGATGAGCTGCGTGATCCGCTGGCGCGCCGCGCCCCAGGCGCGCTCGATGCGCTCGGGCGCGACGGGACCCTCGTCCTCCTCCGGGAAATCGATCTCGTAGGCGATCAGGGCCTCGAGCTCGATCAGCTCGGCGCGCAGCTGCTCGAGCCGCTGGGACAACGCGCGGTCGAGCTGCCGCAGCGCGCGTCGCGCCTGCGCGGGCGAGCCGGCGTCGATCAGATCGGCCGTCGCCTCCGCTTGCAGCAGGTCGAGCTTGCCGTTGAGCACAGCGCGGCGGCTGAACTCCCCCGGCGCTGCGGGCCGCGCGCCGCCGGCGACCAGCGCCGCCAGGGCGGCGGCCGGTACCAACAGGCCGCCGTGCGTCGACAGCTCGACCAGATCGTCGCCGGTGTAGGAGCGCGGCGCGGGAAAGCAGGCGACCAGCGCGTCGTCCACGACCTCTCCCGAGGCCGGATGCACCACCCGGACGCGGCGCACGGCACGGGGGGGGTCGGGCCGGAAGGGATGGAGCACGCGCGCCGCGACTTCGAACGCCCCGCGCCCCGAGAGACGGATCAGGGCGATCGCAGAGCGACCCGGCGGCGTGGCGAGGGCGACAATCGGATCAGACAGCACCTTCCCTAGTCCCCAGTCCCTGCCCCTAGTCCCTAGCTTTTCTTTCCCTGCTCCCGCAGGCGGCGCTGCGCGATCATGTACTGCTGCGGGATGCTGAAGATGTTGCTCACAGCATAATAGAGGTTCAGCCCCGATGCGAAGCGGAGGAACAAGAGCGTCATGAACGCCGGCATGAAGTACAGCATGGTCTTCGCCTGAGGATTCGGCGGCACGCCGATCTGGCCGACCTTGGACAGCACGAACATCGACACCCCCATGACGATCGGGATGATGTAATACGGGTCGGCGCGCGCCAGATCGGGCAGCCACAGGAACGGGACACCCCGGAACTCGATGGTGTTCGCGAACACAAAGAACAGCGCGAACAGCACCGGCATCGGCAAGAGCATCGGGAGGCAGCCGCCGAACGGGTTGACGTTGTGATCCTTGTAGAGCTTCATCATCTCGCGTTGCAGCCGCTCGGGCTCGTTCTTGTAGCGATCCTGCACCTGCTTCAGGAGCGGTGCGACCGCCTGCATCCGGATGCTCGATTCCATCGCCTTCTGGTTCAGGGGCCACAGCAGGGCGCGCACCAGCACGCCGAAAATGATGAGCACCCAGCCGTACGCGAGCTTGAGCCGGTCGTGCATCCAGATCAGGATGTTCACCACCAGCGCCGATACCGGTTGGATGATGGGCCGCAGGAACCCGCCGTACGGATTGGCATCGTCCAAGTCGTGACCGAGCTGCGCCAGGCGGCGATACTCGAGCGGACCGACATACAGCTGGTAGCGGAAATCCCCCGCCGGCGGCACGGGGAGGGTGAGCGTGACCGGCGCGCGCGTCGCCACCGCCGAGCGGCCGAGCAGCGAGGTGGCGGTCGCGGTGCGCGGCCCACCCTCCATGACGGCGGCACCGAAGCGCGGCTGGTTCTCCTCCAGGGCGAGCCCCGCCAGAAAGAAATACTTGGACTTGACGCCGGCCCACTCGAACGGCCCGTCCAGGATCCTGCGGTCGCCCGGCTTGAGCGACTGGAAGTCCGTGCTCTGCGTCTTCGCCGCCTTGGTGACGACCGCGTAGTGGCGGAAGTCGTCGGTCGAGTCGGCCTCGACCGAACGCAGCCCGTCCCCCATTCCCACCAGCAGGGTGGCGCCACCCGAGCCGAAGCCGGCGAAGCGGCCCTGCACCCCGAAACGATATTCCGCGGCGTGGAAGTGGTACTCGAGCTCGATCCTCGCTCCCCCCCGCTCGGCCGTGAAGCTCAGCAGGGCGGTGTCGCGCCCCTCCCCGACGTGGACGCGGGCGGCGCCCGGCGTGAAGATCCAGTCGGCGAGCGCTGCGGTGTCGCCGCCGGCGGTGAGCGCGTAGCGCAGCCACGGGCGGCCCACCGGCACGAGCTGTACCGGACGCCCCGAGTCCCCGGCGGCGAACGAGCGGTATGCCAACAGCTCCGCGCTCACCAGCGACGCGCCCCGCGTACTGAAGCCCAGGCGGTAGGTCGGGGACGTGACCCAGACGGTTTCGGCGGGGGCCGAAACGGGGCCGGTCGGCCGGACGGGTGGACGGGCGGACAGAGACTCGGCGGCGGGCTCGGCCGGTCGCCCGCCCGCTTCGGTGTCCCCGACCGCCCGCCCGCCCGTCCGGCCGACCGGCTTTTTCGGTGGAAACAGGATGCTCGGCAATACCGCCACGATGAGCATCAGGAAGACGGCCAGAATTATGCGTTTTTCCACGGGGCCCCTGGGCTGCTGTGCGTCTACGCGTCTCAGCGTCTAGTAGTTACGGCTTACGGCACCGGATCGAAGCCACCGGGATGCAGCGGGTGGCACCGGAGGATCCGTCGCACGCCGAGCCACGCGCCGCGCGCCACGCCATAGCGCTCCACTGCTTCGTACGTGTAGCGCGAGCACGACGGCTCGAAGCGGCACCGCGTGAACACCAGGTGCGACAGGGTCAGCTGGTAGGCGCGAATCAGCGCCAACAGCGCGCGTCGCGGCCAGCGACTCACGCTCATGTGACCCGACTCACCAGGTCGATCACGTCGGCGCGCAGCACCGCAAAGGAGACCGCGTAGGCCGCGCGCTTCGCACGCACCACCAGGTCGACGGCAGGCAGTGTCGGGAGCGCGTCGCGTCGCAGGATTTCTTTCACGCGACGGCGCAGGCGGTTGCGCGCCACCGCGGTGAACTGGAAGCGGGGAACGACGACGGCGAGGCGCGGGTGGCCCATCGGATTGGGACGCCACGCCAGGTCGAGATGGGAGGTGCGCAAGCGGCGACCCTCTTCCCAGCAGGCAGTGAGCTCCGAGCCGCGCGCCAGACGCACGCGACGCGGATACCGCTCTCCCGTTAGCGACTCCGGTGCTTGGAGGGCAGGCGGACGGTGAGGCGCTTGCGCCCCTTCTTCCGCCGGCGGGACAGGACCGCGCGGCCCCACACATCCTTCATCCGCGCGCGGAATCCATGCTTGTTGATGCGCCGCCGATTGCGCGGGCGATACGTCGGACCCATACATTCCTCTCGGGAGGCGGGAAACGTACACTGTCGCGAGCGCGGCGGTCAAGGTTGACTTTTCCACAAGCCAGCCGTAGTTTCGGGCCGCCCTTGCTGGACGTCCCACCTTTCGTCTATCGCGGATGGAGCAGTCTACTAAAGAAGCTTGGAAACGCCTCCTCGACGAAGCACGGCGGGAACTCCCCGACGCCACCGTGCGAACGTGGCTCGAGCCGGCGGAACCGATCGCGCTGGACGACGGTCGCCTGATCGTCGGGGCCCCGGATCAATTCGCGGTGGAGTGGAACGAGTCCAAGCACGCCGGCGTGCTGGCGCGCGCCGCGGAGCGCGTGTTCGGACGTCCGACGGCCGTGGTGTTCCGCGTGCAGGAGGATCGTCAGCAGCGCCCCCAGATGGATTTCTTCGTGGCACCACGCGAGGCGGTCGCGCTCGACAAGACCGGCGTCCTCACGACGCCCCTCAACGAGCGCTACACGTTCCAGACCTTCGTCATCGGCAAGTCGAACGAGCTGGCCGCCGCCGCCGCGCACGCGGTCGCAGAAGCGCCCGGCAAGACGTATAACCCGCTCTTCATCTACGGCGCGACCGGCCTCGGCAAGACGCACCTGATGCAGGCCGTCGCCCACGCCGTGCTGACGAAGTACCCCGGCACGCGGGTCCACTACTTCGGGGCCGAGCAGTTCATCAACGAGGTCATCGAATCGATTCACGCGCGCACGATGTCCGAGTTCCGGCGGCGCTACCGCAACGATGTGGACCTCTTCCTCGTCGACGACGTGCATTTCCTCGAGGGCAAGGAAATGACGCAGGAAGAGTTCTTCCACACCTTCAACGCGCTGTTCGAGGGGCACAAGCAGATCGTGCTCACGTCGGACCGCCCGCCCAAGGAGATCCCGGGCCTCGAGGACCGGCTGATCTCGCGGTTCGAGTGGGGGCTCGTGGCCGACATCGGGCACCCCGATCTCGAGCACCGGATCGCCATCCTGCGCAAGAAGGCGGAGCAGGATCACCTCGAGCTCACCATCCCCGACGACGTGCTGCGCTTCATCGCCGAGCACATCCGCTCGAGCGTGCGGGAGCTCGAGGGCTGCATCATCAAGTTGCTGCTGTTCGCGTCGCTCAAGAATCGCGAGGTGACCATCGAGCTGGCGCGCGAGGCGCTGTCGGACAAGATCCGCCAGGGCGAGGAGGCGGGGGGCTATGGCGGCCAGGCGACGCCGAGCATCGATCGCGTGCAGGAGGTCGTGGCGCGCCGCTGGGGCGTCACGCCGGAAGGCCTCCGGTCCAAAGCCCGGACCAAGACGCTCACCATCCCGCGTCAGGTGGCGATGTACCTCGCGCGCGACATGCTGGGCATGCAGCTCGTCGAGATCGGCCAGGCGTTCGGGGGCCGGGATCACTCGACCGTGATTCACTCGGTGGACAAGGTGGAGCGGCAAATGGTGCGGGACCGGACGTTCAAGGAGCGCGTCGAAATGGCGCGTCAAGAGTTGTCCGCACTGTAGCCAACATGTGCGCAGGGACATGTGGGCGGGTGTGGACGCGCCGCGGGGCCGTGGGAAAAGGGGCGGGATTGCCCACACTCCCAACACGGCCCCCACAGCGCGGTGGACGGGCAGTACGGTGCGCCACGCAGACGTTAGCCCGAAACGCCAACATTTCCCCGCAGCCTACTACTACTACTAGTAGTTCTATTAGGTATAGGTAGTAGATTCTTACGTTCACAATCTCCACACTGGGCGAGGCGGCGGAGCGGATGAAGTTCACGATCACTCGAGAGCAGCTGCAGGAAGGGCTCAGCGCGGTCGCCGCGGCGATCCCCGCCAAAACCACCCTGCCCGTCCTTGCGAACGTCCTGGTGGAAGTCACCAAGCAAGGCCTGCGTCTTTCGGGCACCGATCTCGACATCGCCGTCAGCACCACCGTGCCCGCGGAGGTGGACGCCGAGGGCGCGGTGACGCTCCCCGCCAAGAAGCTGGTGGACATCGCCCGCGAGCTGCCCTCGGGTCCGGTTCGCATCACCGCGGCCGGCGAGTCCCGCGTGGGCATCGAATGCGGTCGGTCCAAGTTCAAGTTGCTGGGGCTGCCGCGCGAGGAGTTTCCATCGTTCCCCGCCGTCAAGTTCGACGGGGCGTGGAAGGCGGCGGCGGGCGTCGTGCACAAGCTGGTCGGGCATGTCGCCTTCGCCGCGTCCACGGAGGAAAGCCGCCCGATCTTGAACGGCGTGCTCTGGGAGCTCCGGCCCGACCACATGCGGATGGTGGCGACCAACGGGCACCGCCTCGCCAAGATGGACGTGCCGGCGAAGGGCGGGTCGACGGCGGATTTGATCGTCCCACCCAAGGCGCTGGAGCAGATCCGCCGCCTGTTCGCAGCCGACGAGGCGCTCGAGGTCGCGCGCAGCGACAACCACATCGGGTTCCGCGCCGGCGGCACGCTGGTTTTCTCGCGCCTCATCGAGGGGCCGTATCCGAACTACGAGCAGGTGATCCCGCGCGAGAACGACAAGGTCGCCACCGTCGACAAGGCGGGCATGGCGGCGGCGCTGCGCCGCATGAGCGTGGTCGCCAGCGACCAGACGCATCGCATCCGGCTCGCGTTCTCCGGCGGGGCCGTCAAGTTTTCGGTGCAGACGCCCGACCTGGGGGAGGCGCAGGACGAGCTCGCCGTCACCTACGAGGGCGAGCCGCTCGAGATCGGATTCAACGCCACGTACCTGCTCGAGATCCTCAAGTACATGCCGACCGACGAAGTGCGGATCACCTTCAAGGCCCCGGAGCGCGCGGCGACGGTGGAGCCGGTGGGATGGGACGATCCGGCGAGCTATATGGCGCTGGTGATGCCATTGCGGCTGGTTGACTAAGACGGGGACCTACCCTACTAGACGCACAGACGCACAGGGGTGAACAGACGACAGGAGTCAGGGGAGGCTGTCCCGACTGCTGTCCGCTGTTCTCCCCTGTGCGTCTGTTGCGTCTGTGCGTCTAGTCGTTTGCGCGTCTGTGCGTCTCGTAGTGAGGCTGTCCAGCACGCTGTCTCCTGGTATCGGCACCGCGACCTGGAGCGACTCGAGTGCGGGCGTAATCACCGGCTCCGGTAGGACCAGCGGCGTCGTGTCCGTTTCCTCTTCCGGTGGGATGTACACCTCGACCCCGTGGTACCTCGCCAGGATCAGGTTGCGACGCTCGAGCGTGCGCTCCGGGCGAAACGTCGGGTTGGACGTGCGGGGATGCGGCAGCGTCGCCGCAAGCTCGGCTGACTGCTCATCGGTGAGCCGCGACGCCGGCACGCCAAAGTAGGCGCGGCTCGCGGCGTCGACTCCCCAGATCCCCGGACCCCACTCCGCCAGGTTGAGGTACAGCTCGAGGATCCGGTCCTTCGACAGCGCCAGCTCGAGCCGCAGGGCCGTCACCGCTTCCTTCACTTTGCGGAGCGGGTTGCGCGACGAGGAGAGATACAGGTTCTTCGCGAGCTGCTGCGTGATCGTGCTCGCGCCCCGCACCTTGTCGCGCTGCCGCCACGCCGCGACGAGTACGCGCGGGAATCCGCGACCGCCCCCCCGATCTGCACCCAGCGCATCGGCGATCTCTGTGGGGTCGATGCCGTGATGCGTCCGGAAGCGCGAGTCCTCGCCGATGATCACCATGCGCTGGAGCACGAGCGAGATGTTCTCGAGGCGGGTCGGGCGGACCGCCGGACGGGCGGACTCGGAACCGCCGACCGGCCGACCGCCTGTCGCCCAGTCCCACTGCTCGCGCATCATCGCCGTCGCCCGGGGCGAGTGATCGCGCCACCACAGCGGCGGGGGCCACACGCCGAGCACCCAGGCGAGGGCGAGCCCGGCGGTCCCTAGCGCCCAGCGACGTGCGTTCCTAGGTTTCGCGTCCGCCATGTCGCTCGATCTCGCCACACTGCGTCGTCGCCTCCAAAAAGCGCTCGGCAAGGAATTTAGCGTCGGGGATCTGCTCGGCGAAGGCGGTTTCGCCGCCGTGTTCCGCGTGCGCGACAAGGCGCAGGACCGGGACGTCGCGGTAAAGGTGCTCGACCTGGGCCTGATGCCGTCGCCGGGGCTGGCGGAACGCTTCGTGCGCGAGGCGCGCACCAGCGGGCAGCTCGAGCACCCGCACATCGTGCCGATCTACAAGGTCGGCGGCTACAAGAACGAAGTTCTCTACATCGTCATGCGCTGCGTCGACGGCCCGTCGGTGCGGCAGCTACTCGAGCGGGATCAGCGGCTCTCCGTGGTCGACGCCGCCCGGATCGCGCGCCAGGTCGCGGACGCCCTGGCCTACGCGCACGGCCGCGGTATCGTGCACCGCGACGTGAAGCCCGACAACGTGCTGCTCGACGGCTCCGGTCACGCGCTCGTCACCGACTTCGGCATCGCCAAGGCAGCGCAGGAAGCCTCGGCCAGCCAGCTCACGACCGAAGGCATGGTGGTCGGGACGCCGCACTACATGAGCCCGGAGCAGGCGACGGGCGAGCGGGTGGACGGGCGCTCGGACATCTACGCCCTCGGCGTGGTGCTGTACCAGATGCTCGCCGGCGCGCCGCCGTTCGAGGGCGAATCGGCCCAGTCGGTGCTCATGAAGCAGGCGACGGTCGACCCGGTGCCGATCCGCGAGCTGCGCGGCGACGTGCCGGCGGCCCTCGCCGGCGTGATCGAGCGGATGCTCGCCAAGGATCCCGCCGACCGCTACCAGACGGCGGAAGAGCTGAGCCAGGCGCTGATCGCCGCGCTGCCGGGCGCCGCGCGCGACGGCCTGCACACGGGACGCGGCCTCGCGGCCGGAATGGCGCGGGTGGTCGTGGGTCTGGGTGCGCTGGCCGGTCTCGGGTTCGTGGCGTTTGCCGTCCTCTCGGGGGCGCCTCGCCTCTCCGTAAGCGCTCCGGTGCCCGACAGTGTGACACAGGCGCTGCGGCGCCAGCGGGCCCTGCCGCCCGGCGACGTAGCGCTGTACGTGTTCGCGCCTAGCGGCGTCGAGGATACGACGGTGCTGCTGGTGGCACGCCGGGTCGTGAGCATCGTGACGCCGCACCGCGTGCGGGTGTATCCCCGGGACAGCGTGCGCGCGCGCTACCGGCTGAGCCTGCGCGACGGGCTCGCGTTCCGGATGATCCTCAGCGTGCAGCGGGCGCGGGAGGACACGGCGTTTCGCAGCCTGTCGATCCGCGACGTCTACGAGATGTCGCCCCGCCTGCGGCAGCTCCGGCTCAGTCCCTGACGGCCCCCCGCCGGGACGGGGCGAAGCGCCGGGTGGAGACGCCGTACAAGTCGAGCGCGTCGATCCCCCCGGCGTCACTGGGTGCCGTGGCCACTAGGCCGGCCAGGTCCTGCGATCCGAGCGAGACCCCGAAGGCGAGTCCGGCGCGCCTGAGCGCGCCGTCGGTGTCGAGGCGCGCGAGCAGTCCCACGGGGGCACGGGTGGTTGCTCCCAGGCTGGCCCGCAGGCCGAAGGCATAGCCCAGCACGCCCGCCGAGGTGAACCGGCCGTCGGCCGAGACTGCTGCGCGCGCCTCGAACAGCCGCAGCGTCGCGCTCGGCACGTAGGTGACGGGGAGCGTCGTGCCCCGCACGCTGGGGCGCCCGACGTTCTCGATCACGCCACCCAGGGACAACGACGGCCTCCAGTCGTACAGGATCCCCAGGTCCCAACCGCTGCTCGACGTACCGCCGCGGTACAGAGCCGTGGCGAACCCGACCGCCAGGCCCGCGCGTCCGGCGGCGTAGCCGATGCGATACGTGTGGCCCCGCCCGCCGGGGTCGAACACATCGCGCTGATAGCCGAACGACAACCCGCGTGAGCTCAGTCCCAGCGTGAGCTGTCGCAGGCGGCCGGCCGCCCCGGGGTCCCCCACCGTGAGGTCGAGATTGAGCGATGCCTCCTCGAAGCGCCCGGACCCTGCGGGGTTCACCCACACCGCGCGCGCGTCGGTTACGTCGCTCGGATACAGGTAGAGCGTGGCCCGATTCGGCACGACCTGGGCCGCGACGACGGCGGGAACCACGACCTGCAGCAGCGACAGTCCGACTGTCCGCCGGCGACCGCGGCGGAGGCCTTGAAGGTCCTCCGGCCCGCCCACTACGGCAGCACCGAGATCGCGGTCTGGGCGACCTGGATCACGGGCACTGAGACGCCCTGCACCGGCAGACGGATGGTGAGGGCCGTCGAATCACGCACCTCGCCGGCCATGTACCGGCCGTCGGCGGCGAGGAAGGCGGTCCCGGTGGCAGTCCCGTCGCCGGACAGCTCGTAGGGTTGACCCGCGTTCTTTCCACTCCCGGTGACGTGGTAGGTCTGGCTGGTCTCCACGCGCAGACCGGACACGCCCGCGCGCTCCCACGGCGTCGCAGTCGCGTGTATGGTCGCGCGCCGGGAGCTCGTGGCGTCGCTGCCCTTTTGCGTGGTCTCCACCGTGTCCGTCCACGCTGCGCCGGGCTTCACGCCGTCCGCCGGCAGACGCGGCAGGAAATCCCGGAAGTTGCCGAGCAGCTGGGCCACGGACTGGGCGAGCGCGCTGTCGGACGGCACGACGTTCACAAACTCGCCGCGCCGCGCCACGCGACCCGCGAACACCAGCTTCCGCACCTTGACGATGTTGTCCGCGACGGGCGCGGGCGTGCCGGAGTCGGCCACGATCGAATCGATGCTGAAGGTCGTCGGGTAACCCACGCTGTCCGCGGGGCCGGTGATCGCCATGGTGACGAAGATCCGGGCGCCGA